>Ga0268250_10001103_pt1 | contig 11971 bp, 12 predicted proteins | sample AgamicAsSfe_FD_200448 | JGI IMG/M metagenome (GOLD analysis project Ga0268250, IMG submission 200448) | Agave microbial communities from Guanajuato, Mexico - As.Sf.e (v2) (version 2) | ecosystem: Host-associated > Plants > Phyllosphere > Phylloplane/Leaf | place: Guanajuato, Mexico | collected... | reverse complement strand
ATTCGTAGCGATTGTATTCGCAACTTCATTGACCCGGTAGCGACGGCATTTGGCTGTAATATTGCTGTGCCACGGAAGTCACCACAGGTCAAAGTCAAGAACATGCTGGTCCCCGTAACACAGACGCTAGCTGTATGGAGAGTACCACAGGATAAGTCACAGGCAAAGGGAGGTTACTTGGAAGGTCCTGTGCTCGGTGTATCTAGCAGAGGGTCAACGAATTTCATCGCAAATGACACAGCCGCCACTGTTGATACTGCACGAGAAATAGGTGGTCTGCTACTTTTAGCTCAGGAGAGACATAGGGAAGGGAGGACGAAGGCTGTTCCTGGACAGGGCAAATGGTACACCACAAAGCCTAGATGGGGAGGTGGCCCTGGAGGTGAATTTGGTAGTGGCGAAAAGAATGCAAATGGCGCAGCTGCGTCAACAAACTCAGCGAACACCTCAAGCGGTGCTGCTCATTCAGTATCGATAAAATGGCGGCCGTCGGATGAGTTCATCTGGAAGCAGCTGAAGCCACAACCGGGACTATGGGAGATAGGAAAGACATACTTGGCAGTTGGTAAAGAGCGTGGATCTCAGTACGACGATGTAAGTTGTGCCGTTTGTCATCTATCCACGACACTGCTGACAGTATTCAGGTCTTCATGATCTCTTCGCTGTACCACCATATCTCTTTTGTGAAACTCACTGTACATCCGCTCTACCTTGAATGGCTGGAAACAGGCAAAGTCCCCTCGTCACCACCTGACTCACACTGGCATATCCCACTTCTCGATCGCACGAAGTGGTACGACCTGTTTAAACCAGAAGATCGAGCAGAAGCCATGCGAGGTTTGTGGGGCATATTCTCGTACATGATGAGGGCTGGTCCTACTGCCCGGCGTCCTGTGCTGGGAGAGCGTCAACGATCAGAGGTCGCACATAGGTTTGCGTTCAGGAAGAAGCAGCCAGAAGTGGCTATTGAGTTTGACGATGATCCGCCGCGAAGTCAAAGTCTTTACTAAGGTCGCGGCATGTCTTATTGCTTGGATGTAACTCAATTGAGATATGGCGGCATGAAGTATTGGAAGATGTGCTTGGATCCACCGCACGATACTGGACAGGGGTTCGTCGAATGAGCTGTGACGTCTATATACCCTGCCTATGGCGACTAGGATATCACAAGGTAATGAGTAATATCAGGAAAGAGGTAGTCAAAAGAACAGAAATGCCACCCAATGACAATGAACTTAAGGTCGTGATGTTTCAAAAGTATGACTTCGTGCCTGACCTCCAATTGCGCCCTTGTGCCTGAGAGTGAAGTGTGCCATGGTTGAGCTCCCAGGACTGCCCCTCTTTTCGCCAGGACGTCATGTCATGCGGAACCCAAAAGTGACCTCGATACCTTTGAAGTGAAACTCAAAACCACAGCTACATATTCTTTCATTCTTGCTGGTCATTCTTCTCTTCTCCTTCTCCCTCCTACATACCGTTACAACCTTGAGAATTTGTAAGTTTCAGCCGCTTTGATCCGAATCTTCCACGGCAAGTACTAGGACTTCAAGCTCTGCAAGCACGTTCGCGATTTGTGGAAGAGCACTTCAGAAGCGAGTTGATAGAGTCAAGAGCGATGAAAGTACGTTACTAACATCAAGTGCGTAGTAATAGAGCCACCGAGAGCTCTTGCTCACACACCGATCGATTTTCTCTGTTTTCAACCTCAACTCCTCATCGCTTATCATGGTCGGTCTCGGAGCAAGGAGGCGGCCCAGCCGCAGAGGTTCGATGGCAGATGTGCCAAAGAGCCTCAAGGATGAGATGGATAGTCTCGAGGAACAACTCACCGTCACTGGCGACAAGCTCAAAGAAATCGTCGAACACTTCGTTGGCGAGCTCACAAGGGGTCTCACAGAAGAGGGTGGTGACATTCCCATGAACCCTACTTGGTGCTTGGGCTTCCCAACTGGCAACGAGACTGGCACATACCTTGCGCTCGACATGGGTGGTACGAATTTGCGTGTGTGCGAGATCCACCTGCCGGAAGAGAAGGGCGAGTTCGACATCATTCAGTCCAAGTATCGCATGCCTGAAGAGCTCAAGACTGGCACTGCTGATGAGCTATGGGAGTACATTGCCGATTGTCTGCAACAATTTATCGAATATCACCACGAAGGTGAAAGCCTCGATCAGCTTCCTCTCGGATTCACATTCTCTTACCCAGCGACACAAGATGCTATTGACCATGGTGTTCTACAAAGGTGGACTAAGGGCTTTGACATTGAAGGTGTGGAAGGCAAGGATGTCGTTCCTCCATTCGAGGCAGCTCTCAAAGAACGCGTAAGTCTCACGATCGTGATATTTTGTTTGTGATTTGTGGCGGCGGCGGCAGCAGCAGCAGCATTAGGTACTTACTGTCCACCATGGGTAGCAACAATTCGAGGTGATGGTCGTAGCTTTGTTTACGAAGGTTCAAGTATAGCTACTTCACGAATGCTTCCAAACAGCAAATCCGTGGTCAAAAGACCGTCTAATGCCATCACTCTTGACATTACCATGGGCTTTTGCTTAACATCACCTAACATCACCTAGGGCGTTCCGATCAAGCTCACCGCACTCATCAACGACACAACTGGTACTCTCATCGCTTCAGCTTACACTGATGACAAGATGAGGATTGGTGCCATCTTCGGAACTGGTACCAATGCTGCGTACATGGAAGAGTGTGGCCAGATCCCCAAGCTTGCGCATATGAATCTGCCTGCAGACATGAAGATGGGCATCAACTGTGAATACGGCGCTTTCGACAACGAGCACAAGGTTCTCCCTCGCACAAAATACGACATCATCATCGACAAAGAGTCACCACGTCCAGGTCAGCAGTCTTACGAGAAGATGATTGCCGGTCTCTATCTTGGTGAAGTCTTCCGCCTTGTTGCTCTTGATCTCAACGACAAGCCTGAGTGCAGGATCTTTGGTGGCCAGGATGTTTCCAAGCTCAAGAAGCCCTACTCGCTTGACGCAGGCTTCCTGGCAGCGATTGAGGAGTACGTATTCTGATCCGCCTCAAGAGAGAAGACAACACACAAAACTAACAGGATATCAGGGACCCTTATGAGAACTTGCAGGACACAGCTGACTTGTTCCGTCGTGAGCTGAACATCTCCATCGGAAAGCCCGAGTGCGAAGTCTTCCGCCGACTTGCCGAACTCATCGGAACCCGCGCCGCCCGTCTTTCCACTTGCGGTATTGCAGCCATTTGCAAGAAGAAGAACTACACTGAGGCTCACGTTGGTGCCGACGGATCTGTCTTCAACAAGTACCCTCACTTCAAGGCTCGTGGCGCACAGGCTCTGCGTGAGATCTTCGGGTGGGAGAAGGGCCAGAAAGACCCCATACAGATCTTGCCTGCCGAGGATGGAAGTGGTGTGGGCGCTGCTCTGATTGCGGCCTTGACCATCAAGCGTGTCCAGGACGGTGTCACTGCTGGTATCAACGATGTTGCTCGTGTCTTTCAGTAAGTTCTCCGAACCTCGTGATGTCGTACAGAAACTGACATGAAAAAGCGGAACGAGACAGCACAGACTGAGCATCTCTCACCCCAACTGAGCCCAACTGAGCAATATGGAGAGTTTGCGATGATGATAGCGAAGTAATATAGAGCATGATGTGGCTGTAACAGAGAGGCCGACAGGGCAATGACGGACAAATGGATAATGGGAAGCGAACATACTCGCCTAGATTCCTGGCTAGGAAGGGCACCGTGAATGTGTATAGAGCAGGTACTCTAGTATAACCTGAAATGAATACCCTAGAATTTCAAGCAGATTTGTCCTTTTGCCCGTCTCCAGGCTATGTCTATATCTAGTCCTTCTTCCACCTTCACATGCCCCAACCACCCCTACTCCAAGCCTTACCCAAACACCTCCTTCATCGCCTTCTGCGCCAACTCCACCCCCAAAAACGTCGCCGCATTCGCCGGGACCGCGCGTGCCATTGCAGGCGCAAAGCCCGGGAAGAACGCCCGATACCCTCCCTGCGCCCACAACGTCCGGAATGTGCCCCCAATCGTGCTGCCCTCTGTACTCTGCAACCGACTCTTCAGCGTGTCGACCGGGAACACCGGAATCCACATGGCCACGCCCGCCGCTCCACCTGCCGTCATCACGGCCGTCAGACTCAGATCGCCGCTCGGCTTTCCCGACGCGTCGAGCGGGGTGAGTCGCCGCTTGACGAGTTCGTATGTCGCGAAGTAAGCGGCGGAGCCTGGCCCGTCGCGGGCTAGCGTCATTGCGCTACCGCGAAACACGCTGCGGAGCCCGCCTGCCTTGTACAGCTGCCTCACCACGTCCATCTGGCCCGAGTATTTGGGCTTTTCGCCTGGCGCGAGGGCCTTTTGGCCTTGGATCTGGAGGAGGACTTTGACGCGCTCGAAGGGGGCGGTGATTAGGGTTTGGGGGATGGCGGAGAAGAAGCCGGCGGTGGAGAGTTGGGCGATGGTCAGGCCGGAGGGGGAGACGGTGGAGAAGGTGCTGACGAGGCGTTTGCCGAGGTCGTAGCCCCAGAAGGATACGGCGACTGAGGAGGGAAAGGGTTAGTTGGTGGTGGTTATGTGGGTTGCGTGGGCTATGGAGGAAAGCGAGGGGAGGGGAGGGGAACGTACACATTGGTGTTACACCAGTTAGAGGAGCGGAGACGCCGCGGTATAGACCCTATGTTCAGTCTCAGCTTCCATTGAGCGACAACAGGAAACCTGTAAGCAAGCACACCTTTGCGCCCTCACGACCGACAATCTGCCGCACTACATCGATAGCGCCATTGTATACCCCTTTGTCTGCAGTTTGCAAGCGGACCTTGACGAGGTCAAAGGGATGCCCGACGAGGACTGCGCAGACACCACCGGCACCTCCTGCGACTAGTGAGCGTAATGACTGTAGTGATGACTTTGTGGCTTCCACGGCGGCTTGCTCGACCTCTGCGGGCGAGGGAAGCTTATCTATCGGCGAGGAGGATGAAGAGGAAGACATGGCGGAGTTCTGTAGGGAGAGGAGAGATTGTATAGGCCTCGAGGCACTGAAAATGCTCGAGAGACGGATGTGTGCTGAGCGATGATCTTGCACAACTGCCCGGACTGATGGCTGGAGTGCCCATTGAACGCCTCGGCTTCACATGACAAATGTGTCATTACATGCAACGGACATACTCGAGTTCTTCAGAGAATCGCAAGCTATAAGCTATTACAGCTCACGATACCAGACATTGCCAGCTATGGCGCCCTCGACGCCGCAGAAGGCGAGGACCGCTTTTCAGGCCGAGCTTTCTCTTCTGCCGTTGAAGAACTGTCTCGTCAACCTTCCAGGGCCGCTGGTGACTATGCTTATGACCAATAATGTGGTTGTGCAGGATGTCGTCGCTGAGCTGCAGTACATACCAAAGCCGCCGGCTGGTGGGAGGAAGAATATAAAGCCTGTGCAACAATCGATACATGTTGGCTGGACAGGCATGCAGAGCAAGCGCAAGACGATACCAGTGATTGGCGCAGGCAGAACCCCGACGAAAGAGCGGGAGGTCTTGACAGTGGAGCTGGACTCTACGTTTGCAAGCACATTGGGTCTCACGGATCGCATGAATGTAAGACAAATAGCATACCAGCATCAAGCAGTGGACTGACTGATGACAATAGTAGGTAGGCATTCTTCTATACCCGAAGCCAGCACAAGCGCACACGATACATATCGAACCTTTGACAGCAGCCGACTGGGAGAGTAAGTCTGAAGTCTAGCGCTCGACCCGCATCCAGTCACTAACCCTTTAGTCATCGAATTGCATGCGAACTTTCTAGAACTCAATCTTCTTTCTCAGATCCGAGCTGTGCCCAATCCTGCTTGTGAGGCGGGCACGAATCACGCTTTGACTGTTCATCTCTCGCCTACGTCAACTGCAAACATTACTGTCACTTCTCTCGAACCAGCACCTCCAGCATCAGTCAGTTTCGTCAAGATTGCTCCCAACGCGGAGGTGATTGTTGCCCCAAAGGAAAGAACCAAGACGACTGCCCAATCGGCAAAGGACGTGCAGAACCTCCGTAGTATAGATGGCAGAAGCGCTGCAAGCACGACACGATCACGAAGCCGACATACAGGATCTGCAGAACGACCACCAGTACTTCTTCGGGGACTGGCAAGAAGTTGCGCTACAGAGTGGTTCGACGATGAGGAGGAGATAGACCAAGATACTGGACTGCGTGTCTGGGTAGACCCGAGTCTACTGCAGACTAAAGAGCTAAAAGACACAGAATACGTGTCAGTGGCTATCGTCAGGCCTACTGGATATCAGGCGTCTGAAGGTAGAGGGCAGGATGGCGCTGATAGCAGGGAAGATACGAAAGTGGCGACTAAAGTAATAGCACGACTGGTGCCGTGGGAAGAAGCTCCAAATGATCGGCATATTGCACTGTCCTCCAGTCTCTGCAGTATTCTTGATGCTAGATCAATGGTCGGAGAAGTCATCCGCATACAAGCTGCCATACCAAAGCTCAATCATACGGCTGTCAAAGGATTGCGAATCTTACCATTCATATCATCGACAAATAGCAAGGACAAGCAGTTACGGCTGGGCGGCAAATCTCAGGCAGACCGAGAAGCTGCTGCAAGGACAATGATTTCAATGTATGGTAGTCTCGGCGAGAATATCCTCGGCAGGACATTGACTGACGGGATGATGCTTCCCGCTTGTGCTACGGAACAGCATGGCTACTTCCTCGGCGGCATACTGAAGTTCGAATACTCTGCCGATGTGTCTGCTGAACAGAGGAAGTCTGGCCGTGCATGGATTGTAGGCACTGATAGATTGATTGTACCCGTCACGTCCGACTCGTCGAGAGGAGACGATGACGAGCCGGTGAAAGACAGAGCCACAAAGCATTATTCGTCGACCACAAAACTGACGCTCGAGGTGGCCCCTGAGATCGCTAAACCGCCATCTGCTGCCGCGCTTTGGTCCGCTGGAGACTCCCTCCCACAGTCACTACCCTTTCTTGTAGGTATAGACTCATCCATCTCACAGTTGATGACCCATCTTAGGCATGGTTCCTCGATACTTCTGACTGGTGGACGGGGCTCGGGTAAGACTTCTCTTGCTCACTTACTGGCACTTCGGTTACGTCAGGAAAAAGCATATCACACCACGAACTTCTCCTGCAAAGCGCTGGCGTCCGATGACAAGCCCATTTCAGCTGTGAAAGACGGTCTCGACAGACTATTCGGCCTGGCATCCTGGGGAGCCTCTTTAGGAGGTAACGCTCTTATCATCATGGATGATCTCGATAGTCTGTGTCCAGCAGAAACCGAGCTACAAGTTGGCGGCGAGAACGGTCGAAGCAGACACATCAGCGAGCTTATCATCAGTACGGTGCGACAGTATTCCACTAGTCGATCACAGGTCGTCCTACTTGCTACTGCGAAGAGTAAAGAAGAGGTCAACAATGTTATTATCGGCGGCCATGTCGTTCGTGAAATTATGAACTTACCAGCACCAGATAAGGAGACTCGAAGGACAGTCCTCGAAGCACTTACTAAAAAGGCAGACCATCAAGACGACGATACTGTCCTGCAGGATGCCAGCACTGACCATGAAGAAGATAGTGCTTCAGCAGAGGACGCCTCGAATGGTTTCCTCGTGGATCCGTCGATCGACTTCCTCGACCTCGCTGGCCAGACAGATGGCTACATGCCGGGTGACCTTCGTCTCCTGGTATCCCGTGCGCGTTCTGAATGTCTCATCCGCAGTGTCTCCTTCTCTGACTCCAATCTACCAATATCACTTGCCTCAACCAAACTCATCCTCACCTCACAAGACTTTACCGCCGCACTCGCAAACTTCGTCCCTTCGTCTCTTCGCTCAGTTCCATTACAACACAGTACAATACGATTCTCGTCCATCGGTGGTCTGCGCACCACTCGTGCCACACTCCTGGAAACATTACAATACCCAACCCTCTACGCACCCATCTTCGCACGTTGCCCTTTACGTTTGCGATCCGGACTCTTGCTCTACGGCTACCCTGGGTGTGGGAAGACCCTCCTCGCTTCTGCCGTTGCCGGCGAGTGCGGTCTTAACTTTATCAGCGTCAAAGGGCCTGAGATACTGAACAAGTATATTGGTGCCTCTGAGAAAGCCGTGCGCGATCTGTTCGAACGTGCGCAAGCAGCGCGGCCATGCGTGCTCTTCTTCGACGAGTTCGACAGCGTGGCTCCCAAACGTGGACATGATAGTACAGGTGTGACAGATCGCGTTGTCAATCAGCTCTTGACACAAATGGACGGTGCGGAGGGCTTGCAGGGTGTGTACGTGCTTGCAGCAACCAGTCGACCAGACTTGATCGATCCAGCACTGTTGAGACCCGGTCGTCTAGACAAGAGCCTGTTGTGCGATATGCCAGATGCGAGGGACAGGCAGGATATCCTCAAGGCATTGTGCGGGAAGCTGCATGTCGATAAGCAGATTCTTGCGGAGGGCGGCGTTGAAACTCTGGCGGAGGTGGCGCGGAGAACAAGAGGTTACTCTGGCGCTGATTTACAGGCAGTGGTGTATAACGCGCAACTGGAGGCTATTCACGACGTCCTCGGTGATCGTGATGTGGCAGGAAAGAACCCGGGTCAGTCAAGTGCAGAGGGACGAAATCACGAGCCAACAAATGGCGACTCTACGATTGGACTCACACAAGACTTCACATACTTCCGCCTCGGCGACATCGTTACGGACCCCTCTGAAACTACAGTCAATGGCATTGACACGCCTGTACCACAGACAGCCGCCGCTCGCGCCACTGAGCAGGCACGCATTGCAGCTCTGCTGGGAGCGTACCGCTTGCAGCAGTCTCAACAGCAACAGCAGAAGAAGAACTCGCGGCGACTCGTCTCAGCAGAAACACCAACGACAAGTGGCGACAGAGCAGATGCAAGCACGTCTTCGGAACCGCTAATCCAGTGGAAGCATATCGTGCGATCGCTAGCGCAGACGCGTGCGAGTATCAGTGAGGAGGAGCGTAGGAGGCTGAATGCTATCTATAGCGAGTTTGTGGTAGGTAGGAATGGGGAGATGCCGAAGGGTGGAGAGGAAGGAGGGCGCGAGGTTGGAGGAAGGAGTAGTCTGATGTAAAGACAGGTAAAGGCAATTCTATCAGCTTTTGTGCACCATTTGGTCGCTTATATACACGGCGTGTGCCGTCAGTCGTCCGATCTTGGAGCGTGTACGATTTCTGGCTAGAACGGAATCTACAGATTGGCCAGAATATCACAACGTCATAATTCCAGACGAAGTCATCCCACTTCTCATAGATTTGTTTGTATATCCTTCGTACTACTTTCTTCTTGTAATCCAGTCAGTCAGCATTGGTCCTCGCTACAGGCTGAGCTCCTCACAGTCGTTCCTCGATCGCACATCTGGTGCTTAATCATCTCTGGTGCATTCTTTCTCCGGCTGACAAACAATCCGATCTCTTGAGACACTCCCGTATTCAAACACACCGTCCAGCGTCTTCTCTATAAGAACACTTCAAGTCAATCATTCAACAACTCCGCATCATGGATACACAATCCCCCAGCGCCAATGGGAACATCCCCGCGACTGGAAGCAATGGCGCCCTGCTTGGTTCATCACGAGGCCGGGGTGACGGAGGTCGCCGAGAACGTGGTAGAGGAGGAGGTTCGCGGGGCCGTGGCAGGCAGAATGGTGGAGGAAGAGGCGGGATGCAGAACCAGTCAAGACCACAAGACCCATCTGGACGTCCAGAAGCAGCTGCGCAGGTTGCTATGCGACAGAACGGAGTCATGTCAAGCGAGGCGCAAAGCGAAAATCAAAAGCCTGATGCAGCAAGCAATGCAACAGAAGAGGAGGACTCTGATGTGGAAGTGTGCTTCATCTGCGCTGGACCAGTAGTACACAACTCGGTTTCACCTTGTAATCACAGGACGTGTCATATATGCGCTTTACGAATGAGAGCTTTGTACAAAAACAGAGCGTGTATGCACTGTCGAGTAAGTTATCAGCCGAGGATGGGTTCCGGAAGACCTAGCTGAGTGAGATATAGACAAACGCAGAGACAGTAGTATTTACAGACGACCCGGAAAAGCGATTCGACGACTTCATAGATACAGACTTTGCGCGATCGGATGACAATCTTGGTATCAAGTTCGAAAAGCTGGAGATCTTCGAAGACACAGTATTACTGTTACGATACAATTGCCCTGATGGAGATTGTGATGTTGCTTGCTATGGGTGGCCTGATTTACATCGCCATGTCCGGAATGTCCATCACAAAGTCATGTGGTATGTAGCGAGGTCTATTGAAAGTGAAGGCAAGATACTGACTTCTGCCCCAGCGATCTTTGCACGAGAAACAAGAAGGTGTTCACACACGAGCACGAACTATTTACGAGAGCCGAGCTCAGCAAACATGAACGGACTGGCGATGACAACCCAGGAGCGGTCGATCAAAGCGGTTTCAAAGGTCATCCTGAATGTGGTTTCTGCAATGAAAGGTTTTACGGTGATGACGAGCTCTACACACATTGTCGTGACAAGCATGAAAGGTGTCATATCTGTGACAGGCAGAACAGCGGTCGCAAGCAGCAGTATTACCTTGATTATAATGCACTCGAAGTTCATTTTCGAAAAGATCATTTCCTTTGCGCGGATCAAGACTGCATGGACAAGAAGTTTGTGGTTTTTGGGTCAGAGATGGATCTCAAGGCCCATCAGCTAGAAGCACACCCTAATGGCTTGACCAAAGACGCGAGACGAGATGCGCGGCGGGTGGACATGAGCGGATTTGACTATCGTCAACCACATCAGGAACCACGAGGCGGAAGACGAGAGGGACGAGAAGGACGAGAAGGGAGGGAAGGACGCGGCAGAGGACGTGGACGGGATCCTAATGTCGACGCTCCTATTCCACAATCATCAGCACAGCCAATGCGTCGGGATGAACTGGCATATCAAAGACAGCTGGCAATACACAGCGCCCAGTCAGTCTCCAACAGGACATTCGGAGGTCAGCTCACTTCTGGTGACGCATATGCAGCACGAGCGCCAGCAGGAGCTGCACCACCTACAGTCACTGCGCCACGCGCAGCGATGAATGACACCGTTCCAGCACTGAACAACTCCGCACCCGCAACAGCCAACCCATCACCCAATCCCCAAGAACAAGCCCGCGCCCTCCGCCACGCCGCCGTCACCGAGCGGGCTATCAACCTCCTGGCCGGCTCAACGCCCAAACTCGCCACCTTCCGCAACACTGTCTCCTCCTACCGCTCCAACGGCATAACAGCCCCCGCTCTCATCGACGCCTTCTTCGCCCTGTTCGACACCACCTCCACTGATCTTGGAACCCTTATCAAAGAACTCGCCGACATCTTCGAATCAAATTCCAAGCGCGACGACCTCCTCAAAGCCTGGAACGACTGGAAAGCAATCAACGAAGACTACCCCTCCCTGCCCGGCCTGCCTCCCGGAGCCAGCAGCTCAGGTGGAAGCGGCAAGCGCATTCTCAAACTCAAAACATCGACGGCGCAATCGTCGCGGAGCGCGGTCAACCAGCAAGCAGGCTGGGGCTCCCTTGCACCAAAAGTCGCATACAGCTCCGGCGCCGGCCCTTCGCTTTCACGCGGCCCAGCGGGAATCAGCTCCCGTCCGAACCCGGCATCTCACTTCCCCAACCTTCCCAGCAATCCCAACCGCGTCGGCGCCGGAAAAGTAACAACAACGCCCTGGGTCTCGTCCGTGGCAACGCGCACCGCCTCATCCACCCCAGTCTCCAACGGCAGCAGCTTCCGTCCGCCGCCCGCACCCAGCTCGCGCACAAATAATGCAGCACGGGGGGCGACGGGCATGGAATTCCCGAGTCTGCCGGCGGCGCAGAAACCGGGGATGAATGTTAGTAGACCGGGGTATTTTGGCAATCCGACGTTGAAGGTGAGGAGTGGAG
>Ga0268250_10001101_pt1 | contig 11975 bp, 8 predicted proteins | sample AgamicAsSfe_FD_200448 | JGI IMG/M metagenome (GOLD analysis project Ga0268250, IMG submission 200448) | Agave microbial communities from Guanajuato, Mexico - As.Sf.e (v2) (version 2) | ecosystem: Host-associated > Plants > Phyllosphere > Phylloplane/Leaf | place: Guanajuato, Mexico | collected... | reverse complement strand
TCGCTACAAGCGTTTCCAAGGCTCCTAGCAGAGGACAGTATAACCACCATCATAACGGTTTAGGATGAGGCTACAACCTCGAAAGCGTTAAACCAGCGGCGCCGGACGGAGCGTTGGACGATGCGCTAGGACAGGTACCCGTTCGCTAGCTCGAACAAGACCCTGCATTCCACCTCCCGCAACGTCTCAGATGGTGCAACCAGATATAGGTATGGAATTGGACTTTGAGCATTTATATTCTTTATTCATGTACGCAGCCAGTACAGGGCGCGACTCACGAGACATAGCGTCAACGTGCAGCTGACATCTAGGATCCGGTTTTCCGTTAGCGAGACGATCGTTGCAAGGATGCCATCCAGAGTTTCAGATCCGGGGTCAGTGGAGGTCACTCCCTGGAGCCTGACTCCCTGAGGATATCGCCCAACATGCTGTACGTTTCATCAGATCCTTACAGTCGCTCTTTAACATCTGTAGCCCAAACACTGACTTGAAAGAGCAATGGGCTATCCCCGCGAACGTTATCGCGTGTGCGATGCGAGTAGACGGCAAAGAAAGGGGTTGGTGGTGGCAGCGGCGCAATATGACGTGCCCCAAGACAAAATTCCAGGCTTGTGAAGCCAATCTTTAGCCGCCAACCTGCATTCGGCCACCGTCGTTTCCAAGTCATAAAGCCATGTTTACCTGGAATTGCCCTGGGGGTTGCGTTTCCCATCTTCGATTTGGTGGTAGCTATGGATAAGCTGAAGTCCAAGACGCGTTCGGCGCGCAACAGACTCGCCGAAGCGACATCGTCGGGCTCAGGTACGGGCGAGCTGCATGTTCCACACCAATCTCTGCCACCCCACGAGAACTCCAGTACCCATGCTGTCAACGAAGGCTTCCAGAGCGCCGAGCCTGGGACCAATGCGCAGGACTTCGGAACACCAGCAGGCGAGCCAACACGACAACCTGTCATCGAACCGCCTACCTCGCTAGAGTCATCCATTGACGCTGGCCAACATGTTCCCAAGCCTACGAGGGCGAGCGATCCCTCATCGCATGTTACGTACAGGTAGGCTCTACGCACAAGGACGAGGGGAAGGAGCGATGCTGACCCGTATCCAGTACTCTTGCTGCACAACGAGCAAGAAGCAGCTCTGCGCCAACTAGACCCCAGCAATACCCACGACGACCTCAAGCCTACCGTCAAGCCAGTATTGGTATTCGGCGTATACCCTCCTCTAACGCCCTGAGACAAGCAGCACAGAACCCCAATGCCGCCTCAACAATAAGATCAAGTACGCCTCTGCCTGCACTGGACGAAGAACAAGAGCTGGGACAGTTCTCCTCTTCCAACGGGAGTCAGTCGACCCTCACGAACCCTGAGCCAGATCGAAGTCGACTGCGGAAGGTCAAGAGCGCAATACAGACCAGGATACCCTTCTGGGGCAACAAGGAGGAGGAGAAGTCACCGACAACCAGTGCCCATGCTGCTGCACCGGCAGACGATATGTCGTCCAACTACACCTCTGGCATGGTCGACGTCCTGGATACCATCGATCCTGAGGTTGCGACGCTTACTTCTTTGACAAACATGCAGAATTCGCTTTTCATTCCCAATCTACCCTGGCTCAACCGTCGGCCGACGTACAACCTACGTCGACGGAAGAGCGAGACTGAGAGTCTAGAAGAGATCAACCGCATCCTAGGGCCGGCCCGTGCTGCTCAGGCACAGGAGCAAGCGGCTCCAAGACTTCAGCGTTCGCCAACTGAAGCTACTACGACGACTATGATGACGATAGACTCGCAGCTCACTGAGTCTCGCTTCGCTGTGCTTCCCGAAGAGGCTGACTTGTCTGGCTGGAGTGTCGAGGACAAGAAGGAGGTCAACGACCATGTCCGACATATGCTTCACTCACGACGATCCAAGATGAAGCGCTCGCTGAAAGGGTTCGGACAGTATGTCAGGCGACGTATGTATTTCTGTCATCATTCTCACAGGCCATTACTGACAGATCACAGCTCTCGGCTTCCTTGTCACTCTCTACGCGACCCTCATCACACTGTTTGGTCTGGCCTGGGTGCTTTTCCTCATCGGCTGGGTCAATGTTGGGGGCCAACAAATCTACGTAGTGCACGTCATTGACAGTGTCCTTGTTGCCCTTTTCGCTGTTGTGGGGGATGGTCTCGCACCTTTCCGTGCCGTAGACACCTACCACATGATTTACATCGCTCACTACCACCACTTCACCTGGTCACGCCGTAAGAAGGAGATGCTTCCCGAACTTACCGACCATAATGACCTTCCTGCCGAACACGCTCCTGTGTCTGGACCCCGTGTCGTAGACCCAGCAGATCCTGAGAAGCAGTGGGAATTCACCGTTTTGACGCCCAAGCAACAGGAGAAATTGGAACACCACCAAGAGAAGTTCTGCAAATCTCACTCTTTCTACAAACCCCACGAGACAGAGACTCATTACGCCTTCCCTCTTCGTCTCCTCGTTGCTATCGTCGTACTTCTAGACTGCCACTCTTTACTCCAGATCTCTCTCGGCGCGTGCACATGGGGTATCTACTACAAACACCGTCCTTTCGCCATCACCACCGTCATTCTCTGTTGCTCCATCACCTGCAACGCCACAGCTGGCCTACTGATTTGGTTGGGTGACAAGAAGACCCGAAAGAAGGACGTGCTAGAGCGCATGAACAGACAGGAGCTGACCGAAGAGGCCATCAAAGAAGTAGAAAAGAAGAAGCAGAAGGAGAAAGAAAGAGAAAGTGAGGGCGAGTCTAGCGGTGCAGACGAAGGCAGGGACAGGGAGGCAAGAAGAATCAGTCTCGATGCTTTCAGGCCAGGGAGGAAGAGTATGGACAGAAACAGAGAGAAGAAGCAGAGTCTCGGTGCGTATCCCTGATCAGAGAATGCAACGATGTTGCATAATACATGACTGTTATGTCGGTGGCATTTTTCTTGGAAGCGTTCAAGCGTATATACCTATTCAGCGATGTCGACATGTCGATCTACTTAATTCTGAATTTTTTGTTCCTCTTATAACTCTGTGCCTTGCAGTGAACAACATGTGTTGAATGCTTCGTTGGTGGGATGTAGTGACACTTGTGCTGCTCAGGCAGAAACATACTCGCCATCTGCCATTGTAGCTGCGCTTGAAATCCCATGCATAAGAGAACGGTGCTAACAAAACGATCATGCGCTCTTGCTAAAATAGTTGTAATAACGGGTCTCTGCTGTATTATAGCAGGTCATCGACCTCAAAAGAGAGTCACGGGAGTAGGACGGATTGAAAGGTATGGTTGAAGCTCATCACGCGGTGATGCTTTGTCATTTATCTTGTATTACTCCAATCTAGCTCCAGCTAACACTGTTGATATGCCACCTGAGTAGATCGTTCTCTCGTGCAATCTTTTCCCACTCAATCCTCGTCCTTCACTTCGACTCAGAGCAATTTCTATCCTCTATATCGTATCGTATCCATGGGTATAAGTTTCTAGCAGCCCTCAATCTGCTCAACACCAGCGGTAGTGCCCTTGACGCACATGCCGTGGTTCTGACGAACGGCGACAGCTGTTTTCGTGTTAACCATAAATGCCAATAGTGGAGCTTGGGCGGAAAGAGAGCATACCCTCGTTTGCGACAGGCGCGGCGATGGCAAAAGCAGCCATGGAGACGACGGTGGCGATGATAGTGGTGAACTTCATTTTGAAATAGTGTTTAGATTATCGAAGTTGTTGATCAGGTAGTAGTGAAGAAGCCTGGAATGTAGTTGGAAATTGAAAAGTCGCCCGGCGACAAAGAGTGAATGAATAGAAAGGTTGATAAACAAGAAAATTGACTTGAAGAAGTTGACTTGATGGTGAGCTTGAAGTAAGAAAAGACCTTCTAGCCTGAGGAGGCGATCAACTTATACCAAGCACCAGCAGCAACTCGCCCATACAGGTACACCGTCGTCGTCGTCATCAGGCGCCGTTGTCATCACAAAGTTATCCCAGTACCTTACTCGCTGCCTCGTACTGACAAGGCTGAAACCGGAGTCTAGACTTTCCTGCTTGTGTCTTGGTACTGTATTAGCGAAAGGAGTACGATCTGCTGCCTAACGACGGCGGGTAGTGGAGCATTGTCGTTCTACGGGAAGAGCACGGCCGGGGAGGCGCTGCGTTGAGGTGTGTCAAAGCTGTTGGAGATATGTCGATGATTTCCCGAAAAATGGGAGACGCGCGGCTTTTGCATGTGGAGTTATATGGGTACCGTGGGGAAGACGTAAAGCTGTAGGTATACTACCACTTCGTTGAGTTGGGCCCCATCATGATGATGCCGCCAAATTTTGTATCTTTCAGATAAACACTCTGCCTACTTTCCCATTAGTCCATCCCCATCTGTCGAGTACAGCCATTGAGCCTATGTAGTCCCGTATAAGCACCGTGATACAGCGCGGTTAGAGTGCGATGAAACGGTACTCAAACCCAGCCGAAACTCGGAAGAGCACCTCCCTTGGCAACGATCTCGGAGAACACAATGCGATGCTAGCAGTCATCGGGCACCACATTTTGTCCGAAACGCTTCCAAATGCACCGACATACGTAAATCCAGGGGCAGAACCTGAGGATGTTTGTGTATTGGGATGCCCGTTGATCGTTCACCACACGTGCAACCAGATGGCGCTAGCCATTTGTGGACAAGTCGCATCGAAGGCGATATTCAAACGCCTTTGGGGAATTGACCGCTCTCATCCAACAACAGGTAGCTTGATGCCGCCGCCCATTGCGACAGCAAATTTCGAACAGCAAATTTTCCGTCTAACTTACAAACTGAATTTCAGTCGCTGATATGCTTGATCAGTCGTTCAGCTCTTGGTAAACAGCATCGCTAGTTGTTCCAATATTTTTAGTCTTTTCACTTGTCTCGTCTCTACTGTTTCTGAAGCTCGCTCTTATGATTGTTTATCTTGCTTGGTAGAGATAAGTTGGTCTTGCCTGCTTCCTAGCAATCTTGGAAAACGTAACACAGTCACCGTCGCGCGGTATCTGTTGTGAACTCTAGATCACACGAGTTCTCAGACTGTTGGTATTTACACAGGTCTGACTTAGCTTTGATAAATCTGAATTCGATACAGTCGATGTAAATGTAGGTTTCTGGCGATGCTAAGGATCTCCATACAAGATAGAAGTGTCACTGGAAAGAGCGAGGGTTTACACATATCAAAACAGAAAGCAGACACGCCCGCTATTCCACGAGATGACGTTCGGGTATGAGCCACGTGTAGCCGTGGTGAGAGGTGACGGCGCGTTGCTGAAAACCGAAAACGGAAGTGAAGGTGAGAGCTGGTCATAAGGACAGCGCCTTCCCGAGTATCCACCTCCACCTTCGTGCTCGACAGTTGCTCCCCACAACCTCAAGAAGTTGGCAATTGCGGCCCACAGAAATCATGGATCTATACGTGGCTCAGCTTCCAGGGCTCTCTGTAGCTACTCATCTGGCGAGGGAGCGTGCGAAAGCCGACGAGGACATGCCCGATAACAAGAGCTGGCGATTAGGCCACAGCAAGCAGCCGAAGAAGCCACCAAGAGTGTCCACTCCTCTGAAGATCGATACCGAATACTCGAAATCTTTCGAAGATTTGAACGATCACCATCTTCTGCTCAGCTGGCGACAACAACGTCAAGGCAGCAGACCGCAGACACCTGTGGGCGCTATATCAGCCACGCCTGTCACCGACGATACATATGATACCAGAAGTGATCGTTCAGATACCCCAGCGCCACGTCGAGACTCCAAGCCAAAACTCGCACGATACACTTCGCTTTTCGCCAACTTCAAAGACACAACCAAGGAACCCGAGTTTGCCTTCTCTACACCTTGGGGTGAAGACGCACCGCAGTCCCTACAGCCTTACATAGATCCGCTTGACGTGGTTCAGTCTGTCCGATCGCACATGGCGACTACACATCGGCCAATACCAATGGAGCACAATAGTGGCCTGTTCCGGGTGTTTGAGGACTACCGCAACGTCCGAGAGCAGAAAGAGAGTCTCAGTATAATGATGGAGGAGACACTCAGTGACTGGAAAAAGGCCGAACAATATTGGGATCGCTCAAAAGATTGCTATGGCGCGGAAATACGGCGACTCGAGCTACTCATAGCTCGCGGAACGAGCGGTATGACAGGGTCAGTAGCCTCCAACTCCATGCCCTCTCTTTGCTAACACAGAGGAGACTTATGCAAGCTCGTCAAGACAGCGTAGTGCGACGTCATAGAAAGACCATCTCGTACGACAGTCTCCCTCCAGCTTATGACTCCCTTTCGCATGCCCAACTCGACCGAGAGATCAAAGTTAGGAGTCAGAGAGGTTAGTACTTGGTAATATAGTGTTATGCATGTCGTTACTAATCTAATTCAGCGCTCCTGAGTCGACCATTATCTCCCTCTGGAAAGATGATCGTCCTCTCAACACAGTTTACCAACGATGGGGCGAAGCTGATAGTAGGAACTCCTCCTGAGGTCAACCATAATTTGACACTGTCGCGCAAAGTCCAAAGCGAGCTCAACCTTACCGCCATTCATAAGACAAAACCCTCCCGCTCCTTTACTAGCTCTGTAACTTCTGGGTTCTCAGGAGGGTCTGGTGATCCTTTGCCTGACGAGATGGCGGTTCTTGAGCACACTGGAATGGAGCCGGCGACCGAATGCGAAGCTCTCGTTGCTCTTCGTGAGCTTGGCACACTCGTTGCAAGACGTCGAGGGTTAGAGATCAGCAGCTTCAACCACAGCCTCATGATGCTCTTCTCGCAGACTAGACCAGCAGAGAGAATAGTAGAAGGTATCGAAGAACGAGACGCACGGCCGTCACGGCAAGGGATGGGCTCGAATTCTGGAAAACCACAGTACGCTGATACATCTCTCGCACCCCGACATAATTTGCGGAAGTTTCAGTCGCAGCCACATCTCAGCACTACACAGAAGCATCGTCGACAGTTTTCTTTTGAGCCTGGGGCGGATCAGCTCGAAGCGCTCGCGGAGGAGTTTGGAGCGCTTGACGGGGAGACCAATGAGAGCGGTTCTGACGATTCGGACACTCCGCTCCTCATGCGTGCTGAGCGCCCTGCACTCGATACCCAATCAATTAGGTCTACTTCGTCGTCTCAAAATCTGGGTGCAGATTTAGCCAAGCCATCAAAGATTCCTAGCCCTGTCCAAACGATGGGTCGCAGTCGCCGAGAGGATTCTGCTTCAAGCCTCCAGTCGGTCTATGCTAGACCTCAAGATAGTCGTCGAGAGTCTCGTTCTAGTGTTATCACGGCTTTTCGCGAACATCTAAGTGGAAATATTCGACCCGAACTCCAGAGCAGACACAGTTCGATCAACGACTTACGTGCGTCAGACTCCTCGACGGCATCAAGAGAGCAGATCGGTGCAACAAGACTGCGTAACAGTAACATGGCTGTCGCAGCAGCGAGGGCTGCAAGTGATGCAAGTCAAACCTCATTGTCAGAGAGAAGCAGCCCAAGACTCTCCCTATCGCGAACAAACAACGCAGGAGGTCCAGTCAGGCCGGTGCATGATGACTCCAAGAGAACGTCATCAAGTTGATAAGTGGACATCTCTTATACCTGTATGATCGAGATCTTTACAACCACATTGGACGGACAGGGCTGCGATTGGTGTTTCATTCCGGTTATTCAGCACATCAGTTTGAGGTTGATTCGACCGTGAGACAACGTGCGATCATCCCTCTCTACTCGCCAAAGTCAGAAGTGATACTTGTGTCACCATTGGAAGACTGGGCTGCAGATGTTTTCTACATTTCTTTTGTTATCACACCAGGTTTCGGGCTTGACCGAGCACCTGTGGATCAGAGAGCAATTATCTGCAGTCATCGTAGCGTGTGTGGGCAAAAGTCACATGGACTAGGAGTTTGTAGGATACCAAGTGTATCAACCTAAGATTGCAGTCCCCTTCGCGCAACAACCAAGATTAGTCGTGCCAATTAGCGAGATGAAGAGCTGTGGCTAAACTGACAGCTCACATCAGACATCGCGATTGCTCCCCTTCCCTTCCCGTACCACGCTGCCACAATGACCAGGCGGCGCTCAAGGTCGAACCTATCCGGTCGCGGTTGTACGGAGGTGACCTCACTCCATCTTACTACGGCTAATGCATTGCTCAGGAGACACGGATACTGACACTACGCCAGAGTACTGCGCTTCTGGGCTGGACTCTGACATTCTACGAATCTAATCGCAACATCTAGTCATAAACGAGCCGTTTCCAGCTCCTTCTATTCTGCATGTCTACGCGTCTTGTCGCTATCTGCTCTGTTAGTAGGTCTGATCTGCAAACTGTGGCGTTCGGTGTGGCGAGTGCAAAAGCTGTGCCACAGTTGGCCGATCATTTCCGAGTTTACAGAAAAGGTTTCTTCCACATGATGATACTCGAGGCATTCGATTCGTCGAGAGTTCGCGTTGTCGATCGCGGTCTGTAACTGTTGCCACACTTATTTTTACACAACGATCGCTGCCTCTGTGGATTCCTCCGTTGCACCTACCGGACGACGATTCCACAGCCTTGCGATTGGCCATGCAGCCACAGGCATTCCATTCCATGCAACTGCCAGCACCATGTTCGGTGTAACTGCAAAAGGCAGTGACGTTCACTCTTACAGCATGGCTTCCAGATGCACTGTCCAAGCGCCTTACGATGACGAAAGCCGTTGATGGGATGGTTCAGTTTGGTGGATAGACTCGCTTTCGGGATAACGCCCGCTAACCACTCCTTAATCTCGGCTTGACAGGTGGTAAAATAACGTTAAGAATTAAGTCTTCCGAGTAAGCGCAAGCGATACGGCGCCAACGGGCGACAGTGGGATTGGCCTGCTAGATAGACTTTGACGAATTGGCGGGGTGGTATCCTCGTCTCTGATCCGTAGCTCATACGCAGGGGAAGGCGGCCGGCAGTGGGCTGAATAGGTAGGGCGAGCAGCGGTAGAGACGTCTGCCGCGTGGAAAGCTGCAAGAGACAAGGGCAGGAAGCGGTCTCGGGACACAAGTGGAAACGGGAGCTGCCCGGCATATGTCATTTCGCATTGAGGCGCCAACGCACACCGTAGGCGCCGCAACAGTCTTGCTTGACAAAGGGGGTATAGTGTGCGAGCAGAAGCTGTCTTGACGAGTAAATTACGCCCAAGGGCACGGAATACTCATCAAGCCACTGGAGCCGCGCACGAGCTCCTCGCACTGGTGTAGCAGTTGGAGTGGATTCGAGAAACATCGGGCTGGGTCCGCGCGATCCAGCATCCATGGGCGGATGTGCGCTTGGAGTGCGGGATGGCGACAGATGCAGCGACTATCAGCTCCTCATGCGGACGCAAAGAGCTTCTGGCCGGCTCGCGTCTGCCGTAAGGTTGTGGCTGTGCAGGACGGACGGTGGGTGATCAGTTCTGGCAGCATGTCGCGCACAGAGTAGGGCGGAGGACCAAAGCCGCCTAGGGCCGCGCAAAACTGTAGCGTTAGAGGAGCAGGGACCGTGTGCCTAGACCCGACGCTCCACCCATGCCCACGCGCGGCCCTCTTGCAATTCCGTCAGGCCCTGTGGATGCTCAGGTCGCTAGCTAAAAGACGTCTGACCACCGGCCCTGGACACCTGTGGCTTGACTCTCCCAGGCTCGACTTTCTCGTGGCAGCTGCTCTCCGTTTCATCAACCCATAGTCTGCTCCTCCAAGGCTCCCCAACCCAAACACCTTTTCTTCCCCATCGACTTCCCAGATGCAACCCGAATTAAACAAGACCTAATACCGCGAGAGCGCCCGATGCCATGTTTCGAAATAGGTACGTCCCGCCCGCGCCCAAGCTCGCATGTGATTTGCGCGCGTCGCGTGAAGACATCATGTACCTTGGCCGACCCACGACTGACATGCGCAGACTCAACTCCCAAAAACCCGATGGAAAGCTCCTAGAGGACTTCAAGGCGACTTTCCCTCACCTCCAGCAGCGTTCGCATTCTATTGCAGGTCCTCCGGGCCACACGCTCGCAGATGCGCTTGATGTCGCGCACCCCTCCCGGTACGTTCTTCCGAGATCCCCCCATCCCATGTCACTCGGCACGAACATCAACAACAACACCGCCGAAGCCGAACATGCACGCACAACGCACAGAAATATTATACTAACCCACATGTTTTTCAGACAACTCGACCATGAGGACATCAAAGACCAGGACCCGACCCCGCGTGGAAATACCGAGCCGTGGAGGTTCACTCCCTCGCTGCTGGACCCCAACAGCTTTGCCTTCACCTCTTTCGCAAACCAACCTCCTGGCTATTATACGCCAACTCCTGGCGGCACCAACACGCTCTACCACAGCCAGGCCGGAGACCTCCACACGCCCGGCTTCAGCTTTGGCCTAGGAACACCACTATCGCTTCCTACCTCCGAAGGTGCCCTTCATGCCGGCCAGGTCGCGCCTGCCAACCATCTTCATGGTTTCAATCCCCATGCTTTGGGGTCGCATCACTTCCAGAATGTCAACCCTTTTGGCATGCAGCCCCAGCATTCTCAATCCTTTGCCCCGCACCAGTTCACCCATCAGCCTGCTGCATTCGACCAAGGCAACATGGCGCAAAACCACGAGGATTCGCCAATGGACAATATGGTCCCAGAGGTCGAGATGCAAGAGCAGTCCCCTCTGATTGGTTATGCACCCCATTCATATGAAGGCATGGCAGCTGCCGTCGCACCGGCACCCCCTCCACCTAATCAAAAGTCCGTCGCCCTATCTTTCCAGCCTCTTTCACGTACTAACTTCTCCAGCTTCCGATACCACGTTACTTTGAATGCTCCCACGGCCATGATCAAGCAGTCAGATGAAGTTCCTGTTACCTATCTCAACAAAGGACAGGCCTATTCCATCTCTCTTGTAGACACGGCCCCCATGCAAGCGCAATCTCCATCGACAAAGTACAGAACCTTCATTCGCATTTCTTTCGAAGACGAGCAGCAGCGTCAGCGACCCGCGTCTTGCTGGCAACTGTGGAAAGAGGGCCGCGGAACTAACGAGGCGCACCAGCGTGGTGGAAGACTTCAAGCAGTTGAATTCGTGGACCCGAGCCAAGTCAGCGGCGGTGAGATCCAAGGACGTCCCAGAGTTGAACTCGAATCTTCCTCCTTCGATGGATTTGTCGTTGTATGGACACCAACTCACAACTCTTCGCCCGAGTGCTCTTTGGCCGTGCGTTTCAACTTCCTCTCTACCGATTTCAGTCACTCCAAGGGTGTCAAAGGCATTCCCGTCCGGTTATGTGCGAAGACAGAGATGGTCACCGAAGCTACCGGATCATCACCCCAAAGACCGGATGCTGAGCTTTGCTACTGCAAAGTCAAGCTCTTCCGTGACCATGGCGCCGAGCGGAAGCTGTCCAACGACGTCGCCCATGTCAAGAAGACTATCGACAAGCTGAAGCAACAGATTGCTCAGGTCGAGTCTGGCATGAAGGATTTCGGCAAGCGGAAACGTAGTGGATCAATCTCCAAGGGCAGTGTCAGCCAACGACCCGGAAAGGTACCTAAGCACAAGAGGACCTGGTCCATGTCTTCTGCGAGCGACAATCAAGGAGGCCGTGCGCCTGCTGAAGAAGACCTTCACATCAAACTGGCATCACTTCAAGACATGTTCAGTTCCACCAGGCCTGTCAGTGTTCTTTACCTCAAGGGAGAGGAGCAGGATGACCCGGATCTTCACCCAGTGATCCTAGGAGCTGCTCCTCAAGAACTCTCTAAGATTGACACAAACGTGGATGCGCCCATGTGGGAGGCTCCAGAGTCGCAAACAGGAACATCCTCTGTTGTATCTCCAACTCCCAGCTCTCAATCTCTCCACTCGGAGAAGCGCAGGACTACGTCTTTCCAACGTCCGGCGCCCTTCCAGCCACCATCCCGCATGTCCTCAAACGAATGGCGCAACATGCCACAAACAGCCACAGGTGATCTG
>Ga0268250_10001097_pt1 | contig 12007 bp, 14 predicted proteins | sample AgamicAsSfe_FD_200448 | JGI IMG/M metagenome (GOLD analysis project Ga0268250, IMG submission 200448) | Agave microbial communities from Guanajuato, Mexico - As.Sf.e (v2) (version 2) | ecosystem: Host-associated > Plants > Phyllosphere > Phylloplane/Leaf | place: Guanajuato, Mexico | collected... | reverse complement strand
ATGTCTGCAGGAGTCAGGTGTGATGATGATACGGGGGATGTGCACCACTGGTCTAGGCGGAGCTCGTCTGAATCAAAAGCTACGAGCCGCCGCGCTCGAACTGACCTTTCTTCTTCACCTTTGACCACACAAGGATATTCTCTTCAAAACCCAACTTTCCGTCTCTCCTTCCAGGGCGCTTTGCTGCTCATTCCATTCATTCTGTGTCGCTAGCCGGCCTATTCATTCATTCTTCTGCACATTGAGTCCTAGTGACCAACCGTCCTCGTTCGTGTGTCATACTATCACAGATATCCTACCAAAAGATACAACCGCAATTCTTTTACTGCCAACCGCAATCGAACACCAGCCACAATGAAGACTCAATCTGTGCTTCTCGCCGCTCTGGCCTCGGCCCCTGCTGCCCTTGCCCACACTGTTTTCACCGATTTCTTCGTCGACGGCGTGCCTCAGGTTTGTTTTGCCAGTCATTCCATACATGGTACATGCTAAGAAGAACCAGGGTGATGGTGTTGCCATCCGCATGAACCCCAATGCTGCGAAAGCCAGCAGTCCCATTGCCAGCCTCGATAGCGACGACATGGCCTGCAGTACGTTTGCTTTACACGACTGTTTTAGACGCGATGCTAATGATCACTCTTAGATGTCGGTGGTACCAAGGGAGTCTCCCGCGTTCAGCCTGTCAAGGATGGCGCCCTCCTTACGTTTGAGATCCGTTCGTGGCCCAATGACCCTACCAAGGAGCGTCTTGACCGCGGCCACAAGGGTCCCTGTGCCGTTTACTTGAAGAAGGTCGCAGATGCTAGCACCGACAAGGCTGCTGGTGATGGCTGGTTCAAGATCTTCGACCATGGTTACGACGCGTCTACCGACCGCTGGTGCACCGACGAGATCATTGACAACAATGGTCTATTGAATGTGAACCTCCCCAAGGGCCTTGAGGGAGGTGACTACCTTGCCCGCCCCGAGATCCTTGCTCTCCACGCCGCAAATGACAATGATCCTCAGTTTTACACTGGGTGCGCACAGATCTTCCTTGAGAGCAGCGGAAACCTTGTCCCGGAGAGCACTGTCTCCATCCCTGGCTACGTAAAGTATGGTCAGCCGTCTACCGACTTCGACATCTACAACACTCCCGGCAGCAAGTACGTTGTCCCTGGCCCCAAGGTCGCCAAGCTCACAGCTGGCGGTACGCAAAAAGCGTCGACCACCCAAGCCGATGGGTTGAAGCCCGAGGGCTGCATTATGGAGAACGCAAACTGGTGCGGCAAGGAAGTTTCGTCGTACAACACAGAGAAGGGCTGCTGGGCCTCGGCCCAAGAGTGCTGGGACCAGAGCGATGTGTGCTTCAACACTAGCCCTGCAACTGGCAATGCAGGCTGCAAGATCTGGCAGGACAAGTGCAAGGACATCAACGCTCAATGCACAGCTATGAACTTCAACGGCCCTCCTAACAAGGGCAAGGTTCTGACTCCTGTCAAGAAGAGCATCGATGTTGGCAAGATCATGGCGACTGTAGGCGGTGGTATCGTGGATGCTGCGCCCAAGACGAGCTCTGCGAAGAAGGAGACACCCGCAAAGGCTACTCCCATGCCTGTGGCTGACAAGGTTGTATCTGCTGCGCCCAAGCCTACAGTCGACGACCAGTACGAGAGCCCTCCTATCGTCGAGGCTTCGGCTGCTCCTCCGGCGCCCACAAAGCCCAGCACCCTTTCCAAGGTCCCTGTCTCTACCATCACCGTCGGACCATCGTCCGCGAATGGTCCTGCCCCAACTGAAGTGTCATGCCCCCAGGGATGGAAGTGCGTTACTGTAACGGATGTTGAGGTTGTTACCACGACGGTCTACGTGACTGCTACTGCATGGTAGATGAAGATTTGGGCACGGTGGAAGGAAAAGAGAAGAAAAGGTTACTTTCTGCGACGGCGATCGCGAGCTCACGAGCTCTGTTTTGGGATGAGGTTCGCTTTCCAGCTATGAATGATACATGTTTACTTGTTGCACACTTGAAATCTATTTCTCTCCCTCGATTGTCCGCATCTTGACGCTTCCGTCCTCCATGCCAAAGTAGACGGCGACAGGCTTCTGGCCACCCCGTACGGTCTTGGTCAATTGATCCTGCTCGCGAAGTCGCTGCGCATCGATGCCGTTTAAACCAGAAAAGATGCCAACCTCCAATACACCAGTCAGGCCCTTGATGGCCTTGCTAATCGTGTTGACCTCCCACGTACCGTCTGTTCCATCACCCTTGCCCTTTCCAGCTGCAACGTCGGCAGAAGTGAGCAGGGCGGGGAAGGGCGCATCGATAATGTAAAAGTCCTGGTCCGTTTTCAGGGGTCCCGACTTCTCGAGTAGCGTAGTCCTTAGCTTGGGGCCCGTTGAACCAAGCATCCTAAGCGCAGCAGCGACCTTGAGCTGAGACATTGGCGCAACCTCTATCGGTATCGTTGGCCAGTTGGTCAAAAGGCGATCTTGTCTCTTCCTGTAGTCTGCGACACACACGAACTTTTTGGCCCGCTCGGCGACAAGCTTTTCCTGAAACAGGCATGCACCTCCTCCCTTTATGCAGTTGAGCTCCGAATCGACCTCATCGGCGCCGTCGAAAGCGACATCGAGCATTACGCGATCGGGGAGACTGTCGAAGGAGATGGCGGTTAGGCCGGCGTTGACTACGAGTTGGCGCGATTGGTAGCCCGTGGGCACGAAGAGGATGTTTGGGTTGGTGGAGCGCTCCTTGATAGCTTCGACGACGTATACAATGGTAGTTCCAGAGCCAATTCCAACGTGGGTGGCTGCAGGGTCGAAGTGATCCGCTACTGCTTGGTGAGCAGCAGCGCGCTTTGCGGCCTCGACAGTTGTGTCAGTCATGTTTGTTGCGTGTCTAAGGAGACGAGGTTTAGACGGCTGTATGTGTAATCGAGAATTTGGCAGAGGTCGGAGGGGCAGTCGAGACGTGAGATGACTGATGCCGCGCGCTTGCTGATTTATATTGGCCACCCAGACGTGGTTCAACTTCAACGGCATTAACCGGATTGCAGCTTATTTTGCAGTGCTCAGGATAATCTAATGCTTACGGAGAATCGCGACGAGACGGCACGGGTGGAACAATTTGCTCGTGACGAGATGATTGAGCATCGGCCAAAATGACGATGTGAGCCCCACCAGCACCGATACCCCGCGACAGGGATGCAACGCTAGCGCGCGGGCTGGCAGCGCGTTTGGTGCCTGGCAGCTTGAGCTCTCACTGGTCTTGGACAAACACCGACCGTCCTCCCACTTTCAACACACTCTGGTCGCGACAATGGACCATCTTCCGCCTCCAGTCCAGGGCCCGACTGCCAAGGAAAAGAAGTAAGTCTCTTGACGTCCCATCCACTTCCTTCCTGCGCGATTGCCGACTAACCAGACCAGATATGACCGTCAACTGCGCCTCTGGGGAGCTACCGGCCAAATCGCACTCGAGAAGTCACATATCCTGCTCATCAACTCCGGCCCAGGCGTTGTTGGCGTAGAGACGCTCAAGAACCTCGTCCTTCCCTGCATCGGCAATTTCACCATCCAGGACTCCGCCGTTGTGAGCGAAGCGGATCTAGGCGTCAACTTCTTCCTAGAAGACCAGCACCTGGGAGGGTACCGCGCAGAACACACGTGCAATCTTCTTAAGGAACTCAACCCAGATGTGGATGGTCATTTCATCACAGAGGTACCTCAAAGCATGCTCTCCGCCGCTCACCCGCTGATCCAAGCAGCCCATAGAGTCATGGCTTGCCAAACCTGACGCTCTACGGCCGTATACCCTCGTCCTCGCGACTGCACCTATCCGTCCTGAGATCCTCGCTAAGCTCTCCGACCACGCAAGCGCCGCGCTTCTCCCGCTGTTCTACGTCCACTCGGTCGGCTTCTACGCCCACTTCTCCGTACACCTGCCTCCTGCCTTCCCCATCGTAGACACACATCCCAGTCCCGAGACCACATCAGATCTCCGGCTATTGAGACCATGGCCAGAGCTTGTACAGTACGCCGAAGAGAAGACGGCCGACTTGGAGAACATGAAGCCAGAAGATCACGGACATGTCCCATGGATAGCACTACTGCTGCATTTCCTTGAGCGTTGGAAGAAAGACCACGGCGGCGAAGTACCCCAGACATACAAGGAGAAGACCGAGTTCAGAACGTCGGTAGCGCAAGCCGCACACACCAACAACCCAGAAGGTGGCGAAGAGAACTTTGACGAAGCAGTGGCGGCCGTTCTCAAGTCGCTGAACCCACCGCAAGCGAGCAGTTCTGTCAAAGAGATTTTCACGGCGCCAGAGTGTCTTCTGATCCGCGACGACTCCCCAAGTTTCTGGGTCATTGCCAACGCTATCGGTCTATTCTATACCAAATACAACGTCCTCCCAGTTCCTGGTTCTGTACCCGATATGAAGGCGCGCTCAGCAGACTACATTCAGCTGCAGAATGTGTACAAGGCAAAAGCACGAAAGGATCTGGCAGAGGTGGTAGATAGTGTCCGCTTCCTGGAGCGTAATGCTAACCGGAGCACGCAAATCGATGAGAAGGACATTGAGACATTCTGTAAGAACGCAGCACACATAAAACTAGTGCGCGGGCGGCCATTTCACGTCGTACAAGCAGGCGAAAAGATCAAGTGGGGTGATCGTGCCAAGTCAATCGGTAATGAAGTCGACAAACATGCATTGTTCCAACTAACATTGTATAGCCCAAACGCTCACATTCCCTGACTCACAGATCCCGCTTTACATTGCTTTCCTAGCTTGGGATGAGTTTGTTGCGACACACGATCAAGATGGCTCAGGAGGAGCACCTCGCGTTGCTGGCGAGACCGACCCCGAAACAGACTCAGAGAAGCTCACAGGGATAGCCTTGAAGATTGCGAACGATCTCATCAAAGAAGCAAATGCGTCTATTGAGGAAGAAGAGTTCGACACGATCAAGTCGCAGGTTGGAGAATATGCACAGGAGCTGTAAGTTATCAACGCTATACTTGACACCCCTACTGCATGATACGAAGGAACAGTAGGCTAACAGAACCACAGTGTGCGAGCAGGCGGCGCCGAATTACACAACATCGGTGCCTTGACTGGTGGAATCGTTTCACAGGAGATCATCAAGGTCATTACAGAACAGTATGTTCCTGTCGACAACACATGTGTATTCGATGGGATCAAGAGCAAGAGTACCGTTTTCAAGGTCTGAACAGGTGTGTTGGAAGGCACAATGACAAGGTAACGATCTAGCCCTGGAATGACAAGAGCTTGTTTCTGCCATCGGATAGGGTGGCTGTGCCCTGCAGTAACGAAGAAACGAAATCTAGCATAAGAGGAATTGGCATAGCTGGGCGTTTATGTATCGCTCCCGCTGTGTATGGGGGACGAATCGAGAGATGGCATGCATTAGCTAGGGCGCAGCAGTTCACATACCAACAAAGACTAGTAACTAGTACACCCTATTTAGACTGCGCAGAGCGAGAGTGGAAGTAAGGCTGATGCATCATCGATCTTTGTCCTTGTATCTGAGAGTATGCACAAATGCTCTTACTTCAAGAGGTGCTTGTACGAAGTAAGTCTATGTCTCAAAGGCAGTTCGTCAGAAACCTTATTCACTCAACCCAATCTCACTAACATTTGCTCAAACTGGACCTCCAAGTTGCGAGCCGTACAAAAATCCACGTATAGTTCATGAATGTCTGAACGGCGCAAAGTGAACTAACCTACTTTAGCCTTTTCCTCAACTCCCCGATCGCGACCCACTTCCGCTGATGACAAAGCGATCAGAACCCAAGCGCGGTCACGTGGTCGACGTGACGCGATCGAAGCCGGCGCGTCGGAGTCCAGCCCAAGAGGACCCGTCTGTCAACTCTCTGTCATACCAAGTAATTCCTGTCTGCGATAGACCCATGGACTCTTCCTTCGATCTCCCCGACTCCACCGATTGGATCAAGACTTCCCTACCCGCGTTCGAACCGCTCGAGGCTGCGTTGCGCTGCGAAGTCTGCAAGGAATTCTACAACAACCCTGTCATCACGTCGTGCAGTCATACCTTCTGTTCAATATGTATACGAAGATGCATTGCGGCGGACGGGAAGTGTCCAAGCTGCAAGACTGGATGTTCCAGCGACAAACTGGCGCCCAACATTGCCGTCAGAGAAGTGGTGATGCGGTTCCAGGAGGCGAGACCAAAGGCTATGGAGTTGGCGCGTGCAGACAAAGAAGGAGAGACTGCAGCAGCTAGTAAAAAGAAGAGGAAACTAGACGATACGGATATGGAAGATGGGGACAACGTCAGGCATACACGGTCGCGACAAACACGAACGAGAAGCCAGCGCAACAACGACAGGAGTGAATCGCCAATGGTCGTCGCTGATAGCGAGGATGATGGCGATGAGGATTTCATGCCAGACGGCATGGCTAGGTGCCCAATGTGCAACAAAGCGATGAAGGCGGAGCTGGTCTACAACCATCTGGACGTATGCACCGGGCCTGAAGCTTCGCAGGGACGCAGTACCCGGTCAAGGTACTGAAAGACAACGCATCGTTACTAGATCATGCGACTGACCATGGTTTACTTTAGGACTAAAAGCGCCTTTCCACCTGCCTTCCAAATCCGGAAGAAGGACCCCTCGCCTCCGCCTATGAGATTGTCACAGCTCAACTACGCTATGTTGAAGGAGACTGCGCTGCGCAAGAAGTTACAAGAAATTGGCATACCTACCTGGGGTACAAAAGACTTGATGAAGAGGCGACACATCGAATGGCTGAACATCTACAACTCGAATTGCGACGCTGATGAGAGCGTGAGGAAGAGTAAGAAGCAGCTTTTGAGAGAGTTGGATGAGTGGGAGCAGACACTTGGTGGGAAGGCGGGCACTAAAGAGAGCAAAATAATGAAGAAGGATTTCGACGGCAATGGGTATGCGAAGTCACACAAAACCGAATTTGACGACCTAATAGCGCGAGCACGGCAGAAGCGAGGCACCCCCAAGACAGACAGTGAAGAGCCTTCTGAGCGAAACACGCCTGCAAAAGAGCAGAACACCGAATCGCATGTTTGCCACACGGAACCAGTCAACAGTATCGAAATCTCTAACCATGGATCATCGTCGAACCATGTTCCCTCGGATAGACAAGCATCGCCATCGAATAGCGGCAATCCTTGCGAAAACAACGAATTAGCGCTTGATGGTATACGAGCGAAAGTTGAAGAAGCCAGAATCACATCCGCCGAAGTACCTGCCTTGACGTCTGAGCAGTCGATAGAGGGCGGAGGAAGGCATGGCTCAGCGACTATGGACGGCGTACAGAATTCTTTAGGAAGTCCAAATCGCAACATGCCCATGGTTGCGCTTCCAGAAGAACCAGTCCGAGATGTGGAGGGAGGCACAGCTGTGCAATCTTAGGTAGTTGCGATGATTGACAACAACAGAGCTAAAGGCCCATCTTTTAAAAGGGCTCTCATCGTTCCAATATTGGTGTCTTTCGCACATAACATCCACACGCATTTGTTAAACAAGACATTTACACTCATTGTGACAAGCTTTAACATTCTCAGCCATGGAGCGACTCAGTGCAGACGGAAGCCTGTCCCACGATTCAGCCATTGGCACACCACGAAAAACGGACTCTTCTCGAGTATCAGACACCGCTCCTTCAGCATCTTCTCCATTGGCAGCACCGTCGACGCCCACGAACAGCAGCGTGCCTTCAGTACTTTCAAACGGATCATATACCACAGCACCTGAATCACCGACTTCACGTAGTCGACAGACTGTTGAAGAAAACAACGTAGTACACAGAGTCCTCAGTCTACCCAGAGGAAGGCGGACACCATCACTAAGGAATGCGCCAAATTTGCGGTGGAATCTATCACAACCACCAAGGCTAAGTTTGGATGAGCCGGGGAGTGTGGTGTCAGAAGACGATGTGCCCGTTGATAGGAGGGAGAACCAGAGAGCGAGGCTTAGTCCTTTGGTAGAGGGCCCAAGTCCTGCTGGAGAACGTCCGAGTTCTGATGAGGAGCGTCCGATAACCCCTCTACTTCCTCCGACTCCAACTAGACAGGACGCTGCTCACGTCAACTTCTCCCGCCCCAACCCAGTCAGAATCCGAGACGCACTCGCTGAGTATCAACCCCACCGTCTTAGTCCCCTCGACGAGTCCACAGACTTGCGTCCACGACGTTACCCAGGAGAACGCGAAGGCCATCCCGCCTACTCACCACAGCCATCCTACGGCTCCATTTCCTCTCGGGTCACATACAGCGGTGAAGACGAAGATCCGTCGTTGAGCACAGCGCAGCTTATCTCTGTACGGAGGGTGACGCCCGAGGACACGGGGCGAGACGAGGAGGCTATTGCAAACAGGCAGCTTGAGCCTCTCTTCGCGAGAACACCGCCGTTTGAGACACCAGAAGAGGAGATGATGCATTTCTATAGACAGCTGCGGCAGAGGGCCAACAAGCAAACCGCATGGGAACGAAGACATCCTTATCGACATGGGATGAGAAAAGCATGGCGCAAGGTCAAGGATTTCTTTAATTTTTGATTTCGAGGCATACAAAGTGTATCATTAGTTCATTTCTAAAAACTCCGACGCCGTTGTAGACGCCTTGCATACCCGTAGTTTATCAACAGTGGTGCCTATATTTTCCCATCTCTGCCCTATTGATACCAGCTTTGTTCGTCATAAGTAAACCCCTGCATTCCCATACCATTAAAACCAGCTGCGCCAAAACCGTTTAAACTTGGAGTCGGATTGGCATTTCCATTTCCATTTGCGTTTCCATTCGTGTAACCATTCACCGCGTTTCCACCCACAGGTCCTCCACTCATCTCATTGCTCATGACAGGCGCGTTGGTGTTGGCCTGGAACGGACCTGCTGGGCTGGTCGTGTTGGCAAACCAGTTCGCAATGTCATCGATGCCTTGTGGGTTCCAGTTCTCAAAGTCAGTCGCGAGCTGTGTCTGATCGCGGTAGATCCAATCTTGGCCTTCTCGTAGTAACTGGTCCACACCGCCGAAGAGCTGGCTTGGAGAGTTTCCAGCGGTCGTTTGTCCGCCATCGACGGAACGTCGGCCTTGTGTAGACGCTGGTGTTGGTGCATTGAGGGCGGAAGATGAGTTTTGTGGTGTGCTGATCTGGTGCTGATTGCGCATGTAAGCCAGGGCGTTTGCGTCGGAGGGAGGTATAGAGTGGGTGCTGGAAGGGCGCGCAGAAGGATCATTGCTTACGGAACTGTTGGTGTTTGCTGTTACTCGGTTGAAGAACTGGGGTGTGGCCATGTTCGTCATATTCATGCTATATGGTTGCAGGCTTGGGGACGCTTGGTCCGCCGGTGATGGATGATGGTTGCTCGTCTGAATGGATGCGCGGCGGTTTGCTCTAGGTGTATTGATCTCGTTCCAGGGACCATATTTGGCATCGGTCCGGGACAGTACTGTGGCAGCTTCTTCTGGCATCTCGACTTTCCAACGATTGGCCAGAACGCTGAGAATGCCGAGGGTCCGGCGAGCACAGAGCCAGCCTTCAGCTATTTCCTCAAGATGCTTGACGCCATGTATGATATCGCGCTTCGCATTCTTCTCCGGTAGATTCAAAAGGTGTATCGTGCATGCCGAGTGTGCGATATATACACAGATGTTGCATATCTGGCGCAAGCCATGCGATCGCTTATATAGTCGAAGTAACTTTGAGATCATGGCAGCAGCTTGTGTACATAGCTTCCTTGGTGATACAGTTGCGGGCAATGGGGAGTTGTTCGGGTTGTACTTGAGGAACGGTCGGAAAAGATGGATATACAGCAATTGAAAGAACATACTGCAACCATGTTAGTGCGACCCCTGTTGCACAATGCGCAGGGCGTACTTACTGCATGACAAGCATGTGTGGTAAACCACCTTCCTTGGGCTCCAACTCTTTGGGCAACTCTCTTTTCCACGTCTCTAGACGCATATGTATTTCGCTCAGCTTCTTCAGCTCCGCTTGCCTGCCTTTGACCTTGTCCATATCAGTCGGGTTATAGAAGGAGTTCATTAGGTCGCTGGAGATTTCACAAAGCTTAGAGATCTGAAGCGCGACCGCACGAGTCCGACTGGGCTGAGAATGTGCTTGACTGAGACCAGAGTCTGTGACTGCGCTCCACGTTTCCGCATCTTCACTAGGAAAGACTTCGAACTTGGGGACTGTAAGGATCGTGTTGGGCAGTTGTGGTAATCGTCCCATGTAGTTACTCCAGCACTTGTCGAACAGGAAGCAGCCCCAGAAGGTGATCCTTCGCGCGTCTTCTTCATTGTCGTCGATTGTGTCCTTGCTGTGCATACCGAGATTCAGGCCAAGGTCGCATGCCATGCGGAACGACATGCCGCTGTAGACCCATCCCTTTGCTTCTCGCCCGCAACCAGCTTCTCGTACAGACATCAACGCCAGAGCTTGCACGGTTGTCAAAGCTGGCACCTCGTGCAGATCGTCCTCCATGATCAGCCGTTTGGCTTCTTTGAAGAAGTGGTCGCCCGCCGTTGCAGAGTCATCGCGGATAGCTCGGGCTGCAGGCCAGGATGTGAAGTGACAGCCCAGTGCTAGCATGGCGTTGACGAGTAACGGCGAACAGTATTGTGTCTTCCTTGCGGACCCTAGCGGCGGTTTGCCTAGTTGAAACTCTTGTAGGAAGAGGTTTTTGGACAGGGTGGTGAAGAAGCTGTAGTGCCAGCAAAAGTACATGCTAATCAGGTGCTGTACGAGCTCCGGGTCCGAGGTGACGGTGGTCCACGAGCAGAATGGATCCTGGGCTTCCGGGTACTGATCCTCGGAGTATGTGTCTGGCGACTCGGCCTCTTCGCTGCCTTTGCCCAGGTATATGAGATGTGATGTGCCGCCAATGTATCTCGTCGATCCATCCTCGAGCCGCAGCTCGCCCATCTTTCCGCTCAGCTGGCTCTCGAAGGTGCCCTTGGCCGGGGCCATGATGGGGGTGGTGACTGGGCTGATGGGCTCATCCTCGTCGTCTTCGCCGTTCTCCTTTGCAATGATAGCTTCGGCGACCGAGTCCAAGCTCTCGCAGGTGCGTATTTGCTGTACAAGGTGGGCGACTTCGTCTTCTGGGTAGTTGAGGATGGCCTGGATGAGGGTCTGGAGGGTCGAGTTACGCGTCTTGAGGTTGTCTATGTCCTTCTTGTAGACGCCCTTGCGGCGGTGGTCCGAGTTTGGGTCGTAGATGCATGGCGTGTTGTAGACGGCGGCACAAGCTGAGCAAGCCGGAGTGGTTCCGTCGCACTATGTCTCAGATTAGCGACTCTACTGCTGGCAGGCGCGTGGTTCCGAGGGCGCTGGCGATGATCCGGAGAATGCGTGTATAGACCGGAGAAAGGGCATCAGGGCCAATTCCCGTTACCTAAACATACCTTGGACTTGCGCTTCCTGCACGGAACACAGGCGGAAGAGATGCACCGCCTCTTCTTGGGGTCGTCGCTTCCCGCATCCCTCTTGCCCCTTCGTCCCTTCTTGGCGGGCGCGTCGGAAGTTGGCTGCGCTTCCGCAGTGTTGTTGTTCTCCATAACAGGTCCTGGAGGTTGGCCGGAGAAGCAAAATGTGGGGGAATGGCGGGGCGCGCTCTGACGGGCCTCGAGCAGCGCGACATTAATCAGCGGCCGCTGGACATGTCAATCGCTCGTGCTTCCGCCCTCTATCTCGCGCGCTCAACATGGCTGGCCAAGGACAGGGAAGCCGGCGCAATCGAATCAGAACGGCTGTCGCTTTGGGCTGGTGAAGAGAGACTGCGCGACCGTCTTGCGTCGTCGAGCTTCCTTGCTATCGCCTGCCGTGTTATTGGTGCAATTCGGCCCTTATCTGGGGACTTGCTCTTAGCCGACGAACGCGTTCGTCCATGACTGCAGCCAGGCGCGATAAAGCAATGACGAAGTTGGCGGGTTGCACTCTTCGATAGGATATTTACCTCAAAACAAACGCCCATGGTGGAGCCTGGCACGCCTCCAATG
>Ga0268250_10001096_pt1 | contig 12013 bp, 14 predicted proteins | sample AgamicAsSfe_FD_200448 | JGI IMG/M metagenome (GOLD analysis project Ga0268250, IMG submission 200448) | Agave microbial communities from Guanajuato, Mexico - As.Sf.e (v2) (version 2) | ecosystem: Host-associated > Plants > Phyllosphere > Phylloplane/Leaf | place: Guanajuato, Mexico | collected... | reverse complement strand
TTTGAGGACGAACCCTTCTTCAGTAGGTGTCATGGCGTCGACGTTGTTGACATAGTAGAAAGCTCCGCTACCCGTGAGCGCAACAGCGGCGGCGCTGATGGCAGCAGCTGTCTTCCATTGTGAAGTGATCTCGGCAGAAGTAGAGATCGTGCGCTGCGATGATATTAGCTCCAGATCGATGTGCTTTATGACTGTGCTGTCCAGCTCATGGCGTGGAGGAGGGAAGAAGAGGCGGCGATTGTAGGTTTCGTACATTTGTCGTCCGGCCGGCGGCCTGGCGGGCGGCGCCGAGCGCGTGGCTAGAGCGCAGAACGGTCCTGGCAAACATCTCCAGCTGCTGCAAACTCAATGGCGAACGAGGGTATTGGGGTGTTGATGGGTATGAGCGAAGCTGCCGGTGTGGTTGGCTGGCTTTTGAAAGTCGAGGTTCAAGTGTCAAACCGATTCGGGACTGCTTGAGCCAGGAAATTCGAGCCAATTAGCGAATAGAGCTTCACAATGCATTGAACACCTCAACTTCAAACTTGTTTGCTTTGAATACTTCTCACTGTGTATTTTCATGAAGCCACGCTTATGTAACTATCTGATGAGACCTAGACAGTCTGTCTTCACGTTCAGGACTTGCTCTCACCGACAACTTGGGTCGATGCGACAGCGAGTAATGCTAATGTGCTTATTGGCTTCACTCTGCCTTCCCAGACTATGTAAAATCGTCAATCACCAGAGCCACGAGAGGAGCATAAGTAGCGCAGTACCAGCACATTCACTGTCTTGAATCGTGTCCGACATGGGCACTCTGCGAAGTGGTTTCTGGAGAATAGGAAGTCCATGGAGCAATGCCAGTTGTCCGACAAACGACGGATAGCCGCTATTGCATCCACTATGAAACGTACCGGTCCAAGAACGACATGAAGGCAATGATATAAGTTCGTGCCGGTAAAGCGGTATATGGCCATTTCAGGAATAGCATAGGCATTGCAATTGCAGCCCCTAGAGGAATGATTGCCAAGCACTGCAGGCATTGTGGCGATGACAAGATCATGTCTCAAATCATGTCTTAGTCCGTGAGCTGAGAGAGAAGTTCCGCGATTTCTTATTCGGAGGCATGCTTCTCCAGAAATTGTGCGATAGTCGTAAAGTAGCCTTCCTTCGCCACTGTGTCATTATGAGTGCCATCAGGGAAGGCTTTCCATTCTTTGTATGACGTGCACAACTCATGTAACCGCTTCATGTGCTGTGGCCTAGCAACAGATTAGGCATCTCCTAGGCTGGAAACTCGCATCGACTTACGGAACTATCTCATCCTGTAGGCCACTTAGAAAGAGTACTGGAATGTTGATCTTTGGCACCAGCTCTTCGCTTGCCCAATGTTGGTGACAAAGTGGAGTCAGATATCGAGCAGCAGGCATGACACTAAGAGGGAATCAGCAGACATTAGAGCTATGCTGGCAGAAGCTCTACCTTGGGATTAGCGCCTTGATTGACAAGAACGTGTTCTCCAGCACTAATGCCTTGATGTCACCCGCTGCTTGATTCCTTGCTACCAAACTCAAGCTGACAGCTCCACCCAAGCTCTGCCCATATATCACAACCTTTGTGTCTTTCAGATCTAGTCTTTGCCGAACATAGTCCAGTCCAGTCTGCGCGTCGATGTTGAGACCCTTCTCATTCGGTATTCCGGTAGATGCACCATAGCCTCGATATTCTAGCATAAGCACATTCGCGCCATAATGATCTTGCAGTAACCCAGCAATAGGGATCCTGTGCCCAATATTACCAGCATTTCCATGGAATGTGATCACTGTAACTGGTCTGGCCCTGGTTCGATTTGATGGTCGTATCAACAGTGCATTGAGCTTCTCTCCGTCTGGAGTGGGAATTGTAAGCTCTTCCCAGTCGGTAAGTTCCAGTCCAGGAAAGCTGGGAGGTAGCAAGAAGTTTGTACGAGCGTCAGCCGGAATATTGCGCGGATAGATCAATTCACTATGATCATAAGCGAAGTGCCAGAGTAGGATCTTGAGAAGTGATTACTTCTGAAACCAGTACAGTCCACCACTTGCTAAGGCCGTGATACCGGAGACGGCATACAGAGGGAAGCGTAGCCACGAAAGCGCAGTGAGCGCACCAAAGGCCGCCATACCACCTCGCTATGTAGATTGGACAACGTCGAGGTGGATGCAGGCTGGTGGACTGACATCGCCGCAACTGTCTACCCCACAGCTTTAAGAAACAGGGTCTCGTCTGAAGGCGGCGATTGCAATTCGCGTTTCACCATCATCAACTCAAACTACAAACATCAGCTCATCAACGACCTTTCTGCCAGTACTTCGTACAGTATTCAGAGTCTACAATCCTTCCAAATTACGCAGGCAATAATCATCAAACTCGTCCTTGGTAGCTCACACGTTCCGCAACATGCCGGGTCACATGGGTCCTACTGGCATGCTCGGTGAAGGTACGGAAAAGACAGCTTAGCTATCGTAGGTCTGAAAGCTGAACAGCAATATAGATGGAATTCACGTCGACATGAATCACCTCAAGAAGGGTGAGGTGAAGTATGACATCTTGAGAAGTGTAACCTTGAAGAGCACAGCTAACATGTTCCACAAGTCTCGGAACTTCCATGTATAATCGATCAGTCTGGCAGCGAGACTCGTAACTAATGCCCATCTAGCATGGCAATCACATTCAAAGACGGCGTCATTCTTGGAGCAGACAGCAGAACAACCACGGGAGCATACATCGCGAATCGTGTAACAGACAAATTGACACAAGTCCACGACACGATATGGTGCTGTAGATCAGGTTCAGCGGCGGACACACAGGCAGTGGCGGACATTGTGCAGTACTACCTGGCGTTATATGGGAGTGCCAACTCGGAACCACCAACCACGCAAACTGCTGCTGCTCTATTCCAAGAACTATGCTATTCCAACAAGGACCAGCTGAGGTAAGAGGCGCGGCACAGACTATCCGGACACCCACTGACGGATGTAGTGCCGGCATGATCATAGCTGGATACGACCACCGCCACGGTGGACAAGTCTACTCAATTCCTCTGGGTGGTTCACTACACAAGCAGTCATATGCCATTGGTGGCTCCGGATCGACATACATCTACGGCTACTGTGATGCGAACTGGAAAGAGAACATGACGGAAGAGGAGGGTGTCACCTTTGTCAAAGGCTCGTTACGCGAAGCCATCAAATGGGATGGCAGCTCGGGAGGCGTGATTCGCATGGTCGTCTTGACCGCAAAGGGTACTCAGAGACATCTTTACCTGCCGGACAGTGGCCCATATGGGTATGAGGGACCAGGCAAGCAGTAGGTCGAGCACCTAGCTGGAGAGAGAAAACAGCAAAGCGTTGATACTGCTGGACACGTGCAACAGCCTTCTCCCGAATGCCAAGGATCTACGAAAGTGGGACGGCTGTAATCCGGAGCAGATAGATGGAGGAAATCCATACAGCTGCATGCGCATGACGCAGCCCCGTGCGCAGAAGTAAGCAGGAATTACTTTGCTTAAGTGCGCAGGAGCGCGCAGAGGATACACCCAGATGCTCACTAAGCAAGGGCTCTTATGGTTAAGATCTAATATATGATGGGTGCCTTGTTGCAACGTAGAGGAAGATGCCGTCCTACGTAATTCAGGGTCTTGACGTTTCATTGCCGGTGTTTTGGTGCATGGTCCTCTCACCAATTCACTTAGTCAACCTATAGTATAGTATTGTAACTTCACCTCCCTCGACATTCTCGTCATAATTCTTCCCCTTATACCCTTCACATCTCATCACTTGTGCTATTCAGAGGCGTCTTATGGTTACTGGGTAATGCTGTTTAGGTAAGCTTCCTCCCACCCGATGCGCGTCCGCGTCCTGAACTGCTATCACTATCACTGGACCCGGCAACCTTTCTCACGATCGCACCACGATGTGCGCAGTCTGTCATAGGAGCACTGCATTGTGTTGCGCTTGCAAGATGTGTTTATATGCTATCTAAGAGCAATCGTGCCAAGTGTTATGACGCCGCCACTTGCCGCCGGCTCCATACCAAAGCTCAGCTAGTGACAAGAGCTATCGGTCATCGACTTCTGATCTCGAGCCGCCATGATGATGATCGCTGACTATCCTTTCTTTAGGGCTGTATTTTAGACGACTATGGGCTCCGTCGTGTTGACTCAGGCCGCCCACGACGCGACACATTACCACAAATCCAGCATGCTTGAAAACAGCCACAGCCACAGGAATCAATCCCGATCGTCTCCCACGCGCAATCGCTCGCACTCCCGTCCTCAGCCACCAACATCTACATCATCTCGCCCTCCGGCTTCTACTGCTTCCCCAAGTGCCCACACTCATTCTTCCCAGGCGCATTCACCTCTCATACCGCAAGACTCACAGCCCCCACAACCTGCCTCTTCGCCACCAGCCGAACCAGCGCTAGAGCCGTCTTCACAGCCGTCGGCTGCGAAGCTAGGTGATTCAATCCCTGACCTCATTTCGGATGGATCTTCTGCTGCAACCTCACCTGCCACGTCCTTCGAAGAGATTCCAGCTATTCAGTCACCCAGGAAGATACAGATCAAGAGCCTCCAGCATATCCAAAGCTTCCTCGATGACGAGACTAGTCCCCTAGGCGCTTCTCGTCCCGAGTCTCAACAGAGTAACACGAAGACGCAGAATGCGCAATATGAGTATGAAATCAGCACAATGCCTATATCCGATGTCATTGAGATGGTGGCCGGTCTACTCACCAAGATCACTACAACAAATGATAAACAGCATCAACACTTACATCAGCCGATTGGTACAGAAGATGGTAGCACGAACGCAAAAGTGCCGCAGCAGACTTCCAGTGTACTCGCCTTCCACGGCAAAAACGTGCCTAGTATCACGATCCTCAGTTATCTCAGCAGAATCCATCGTTACTGTCCCACGACCTACGAGGTCTTCATCAGTCTACTTGTCTACTTCGACAGGATGACGGAAAAGGTGAATAGCGGGCCAATGCAGACTCTACAAAGACAGGCAAATGTGGCCACACCAGACCAACATGATAGTCCCAATTTGCCTGCGACTACAGATTCCAAGGACTACGCAGAACATATCGAAGCCGAACACGGCAACCAAAAGGACGAGGCGACCAGTCTTGCACATTTCTTCGTCGTTGACAGTTTCAACATACATCGTCTGGTAATTGCAGCAGTGACATGCGCGAGCAAGTACTTTTCGGATGTCTTCTATACCAATTCGCGATATGCAAAGGTATGAATTTTTGACATGATGTCGCTTCATATAACCTAACACAACGTACAGGTTGGAGGACTTCCCCTTGTCGAGCTCAACCACCTTGAGCTTCAGTTTCTCCTTTTGAACGACTTCCGGCTCGCCATTCCTGTCGAGGAGCTCGAGGCATATGCAACCATGCTCGTCGAGTTCTACGCGCGAGAAGTTCTTGCTCAGCGGGAGGTCGACCAACAGGCGAGTCATGGTGACGGCGATGTGATGGAGGGTGTGGAGAGCACACAAGGTTTCGCGACCTGATTCAATGCGATGGGAATACGACTTTTTTTGCGCCTGTTTAATGGATACCCGGTTTCCTTCTTCTTTTGCGGACATGGCTGGTCTGGATACGGTACCCAGAGACGGAAGTCCTGCAAGGGATCTCGCCGAGCATCACATAGCTGCATGATGATACTGTAGCGTGAGCTAGCATGGTCGACGAAGTCCTTTACTAATTGCGCGCGATATAATGCACGGCTTTGCCGCTACTAGATACAAAGCCTTACAATTTACGCTTGGTCCCGGCAGCAGCGCCACAAAAAGGCTGCTGGGCAATGATTAGATAGTGTGTACTGGCGAATGGAAATACCCTCTTGCTTTATGACCTTTGTCTTTTGAGATTTGACATGCAGTCTGATCTGATCTGATCTGATCACATGTAATCCAATAAATAGTAGCCTCGTCGGACTTGCTTTCCGATAAGGCTAGAAGGCCGGAACATGGCTCGTCCCGTCCCTCTTTTTAGGTTTGAGTCATCTGTACCTGGAACGTCATGGTAATCTTTCACGTTTGGCGCAACATTACGCCACACCAATCTACGGCACTTGAGCGTCTTTTTGTCGATATAGATCCGAGCATCACCAGATAGGGGGACATTCTCTCTCTAGCATGTATAGGGAGACATCCTCTCTAGCAGCTTTCTAGACAAATCCTCCCCGTAAACAGGCCCCCGATCTACAGCAGATACGACCATCATACTATACATCCAGAAGAGCACACCGACCTTTGTGCTAGGACGGAACGAATTTCACTTCGCGTCCCTTTCGATATCACCATCATGTCGCATGTCTCTAACGCTGCCCCGATAACAACACAATCATCCCAGCCCAGCTCTCATCGGCCACATCGTAATCGAAGAAGAGGAGGTAACAGCAACAGTAATGCCAATGGTAATGGCAGTGCACCACCCCTAGATCCTTCAGCGCCACTGTTTCCAGGTCCTGCACGGTTACCACAGATTCCTCGAAATCCAGCACTAGCATTCAGACCAGCGACAGTTGCGGCCCCAGCTTCACCACGTCTTGCAGCAGTCGCCACTGTCGCAGGTAATGAGCACCCACATCTCCACGACACACATGTATCGAGTGGTACACAAGGTAAGAATCGGGCAAGAGCTGGACGAGGTGCGCAGGGCAGACACCAACACACGGTTGTGCAGTCGAGAAACTTTGGAGGCGCCTTGACGGCAGAAGATGCAACACAAACGCTGCAAGGCGATGCGCCAGAGTTCCAGCCTGGGCAAGGGAAGTCATCCGGTCCACGTCAAAGAAACAATCAACAGCCACCGCGGCAGCGCAGATTGTCAAAGTCAACAGCGCCGGATATTTCCACGAGAGTACATGAAGATATAGACAATGGACAGTACGAATGCCCTATTTGCACTAGTGAAGTGATGAGAAGGTCGAAAGTGTGGTCATGCCACTTGTGCTGGACAGTCTTTCATCTCGACTGTGTCAAGAGGTGGGCAAGCAACTCGGAAGTAGCAGCAGCAGAACGGGCTGGCCAGAACGGTAATACACAAAGCGTACGACAGTGGAGATGTCCGGGATGTAACTTACCTCAAGATTCTAAACCTAGCCAGTACAGCTGCTGGTGTGGTAAAGAGCTCGAGCCAAGACCTATACCTGGAGTCAATCCACATAGTTGTGGGCAAAGTTGTGGGTTTACAAGAGCGTGTGGACATCCATGCGATCAATTGTGTCATGCTGGACCACATCCGCCTTGCACCTTCATACAACACGAGCTTTGCTTTTGTGGCAAGCAGACCACGACAAGAAAGTGTACTGGCACGGCATCAGATGGCGGCTGGAGCTGTGGTCAGCCATGTGGTGAAGTACTAGGATGCGGTGAGCATGTGCACGACGCTCCGTGCCATCCTGGATTGTGCGGAGCTTGCGACGTGCCGATTGAAGCGTCATGTTATTGCGGCAAGGAGACTACGACGATCTCCTGTTGTGACAAGGATGACAACAAGACCAGCTTTCGCAATGTCAAATCCGACAGTGGTGAGGATCAGAGCAAAGGATTTGTCGGTTGCTTCACGGGCGATCATCTCTGCGGATCGCCTTTTGACTGCGGTCACCACAATTGCAAAGAGCCATGTCATCCAAGAGATGGTATCTTGAAGCACTGCCCGTGGTCACCTGATGTAGTCAGCCACTGTGCTTGCGGAAAGACTCTTCTGAGTGAACTTGGCGTGACGAGAACGACGTGTCAGGACACAATACCCAATTGTCACAAGAGATGTGAGAAGCCTCTCCCTTGCGGGCATGCCTGTAACGCGGTCTGCCATGTTGGAGAATGTGGCTCATGTCTAGAGAAGATCGAAATTACCTGCAGATGTGGGCGAACCACATCCACGTCGTTGTGCCATCAAGGAACGAATGAGCCGCCTCAATGTTTCAGGACATGTCGAGTGCAGCTCAACTGTGGTCGTCATGCTTGCGAAGAGCGCTGTTGTCCCGGCGAGCACAAAGCGATCGAGCGGCTCACCAAGAAGAAGAAGCACAGACCATTGGCCTCTGCAGCATCTCGTACAATGGATGATGGCTTCGAAGCCGAGCACATCTGCACTCGAATCTGCGGCAGGCTATTGTCTTGTGGTAATCACTTCTGCGAGAATCTGGACCACAAAGGGGCTTGCCGTGCTTGCCCAGAGGCGATCTTCGAGGAAATTGCTTGCAACTGTGGCCGCACTGTTTTACAACCTCCATTACCTTGTGGTACGAAGCCTCCCCCATGTCGATACGACTGTGAACGACCAAAAGCCTGTGGTCATCCACAAGTGCCTCATAATTGCCACGCGGACAACGAGCAATGTCCACGATGTCCTTTCTTGGTCGAAAAGACATGTCTTTGTGGCAAGAAGACTTTAAAGAATCAGCAGTGCTGGTTCACTGATGTCCGCTGCGGAGAGCCTTGTGGTCGTAAGCTGAAGTGCGGCTCCCACTTCTGCCAGAAAACCTGTCATGCCTCAGGTGAGTGCGAGGATGCTCATGGCGAGTGTACACAACCTTGCGGCAAGCCGAAGAAGGCTTGTGATCATCCTGACGAAGCTCGATGCCACGCACCTTATCCGTGCAAGGAAGATCAACCGTGCACTCATAAGGTCATCGTGACTTGCGATTGCCAGAATCACAAACAGGAGTTTCGTTGCAGCGCCTCGAAAGACAATGAAGGAAATGCCAAAATGTCACTTGTTTGTGATGCCGAATGCGCCCGTCTTGAGCGCAATCGCAAGCTTGCGGTCGCGCTCAACATCGACTCCGCGAATCGTACGGACGATCATATACCATACTCCGCTGAAACACTCGACCTCTTCGCAGAGCATCCGAAGTGGTGCACAGATCAAGAACGGGAATTCCGAGTATTTGCTGCTGACGAGTCTGAGAAGCGTCTTCGCATGAAGCCTATGCCCGCACATCAACGCAGCTTCTTACATCACCTGTCCGAGGACTTTGGCTTCGACTGTGAGAGCATGGATCCTGAGCCCCATCGCCATGTTGCCATCTTCAAGACACCACGTTTTGTAGCGCCACCAAATAAGACACTCAGAGATTGTGCGCGGATTCGCAAGGGCCAACGTACTACGGCGAATGCAGAGGCAGCCGCAGCTGCAAAAGCTCGCTCGTCCGTGATGAATGATCCCTACAATGGTTTCCTACTTACTAACCCAAAATTTGCTCTGATGCTCGACGATATTGAGACTGCAGTGGCCGTAGTCCAGCAGCAAGTCGCTGTTGGCGCTCCGACATCTTCGGCTCAAGCGCAGACCGCAACGAAACTTGCCTTTAGTGTTCAGTTCCTTTCCAATGGTAACGTTGCGCTCAAAGTCCAGCCTGCTGCCGCTCAGCCATCGAATATCGTAGAGCTTGCCCTAAAAGACCTGCGATTCCCGCTGGCTCGGTCATTCAATGCATACACACCGCCACTTGGTACGCTACAGCTTTGCCGTTTCGATGATTCACTGAACGTCCTCCGCCGCGAATTCGACACATCTAGTGAAGGTGGATGGAGTCAAGTTGCAGCAAAGGCGGCCGCTGCACGACGACCGCCAGAAATCAAGCCTGCGGTCGCAGAGAGTGGCTTTCTCGTACTAGGCAATCTTGCGGCGAGAAAGAAGAGGGACGAAGAGGAGAAAAAGCGGGTAGAGGAAGTCAAGAGAAAGAAGGAAGAAGAGAAGGAGAAAAGACGACTGGAAAAGGCGAGGAGGGAGGAGAGTGTGGCTGAGGATTGGGAGGAGGCTGAGGAGAGGGCGGAGGAGAAGGAGGCCAAGGAAATGGATACAAGTCTTCCGGAACAGAAGATCGATGGGGCTGCCTCGATAGAAGGCAAAGAAGAGCTACTCTCGAACAAGGATGGCGCCGATGCAGATCAACACGGTCCTGAGTCCGCGGGAGAGGCAAATATTCTAACAGAGGAAAATGCTGCTGCTGGTCCTGAAAGTCATGTACCCGAGGCAGAGCTGAGGGAATCAGAAGTTGAGAAGATACAAGAAGACTCGACAACGCAATACCAGGATGCTGTAGAGGCACAGCTCGGGGGTGACTTTGTCATGGTCGATGCGGAAGGTCAAGCTCCAGAAGAGGCAGATGAGGGGAGTTCTCAAGCTGGAAAGGTTGCTCTGTAGCACCTCAGCCCGCCTGGACATTAGATTAGACTGAACAGTTTCGTTGTCACATATTACCTCTCCCTCACTCCCGCCATGTAACAGAAGTGACACATACTTGCCGAGGACATGAACATCGGAAGTTCTCCGACGTATGTAAATAAATTATTTTACCTGGATGAGTCCAGTCGTGCCAGTCAGTAACGACTACCATAATCGTGGACGACATCTTACTCCACAGACCTATCGCAGTTGATCAGCAGAGGGTCGTTACTCCTCATTTTCTCCAGCACATTGTTCAACTAAAAGATGGCGACCGTCCTCCCACCACCATCGAAACGGCAGAAGCTGGCAGCAGACCAAGAGAAGCTCGACCTCACAGAGCAAGCAAAGATCCCCGAGGGCTTAGGCTCCGTCCGTGTACAATTCATCGACCAGGCCACAGGTCAGCCCACAGCAGGTGTAATCTCGATACCGATAGCACAAGCCACCACCAAGAACCTCGAAGTACTACTGAACAGCATCCAAAATCAAGACGAAGAGAGCGCAGAAAAAGTCCCGTATCGATTTACATTCCTCTCCGACAAGCAGAAAGATGGCGAGGTTGCTAGTGCGCCCCGGGCAATCGACATTTCCGCATCGTTATACCATTCCATCCTCAATCCAGGCCTGAAGACGACAGAAGATCTCATCTCCTTACACTTTACACCTCTCTCAGTCTTCCGAGTCCGCGCAGTCACACGGTGCTCCGCTTCGATATCAGGACATGGAGCAGCGATCCTTGCATGCTCGTTTCATCCAGCATCTTCCTCGCGTATGGCTAGCGGGAGTGGGGATAGCACAGCGCGGATATGGGATTGCGATACAGGAACGCCATTTGCTACATTGAAAGGACACACAGGATGGGTACTTGCTGTAGCATACAGTCCTGATGGCAGCCTCCTAGCGACAGGAAGCTATGACCGAACAGTGCGGATATGGGATGCTACAACAGGAAAGCCATACGGCGCTACCACAACGTCCAGACCCACCGCAAAAGAAACGAAAACCGCAAAAACCGCCAAAGACACCTCCACACCATCCGGCATCGTCCTCTCAGGCCACAGCAATTACATCACCAGTCTCGCGTGGGAGCCCTTCCACCTCTCCACCCCCGGCCGCCCCCGCCTCGCCTCCTCCAGCAAAGACGGCACAGTTCGCGTCTGGGACGTCGTCCGCGGCATGACCGACTTCGTCCTGTCCGGGCACACCTCGACAGTCTCCTGCGTTCGCTGGGGCGGCCATGGCGGGCCTGGCGGCGACGCAGGTACTATTTATACCAGCTCCCACGACAAGACCATCAAGCTATGGTCCGTCGCAGATGGCAAGCTTCTGAAGACACTGACTGCCCACGCCCACTGGGTGAACCATCTCGCACTCAGTACAGACCACGTTTTGCGCACCGCGTACCATGACCCGGCTCCCAATGCCGCACTTCCCGCCTCCGCAAGTGATGAAGCAAAACGAGCCGTTGCTCGCGCCCGTTATGATAAAGCAGCTACAATAGGTGGCGGCCTTACCGAACGTCTCGTCTCGGCCTCGGACGACAATACTGTCTTCCTCTGGGACACGTCCTCCCTCGCGTCCTCTAAACCTCTCGCTCGCCTCCTCGGCCACGGCAAACTCGTAAACCACGTCACCTTCTCCCCGGCCGGCACGCACATCGCCAGCTGTGGCTTCGACAATCTGATAAAGCTATGGCGGGCCTCTGACGGCACGTTCATACGAAACTGCAAGGGCCATGTGGCGCCAGTGTATCAGTGTGCGTTTAGTGCGGATGGGAGGCTGTTGGTGAGTGCGAGTA
>Ga0268250_10001095_pt1 | contig 12014 bp, 3 predicted proteins | sample AgamicAsSfe_FD_200448 | JGI IMG/M metagenome (GOLD analysis project Ga0268250, IMG submission 200448) | Agave microbial communities from Guanajuato, Mexico - As.Sf.e (v2) (version 2) | ecosystem: Host-associated > Plants > Phyllosphere > Phylloplane/Leaf | place: Guanajuato, Mexico | collected... | reverse complement strand
ATAAGAGACAGCTAACAAGCGTACCGACTGGGGCGCATGGTAAGAACAAGGCTACCCGATCCCAGACACGTGCAGCCTCTCCCACGCGATCGAGAACAGCTGCTACTAAGACTACCACGTCTCCAGCCAAATCCCCGGCCAAGACAAAGCCCGTCCTCAAGCCCATCACTTCTTTCTTCAGCAGTGTGCCGCGGCCGCAATCGCTACAGCTCACGCCGAGTCCCGAGAAACCTGCCGCGTCCATTGAGGGTGTAGACGATATATTCGACGACGACATTTTTGATTCCTCGGACGATGCGCAACCGCTCAAACCCTCGAAACCTCTCCCCGTGCGCAAGAGACCGATCGCTGCGACAGCGCCAAGTGACCATGGCAGTACCGTGAACAGTAGACAGAAGTTCCTACGAACAGCAAGCGGAGCCCGCAGTGTCACTCCATCGTCGTCTCAGCCGGCGCAGCAGGACACAGATGACCGGCGGCCATGGACTGAAAAGTACGGCCCCGTGTCGCTCGATGAGCTCGCTGTACATAAGAAGAAGGTGACAGACGTGCGGACATGGCTGGCCGACGTCTTCAGCGGCAAGTCACGTAAGAGATTGCTGCTCCTCAAAGGCCCCGCTGGTAGTGGAAAGACCACGACCATGTCCTTGCTCTCCAAAGAACTGGACATTGAAATGCATGAGTGGAAGAACCCTATAGGTTCCATGTCCACTTCTGACAGCTTCGTGTCTGCTACTGCACAATTCGACGACTTTGTTGGGAGAACTGGAACCTTTGGTAGTCTGGCCTTCGATAAGCCGACAATGAGTCTTCAGTCCGCTTCGCCTAGCAATCATGCTGCAAGGCAGAAGCAACTGGTCCTAGTAGAGGAGTTTCCGAATACATTTACACGTACTTCTTCGGCCGTCCAATCTTTTCGCTCTTCCGTCCTCAACTATCTTGCTGCCAACACACAATCAGCTACTGCATTCTTCTCCACCCAAGTCGATTCCGAGCAGCCCGTGACTCCAATCGTTATGATCATCTCAGAGACTCTGCTGTCTACCAATACAGCAGCAGCAGACAGCTTCACTGCACATCGTCTGTTAGGTCCTGAGATCCTTACCCATCCTGGAGTGGATGTTATCGAGTTCAATCCAATCGCAACTACATTCATGACGAAAGCGCTAGACACAATCGTTGTCAAAGAGGCACGGAAGTCTGGACGTAAGAAGACTCTCGGGCCACAAGCCATCCAGCGTCTTGCGGAGCTTGGAGACATCAGAAGCGCAGTCTCATCACTCGAGTTCTTATGCTTACGGGGCGACGACGCGGAAGGCTGGGGCGCAAAGGTCAACTTTACCAAGAAGAAGGGGCCTAAAGATGTCCCAATAACGAAGATTGAACAAGAGTCGCTTGAGATGGTGACGCAACGGGAAAGCACTCTCGGTATATTCCACGCCGTTGGGAGGGTCGTCTACAACAAACGTCTACCGGAAGACCCTAACACACCTGTAGCCCATCCACCGAATTGGTTTCCCGAGAGGCGAAGGCCAAAGGCTTCGGAGGTCAATGTTGACACGCTCATCGACGAGTTAGGCACCGATACACAAACTTTTGTTGCTGCTCTACATGAAAACTATGTCCTGTCTTGTGGAGGAGCAGACAGTGAAGAAACAATGGACTCTATTGAGGGATGTATAGAAGGTCTTTCGGATGCCGATCTTTTATCGCCGGATCGGTTTGGCGCAGGCGCTGGCCGTCGGAATCTTCAAGGAACGAGTGCGGACAATCTACGTCAAGACGAGATGTGCTTTCAGACGAGCGTGCGCGGACTCCTGTTCAATCTGCCATATCCTGTCAAACGAATGGCGCCACCCCCGGGCACAATGGGCATCAAAGCGAAAGGCCAGGGAGCAAGTGGCGGCGCGGCGAGAGGGAACGCGTTCGTCATGTACTACCCGGCGTCGCTGCGGATATGGAAACAGCAGGAAGAGATTGAAGATTTATTGGAGATGTGGGTATCGAAAGCGCAACGCGGTGAACTGTTTTCGATGGGGTCAGGTACATCAAAACCGACTTTCTCAAGTGGGGGAGTCGAGACTTGGAGAGGCAATGCCTCGTTTTCACGACCCACATCAGCGTCAGGCTCGAAAGATGCGGAAGAAGATGCACCCGCTTCAATTCTCCTAGGAAGTGGTGGTTCGGCTCGGAACGAGATGCTTTTGGAACGTCTTCCTTACCTGACTACTATTTTACGAAGGTCACGCATGCCGCCTCCATCTACAGCAGCCACTGTGCGTGAGATCAAGAAGATTACCTCATTTACTGGGAATGCTTTAGCTGGTGCCACTGAAGAAGATGATATGGAGGAGGATGCCCGCCCCGGCGAGCAAGAGCAGTGGTCGACAGACAAACCGACCCTAGAGACACCCAAAAGGAAGGGACGAGTGAAGTTCGAAAGCAGAGCACAAGAGCCAGAATCGGCCATTTCTGGATTAGCAGACAAAGGCGCCGGTCTCACGTTGAGCGATGACGACATTGAAGACTGATCAACGGCTATGGTGGAGAGCAGCCATCGGTCTACTTGTAATGTGTATATATAAACAAATAACACAATCTGAAAAGCCCAGTACGCGAGTATTGAATTGAAAAGTTCGTTTAAGCCCAGTCCAAGCATCTCAAAATCGCACGTTTCCTCGAGAAAGTCGGTTTGAATGTATCCTAGAAGACTACAATCAGCATATAACACAAGGCCTTGCATCAAGGAACAAAAATCCATACCCTCCATTGCAGAGTTGATAGCGCTGTTGACTGGCTTCACGCCGTCATTTACTTGCGCTCTGGCCCAAACTTGGTATGCAGCCATATTTCCGTCCTTGAAGATGTCGTTGTTGTAGGTCAACATGATCTTGCCGCTTGCTGTTTCAAGGTTCTGGACTCTCTGGTGTCTGCTCGCATAATTGTATTCTACTGATGCATCATATAGTCAAATATTGATATCAGGCTCTAATAACGACATTGACACAGCCACGGATGAGACGAGTAATGCTAGGCGCTCCTTGTACTTTGAGGTCTGGCCAGCGATAAACGACGGCGTGAACACGGTTATCTTCATGATCGTATCAGCTCACGGTGAATGATATAGACGAAGCCAGTGTGCAAATAGTTACACCTTGAGCTGCTTTTCTGCCGTAAAACAATTCTTTGGTAGCTAGGGGAAACCAAGAAACAGATGATCATCCATATCGCCCTCTATCAAAGGTATAATGACCACACCCTAGGATTGCTCAATGGTTTGCTTTCCCTTCCACCACCTTTCTCAACGATGAGACTCGACGTGGTTAGCTACAGAATAGCGATTACGAGAGCGGCATGGTCTCGACTTCAAGATAAGGAGGGTAAGTCGACGTTGTAATCTTGTTGTACAATTCCCACTTCTACTTCTTCACTGCATTCTCTTGATGTATGCTAATACTTTCACTGATCGCCAAACTATGGTATGAGCGATTGATCTAGATGACCGTTCCTTTCTGGCAGCTTTGAGCTACGTGAGCACCGAGGAAAAGGAAGATGTTCTATTGGAATTAGACTTGAACATACAGGACTTTGGTACCAACCGGAATTTCGTCCCAAGAGGTAGCAAGGACAATGGTCAGAGGGAGGACTATAGAAGCGTTGGAAATCGAGCAGGGTCTAGCAGATCATCTACACGATTATGAAATGAAGAGAGCAGCCAGGGAGTGAGTGAACCAGTTTTGACGTGTCATTTTGAAAGATCATCCAAAAATCTGTATCATAGATGTGACCATCGTAGGGTATGCTGAAGTCGAGTAAGACGTTGGGTAAAAGATCACTCCCATAACAAAGAACCCAAAAATTCGATTAGCAGGACTGAGATGCTCCTGCGATAAATCTATGACCACCTACTGTAGCTACATCGATCGCTTCACCAAAATTTCAGCCTACCAAACAACGAGCCCTCCTTCTGAGCTTCTCTGGCGGCTTCAGCGACTTCTTTTGCTAATTGCGTCTTAGCTTAGCTAACGAACAACGAACATACACAACACGATAGCAACGCAAACTCACCGTCAAGCTCATCGGCAACCCTTTTCATAGCTTCCAGTGCCTTCTCGTAGAACGATTTCAACACCAAAACCTCCGGTGGGAAGTCCTGCGGTCTGATCTTATATTGCTTGAACCAAGCCTCCAGGGAATCAATCGGCGACCAGCCAAAAGGATGCCTAGAAGGAAGCCTGGGATCAGCTCCGGCCTCAAGGAGTAGATGGACAATTGGGAGGTTTTGCTTGAGATGGGCGTAATCGGCGGCAGCGCCATCCTCGATCGCCCAGTCCAGTGGGCGACCTACGCCGCGGGGGCGCCGGTCCAGTTCGTTGGGAGAGAAGCCTTCAGATAGAGCAGCGCGTATAGCTGCGAGGCGAGTTTCCACAGGTGCGCAGGATACTGGCTCGAGAAAGAGAGGGCTTACTACCATGGCGGCAGATTAGGTGTCCTAGCAAGAATTAAAGAGGTGAGCGGGAGCGAGACCAAGGACGGTGTTTGGTAGTATGTTGCGCGTCGTAGGTCAACAACTTACAAGCAGGCGACCCCCGAATTGTTAGCGGATTGAGGTGACACCCATTGGCTATCACTAGACATTTTTGTCGACACGCATCAGCTCTGTTGATCATAAAGGTCAGAATTTTTGCCAGTGACTAAGCGAGATGATGGATGAAACGTCACTCAAATAGTTATCGTACTAAGACAGTAATTTCACTTTGAGTTTCACGCGATGAGACAAATCACAGGCAACGATGGTGTATGATGAATGGTTGAATGATGATAGGTATGTATCGAAGTCTCGGACAAGTCTATAGACAAGAAGGTAACGTGGTATCAAGAAGGAGAAGAAAAAGAAGTCATAACTCATGAAGCGTCTCTCAAGACAACAAACGTCTACGCATTGGCAAAGGTCGTGCCAATATCCGACAGGCTGTTTCCATCTGCGCTGATGAGGTACTTCTTGTCAGTGGAAGTACCAGTGGAAGGCGCAACCATGTGGTAAGCGTAACGCTCAATCCAGGGCTGAGCGTCCATCCAGGGAAGAACCTGCTTAAGGAACGCATTCGCGTCGCCAGAAGTAACGCCGAACTCGGTGACCCAGACGGGCTTGTTGAAGGTCTTGTGAAACTTTTCGAGGTAGTTCTTGAAATCCTGAGCGTTGTCCCAGGCGTAGTAGTGGGCAACGACAAAATCGATCTGGCATCCGGTGCATTGGTTCATGAAGTTCTTGAGGTAGTTGATGCCCTTGTTGGGCTCGTCGGCGTTGGTGACTGAAGGAGAGCCGATCCTAAGGCCCTGTGCGGCGAGCGGCTGAACGAACTTCTTGTGGGTGGCGACAGCAGTAGCAACATCGATGTTGGAGCCTCCACCACCAATTTGGTCGGGCTCGTTGAAGCTCAGCACGTGCGAAACCTTGTAGTTCTTCTTGGCGTTGGCAATGTTGTTGGCCCAACCCTCAGTGCACCACTGTTGGTTGGAGTGAAGAAGAGGAACGTATTCGAGGTCGAGGGGGGTTCCATCGATGACTGCCTCCCAGTCGTACATCCAAGAGACCTTGGAACCAGAGAACTTGTGTGTCCACTGAGATCCAGCAACACCGTTGTGCTGTTTGGGGAAGGCAAGACCGCGCTTGCTACCGCCGCGTGCCTGGAGAGGAGATGCCTCGATCATGGTGGAGAGGCCAGCAAGGGCCATAATGAAGGTGGTGGTAAGCATAATGACTGAATGAATGACTGATCAGTTGATCAAAGGAATGACTGTGGGGTTGCTAGAGAGCGTGGTAGAGCTGGATCTTCAAAGGAGTGAGATGCCCAATTCATCGTGCGTTCCACGCTGTACTTATATTTTGGGAAATTAAGAGGCGCCTTTCACAGAGTCAAACTAGCGCCTGAGGCCCACAGCATGTGCAGAACAGCGCATGGCGTCGCCTTCTCGGCCTTCTCTGCAGTGTTTCACCCAAGACTACTGCCAACTCCGAAAATCCACGTGCGATAAGATTATGGAGCACATCTCCCGCCAGCCCGGTCTGACGGCGCCGGCTCTGGGGTTTGGCGATTCGTCAACCTTGGTAGGGCTGTAGGGGCCAAGCTTGTGTGGAAATTAAACTTCGGGAATCCGTCAAATCACGGTGCTGACGATGCATGGTCGGTCGCCGAGTCGCTGGAGCCACGTTGGTTTTCGCGGCATATGCACGAGAAGAACCTGCTTAGTAGTGTGCTGTGAGAGGGACGTTGGAGGTGTCTAAGGCAAGACCCATGTCTAGCTGGCTGTCTTCTCAGGTACAGCGCAGGAACAAGTTTCGGTGACTGGAGTAGGATTTGTTCTGGACTGCAAACTGTCTTGTAGTGGGGCCCACTAAGCAGATTGAGGCAGGCGTCGAGCGACAACACCCAACGTCCATTCCCGCTGCCGCCGATCCTGACCGTTTCAAGTCCACTTATGCACATCCACTCAACGACAACATGTATGTTGTCATGAAAATCACCACGATACGAGGCGCGTCATGATTCATCGGAAGTTGTGGGCAACAGTGCGCGAGCATTGTGCTTGAGTAAAGACCTCTGACAGAAAGTAAACAAACTTTACTTTTCTGATAATTTGACTGTGTCTACCAATCATGGTGTTCAGACACGCCTAGAAATGCCATGGGCCCGTACCGAGCCGCAATCTTCCGTTGTCCACCAGGAACGTATGCCGTCCTATAGCGGCGTCTTCAGTCGTTCCGCAGGCGACGGCGTGAAGGAGGAAGCGAGGCGCTTCTGATGATTTTCACGTGGCGTTCCCAACACGGCAGATGCGACCTGGCTTCCTGTTGCGACTTCTGAACGCCAAGGGGCACAGCACGGGACAACTTGTAAAGGATGAGACCTTTGGTAAACTAATCATTACTTTCATCCTTCCATGTGGATGTAGTGTCGGTCCGCGACTCTAGAACTCGACAGAAGCGTGAGTGGACGCCTCTGTCAGCAACTTCAACAGACTTTGACAGTTCTCCACTCCGATACCGTTCGTTGTGCGCAAAACTCTGCTCTCCCAGGTCACCCCTCGCTTCGAGGCGCTTACTTCAAGAGGTTTACGCAACACCTTCCACTGCGTGTTCGGAACATGCCTTCTTCGGCAAGACACCGAACACTACCTGATGTTACGGCAGAGAGAGAAGCGCTTGGGACCTAAACATTCGTGAACGAAAACCTGGGCCTCCGGCAAAGTCCAACGGGGCAGATTCGAGTACCATGGTAATCGCAACCTCGGCATTTGCATTGTACAAAACTCTGGGGAGGATATATTCACATCCGGCATCTTCTTCCACGTATCAACATGGGCGGAGCAAACAATTCGTCGCTTCGAAATCTCACCACTGCACGCGAACGCAGGTTTGGTGAAAAGACTACGCTGCGCTAACGCACACGTAGTGTAAATCTAGGGTGAAGAACTTACCGTTCGTTGAGTTCTAGCGTGAATGAGTGCATTACAGTGCAGTAAGCAGCAGTTCCCCGCCTCGGCCTGCATTTGCAACGGCATAACGGAGGGAGAAAATGCGATATGGGCCACGATCATTCGTTATAGTTTTACTCTTGCAGGAGGAGAACCGAGGAGTTCGTATCTTGCGACCGGCGCCATTATCCGACGGCGCATAACGGGCCGACATCTCTCGTACCTCAAACCTCAGCGCTCCAGGTTTCGATCCTTCACATCTGTCTAAGCCACAACCTACGTCATCATACCTGGGCTGATAAGGGTGGCTGGGGTGCATCACACGGCGGCAGAAGTAAATACGATCGATCGCAGGAGAATAGATATCACAACTGCACAATGCTCCATGCGCAGCTTGAGGCGTTGACCTTTTTGCGCCTTTGCGACTTTACGAGAAAAAGCATACGGCACGGTCGAAGCACAGGCTGCACAGATACCACCAGTTGCTATACGAGTCCCCTTTTTGGCCAAGCAATGATGACATGACACAGTGTTGCTCGTATTGTGTTGACCGGTGGAGCGTACGTGAGTAATGATGCAAAGACTGTGGGTTGTACGGAACAGTCTATGAAGTGAAATTTGCTCCTGGAGCATGGGATCAAAGATCCTCCCAGTAGACGTTTTTTGAATGCTGCACCTTCGCTCGTTCTGCACTCCCGACACATGTGTCTTTTGATCTCCGAGTTTGGACAGATGCAACTCCGAGAGCAGTCATTAGACCACTGATGATAGAACAAGCCTCGGTCAATAGCAGCATGGATACATGGACCTAAGAGATATCAACAGGGTATCGTATTTTCCAGGTCTGTGGAATATGTTGGCTTCCATATACAGCTACATATAATGAACTTCTACCGCCATACAATACAGTGTGACTCGACAGTGTTGCGCCTGCGTCTTATCACCAGCACGTCTATCAAATTTTGCAATTATCGCTATCGCGAAGTCCGCGGCTGAAAAATTAGACTGGGAATGAAAAATGGCAGAATCATGTCCCTCTTGTCTGAATGTTTGAGAAAGAGTCTCCAGTTTGGTCTTAACATACGTTTCTTCCGCGTATGTTTAGAAATACGAAAGATAGAATCACTGACAGCATGGACGCGCCTTTGTGGACGAAAATGCAACTCTCTTGTAACTACGTTCGCTTTCCCCGGTTGAAAGCTCACCAAGCACTGTATCGATGAGAAGAAAAATACTTTCCCTTTAAGAGTACTCCTTCCTACTATAAAAAAAGCATGTTAAGATAGTTATGTAGATATAGATAGAAGACTTAGAAGACTACAATGCTATTTATCTTTACAAGTTCTCTTATTAGAAGATAATGTAGGCTGTAAGGTAAAACTTATTATTCCTGCATCTGTCTGATTTTTTCCTTGTATGAGGTGAAGCAGGTTTTGTTGTTGCAACGCACATCAAGACAATCGTCATACACAAGTTTATACTTCCATGTCCTGTAGCGGCACATACCCAGCATTTTCTACCTTGCCTCCATGTCCCACCATCTCCCTCACCCAGCCGACGATACCTTTCCCCGATACCCACCTCTCCGCTTTAGGCGCTCTGCCGCCGTTCTCCGCCACCTCGTTCATCCAACCAGGCCTTGTCCAGGAGTTGAGCATCAGGCTGCTGACCACCACCGTCACACTGCTGAATGCCATCGCAAGGCTCGCCATTATAGGGTGTACGCTGAGCCCAAACGGAAGGCAGAACCCCATGGCGATCGGGAGGCCGATAGCGTTATACATGCATGCCCATCCGAGGTTCATCTTGATCCGGCGGAAGATGGTGTGCGTGAGCGCCAGCGCGGCAGGTATTATCATAAGCTCTGTCGGCCGCATAAGCACCACATCCGCCGCCTCCATTGCCACATCTGTGCCGCTTGCCATGGCGATGCCCACGTCCGCCGTCGCAAGGGCCGGAGAATCATTGATACCGTCGCCAACCATACCGACAACCTCACCACGACCCTGAAACTCCTGTAAGATAGCTTGCTTTTGATCGGGGCTAACACCGGCGTAGACATTGTTGGTATCTATGCCCACCGCGGAGGCGACGGCGAGTGCTGTGGGCCATTGGTCGCCGGTCACTATGGCGGTCTTTATGCCCATGCGGTGCAGGACTGCGATGGTCGCTGCGGCATCCTCTTTGATTGTGTCGGACAGGCATACATGGCCCGCGTAAAGGCCATCGATGGCAACGAAAATGTTAGTGGTTCCAGCACTGCTGGTAGTGATATTGGCATGCGATGTGCCTGTGCCAGCCGACTGGTTAAGCTTCTCTGCGGCCTCGACAGCATCTTTGGGGACATCGATACCACTGTCCTGCAAGAAGACGAGATTGCCAACCTGAACCATGTATCGTGACCTGTCTGCAGTAGTTGGCTCGACAATCACACTGACACCCTTGCCCACAACCGCTTTGAAGTCTCCGACGCTGCCATCAATGGTACCCTCGGGCCCCATACACAGCTCATTCTTTGCAGCGCCTAGGATAGCCTTGCCCACGGGGTGTTCGCTCCCCATCTCGGCTAGACCAACGATGGACCACCACAGTCGTTTACTGACCTCGCTTCTAGCCCATTGCGGGACGAGACCTATGCTGGCCACACTCATCTTACCATAAGTAATTGTTCCAGTTTTATCGAGGACAATCTGTGTGACCTTGGTTATACGCTCCAGGGCAGCGCCTCCCTTGATCAGAATTCCGTTCTCAGCACCGACCCCCGTACCGACCATAACGGCCGTGGGCGTAGCTAGCCCAAGAGCACATGGGCAAGCAAAGACGATGACGGATATACCCAACTTAACGCAGACTACGACCTTGCCACCGCTGTTATCTTCGAGGAAGATATCCGGAGGGTGTGATAAAACATGACATAGGACCATCCATACAAGGAACGTACCAAGGCCGAGGATAAGAATCATAGGAACAAAGTAGCCGGCGAGTGTATCAGCAAGCTGCTGAATGGGAGCGCGAGCGGTTTGTGCGTCTTGAACTAACTTGACAATCTGGCTTAGTTGGGTATCAGAGCCAGCTCGAGTAACACGGAGGTCGACACGCCCATCGCTATTAACAGTGCCGCCGATTATGTTATCGCCGATGTGCTTCTGAACGGGCATAGCTTCTCCAGTAACCATGCTTTCGTCAACAAATGTACTACCTCTAACCAGAATGCCATCTGCTGGAATCTTGTCACCAGGCCGGACGACCACAATATCGTCAACCTCAAGCAACTCTGTTGGGATGATCCTTTCCTCCCAAGCAGAGCCGCCAGGTCTATGAGTCTGAGGTGTCTTTGGGGTTGACGGCTGGTCAGATGACTTTGCCCAGCTCTCTGCTGCCTTTTCCACAGCGATCGGATCAACATAAATGGTAGCTGTGGACGGAGCTAGCGACATGAGACGAGATAGCGCCCTAGAAGTCTGACCTTTGGCGCGGTTTTCAAGCCAGCGAGACAGTGTGATAAATGTGATGAGCATGGTGCTTGTATCGAAGATTGTGGAAGGTTTGGAATGTGGCGCAAGCAGGACTGAGATCAGTATGGAGAAAACACTGAACAGGAAAGCACATGATGTGCCAAGAATGACGAGAACATCCATTGTTGGTGATCCATGCTTAAGAGATTTATATCCAGAGACATAGAATCGCTTGCCAATGCCGAATTGGACAGGTAATGTGAGAACGAAACATATAATGTCACCCAGGAATAAGCCGGGTATAAGTTCGAAATTTCCAAAGTCTATTGCTGGGAAGACCATGGGGATAATCATGCCGATTAGGAAGACGGGCAGGGCAAAGGCTAGTGAGGTTTTGAATGCTGTCCGCCACTCAGTAATCTCACGCGTTTTCGCTAGCGATTCAAGCTGCGCGTTGTTATCCTCGCCACTTGCAACAAGGGCATTCAAGCCCTGCGCCTCGATGGCCTCGACAATGCCACGAAGTCCTATCGTCTTGGGCTGATAGACGACTGTCAGGCGGTCTGTACTGAGGCTGAGAGATGCGGAACGGATGCCCTGAACCATAATGAGGCCTTCCTCCAGAGTCTGGGCAGTAGTCGCGTCTTTGCAGCCGAAAACCTTGAACTGAGTGGTTGTGGCGTCTCCTCCCTGATGGCTCGAGTCTCGCTGCGTCGATAGAATAGTAGCATCAAAACCGCGATCCTCGATAATCTCAGCCATCTTCTCTGGCGAAAGCTTCGTCTCGTCGTAAGTAATAACGGCTCGTTCCGCCAAAAGGCTGATGTTGAACTTGAGCACGCCGGCCATGCCCTTGAAGCCGCTTTCAACGGCTGACGTGCAGGCGCCACACGTCATGCCCTCTATAGCGAAAGTGGTTGTCGCAGTGGTCGTCGCAGGCTTGGCTTCGCTTCCAATCGCGGTGCTCTCATCAAAGGAGTGATTGTTGAATTGAGTAGTCACAGGTTTGGGATAATCAGTCGAGAGAACCTCAGCATCAAACCCACGGTCCTCGATGATCTCCTGTATCTTCTCGGCGGGTAT
>Ga0268250_10001093_pt1 | contig 12034 bp, 12 predicted proteins | sample AgamicAsSfe_FD_200448 | JGI IMG/M metagenome (GOLD analysis project Ga0268250, IMG submission 200448) | Agave microbial communities from Guanajuato, Mexico - As.Sf.e (v2) (version 2) | ecosystem: Host-associated > Plants > Phyllosphere > Phylloplane/Leaf | place: Guanajuato, Mexico | collected... | reverse complement strand
CTTCACCGCACTTGGGTTTGACAAATATCGAGTCGCTCAACTTTATCGATTGATCGAAAGATGCACTTTCTCCGCATTTTGCCGCGGAAGTCGATCACAACTTCAATTCGTCATGAATATACTCAAGAATATATTGTAAAATCCACAGATATGTCTGACAATAATCTCTTATACAGCCCAACGGTATGCATCCAGTCAAAGCTGCAGAGCACCACTATAAGGAAATTATTCGAGTATGATCTTGGATAGACAAGCAGCAGATGAGGTCGAAAAGAGCATAACCTTTAGCTCCCGTTGCGACCCCAGATGGATCACGGTACGTCACTGATGGTTCCGTGCTACGCGGATATCAATTCCCATGTCTCACGGAGGACCTCCGCCGACAAATGTAGTGTACCATTGGTTGCTGAGGCTCTAGATTCCAAATCACTCATCAATTCATTGGCGACGTCACACCCAGAGCTTGAACTCATGAGCTACAAATACACCAAGGCTCGTCCTGACTTTGAAGGCATCCATCCACCACTCAATCGTTCAACATGTCTGGACTGACTCTACTCGCTCTCGCTGGCCTAGCTGCCGCCGACTACACCGCCAGCTTCGGTGGTGCCCTCCCCGCTGGCCTCTGCGCACCAAACACCGCCGGTTTCACCAACCCTACCATCCAGCCCTCTCGCGGAGGCGCCGCCATCTGTGTCTCCGGCAATGTTGCCGTGCAAGCTTCTGCTCAAAACGTCAAGTTCAACTTTGACCTTCCTAAGAACGAATCCGAAGTCACCGACACTTTCCTCCAGCTCATCACTCAGGGCTCTCCCTTCATGCAGGAGATTATGGGAGGCATGCAGACAATCTCTGGCAACTACACCATTGCATCTACTTTGTGTATGCCTGCCAACGGCACCATGCCCAGCTCAGTACAGCTGCTCACTCATGGTATCGGCTTCGATCGCTACTACTGGGACTTTGCTCCTGGCTACTCATACGTCGATTATGCCATCGAGCAGGGCTACGCAACATTCAGCTACGACCGCCTGGGCGTCGGTCAATCCTCCACCCCCGACCCCATCACCACCGTCCAAGGACCCCTAGAAGTCAGCATCGCCAACCAGCTGGCTCTCATGCTCCGCAGCAGCACCTTCGCCAACACAAACTTCACCTCCGTGATTGGCGTCGGCCACTCCTTCGGCTCAGCAATCACCCAAAGCGTCACTCACTCCCACCCTTCCACCTTCGATGCCGCCATCCTCACCGGATTCTCCACCAACCAGTCGGCCATCGCTCCTTTCCTCACATCTCTGAACCTGGAAATCGCATCCATCAACCAACCCTACCGTTTCAGCACTTTGAACAATGGGTACTTGGTTTCTTACTCCGCAATCAGCAACCAATATGGCTTTTTCCGCGCTCCCAATTTTTCTCCTCTCGTTCTTGCCGCAGCTGAAGCTTCAAAGGGCAGCGTTACCTTTGGCGAGCTGTTTACTCAAGCCGCCATTGCTGGCGTGGCCTCGAACTTCACTGGTCCGGTTGCTATTGTAAACGGTGATGCCGATCTGCCTTTCTGCTATGGAAACTGCAGTTATCCTATGAATAAGGCTGAGGCTGCTATCAGTATGCTGTATCCTGCTGCTAGTGCTAATGGCACTTATCTTGCGCCTTTGACTGGACATGGTCTCAACTTGCATTACACAGCTTTGGATGCTTACAAGTTCATTGGAAGCTTCCTTAAGCAGAACAGAATGTAAAGAGGGAAGTCCAGAGAAAGGAGTTGTATAGATATGATGTAAATTTCACAATAAAGCTCTGATATCTAATGATGAAAGAAGTTTTGTACCATAATACTTGATCAAGTCTAGTGAATTCTACTCATACTTTCATACCACATCTATCATTACAACTACTCTTCCCCGGAAGAACTAAAAGGGTATCTCTACGCAATGATTTTCACTGCACAATCGCCCTCAATGCCTGCAGCATAACCCCAAACACAACACCCCTCCCCACGCCCTCAACCTGCAAACAATCAAATACCCTGCCCAGCGCCTCTCCACTAGCAGCCTGCCCCATAACACTAGTCAACGCAGCTGGCATACCCCTCTCCACAAGCAACCCCCTCGCCTTTACCCTCAACGCCTCTTTTTCGTCTGCACTCATCTCTTTCGGCCACGCCTTCAATTCCTCTTCAGTAGGCAATGAGTTTTCGCGAACCTTGAGGATATGAGCAGCGATGGAAGAATCGGCAGTGGAAGTTTCGATGACGTTGGTTTGGATGAGCTGGCGTATGGCTTCGAGTTGTGGGTTTCCGGGGCGAAGGAGGAATGACTTTGCGGCATTGAGGAGGGTGCGGCGGATATTCCATGCGGAGGACAAGGTGTAGAGTTCGGTGATTACGGCAAAGAGGAGTTCGACTGCTACTTGTGTTTCTTGTTCCGAGATTGGTGGCGTGGCTTTGGTTGGCTTGGGGGCGGCGGCGGCGACGGCGGGAGTTACAGTTGGAGCTGCTGCTGGAATCGCTATCGATGCCGATCGTGTTGAAGTGGCTTCTGGCGATCTAGACGTGCGTCGTGATCGGGTGCCAGAAGTGGGATATCTTGAGGCTGGTGTGCGAGTATCAGGAGAACTGTAGGTCATATCGTCGCTGATTCTGCTGGGTTGATGAGACACTGCTGTTGGTGAAGCATAATCGTCAGGAATGTCCGAAGGTGGAGGGGGGAGATTGAGTCCCGTGTCAAGCTTCGCCAGACCTGTCGAAGACGAAGGACGACTGAGCTCTCCACTTCTTGTGCCTTGGTAGGATGTGCGAGGAGTGGAGAAGCTGGGCCTGGTCTTCCAGTCGACTGATTGATCGACTTTGTGACCCGACTGAGCAGCTGACGGAACGCGCTTTGTCATCGATGGCGTGCGTGATAGAGGTGCGGGAATACTTCTGACACTGTCGGTACTCTGTCTCTCGACCCCAGCATTACTCACGCTACCCATATAACTGTCCTCGAGGAAGTTGGCAGGGTTCAACGAGATGGACGAGCGGCTGGCGTTGTGGTTCGTGGCGACAGAATTGCGCTTGCCACCGAGGATGCTAGTAACACCACCGAAGATGGCCTTTCCACCTCCGGCGACTTGTGTAGGAGCCTTGGTCAATGTATCCATCATGCTCTTGCCCATCTGATCGAAAGCAACCGGAGTCGGCCAGCCGAAGCCTTTGCTACCGCCAGGCGAGCGAGAAGCACCACCGTCCTTGTCCAGGAACCGCTTCATGCCCTCGCTCTCAGCTAGCGGTTGCAAGCGGACTGCATCGTTCAGATAGCGTTCCAAATCATTACGGAGTGCATGCTTGGTGTTGTTCTTCCACGAAGGCAGATTGGCATGAGAGTCGGTGAAGCGAGTGCCGGTAATAACGGAGATGCGACGAAGAACCTCATGCAGAGTTTCAAAGTCGGTATACTTGCGAACAATCATCCAGCCAGGGAAGCTTGACGACGTGGGCTCGATCTGGATCATGTAATCCACGTTCGGTTTGGATCGCATGACTGTATTGTTACCAGGAGAAGCATCGTCGAAGATGTTGATCGAAGCGTTGTGCAGAGTCAATACCGGCGGTGGCTTGAGACGGAGTTTCTCTTCCTGGCTAGCCAACGCAGTAGGACCTGTGACTGGGACTATTTGGTCAAAGCTGGTAAAAGGTTTCCTCGTGTCCTCGGATTGTCTCAAGGAATTGCTAGTAGGTGATGACTTGGATGCGTCCGGCTTGGAGCTCTCATCAGCATCACCTTGGGACGACGAAGGAGTCATGATGCCTTGAGTGGTAGTTTCTGATATGTCGCCACTGCTGACAACAGCAGACGGCTCATCCATAGACTTTTTCGCATCTTCTTCAGCGATCAGCTGACTAAGCCTCTGCGCTTCTTTCATAGCTTCGTCCATGGCCTCTTCAGCTCTGTTGCGGCTAGCCTTACGTCTGTGTTCGCGGACGGTCTCAGGGTTGGATGCGGACTTTTCTGGCTGTTCGTCCATAGAGACCTGTTTCTTGTTGACGACGGCAGAGCCCTCGACGCCAGCGTCAATGACCTCCATCAGCTCGGGCTCGCCATCTTCAAGCAGGTAGACGATCCACTGGTTGATGAATTCTGGCTTCGAACAGCTGTCGACGGTCATGGATAAGACTAGCTTGGCCAGAACCTGCTTGAGAAAGACTTGGGCAGGGGCACACATGTAGGTCTTGTTGTCGAGATATTTCAGGAGGATATCATTTGCGACGACCTTGAGTTTCTTCTCTTGATGTTTCGAGTCCATGATACTGGCGAGACTGCTGTCGGGCTTCATCTCTAGGTAGGCATGAACGGCTTCCTCGGAAGTAGAGTTGGGCGATGCGTTGAGGGCAGCGGCAAGCTCATTGAGGAAGACGATGACGATCGAGGAGGAGTTTGTGACGAAATCGAGGAAGGTGTCGACCGGTCTTTTGCGGGAGAGGTGATTGGAGAGTGAGACGATGAAGCCGACAAGGACTTGACGGCAGGCAGAAGGGAACGAGTCTTCGCCAGGGAGAACAGGCGAGTACCACCAGCTGTGTCATTGTCAGTCGTGGATAGAGAAGAAAGAGAGAGACGGGTTTGCGTACTTGACATAATCGCGAATGACGGCATTGGTAAAGACATTCAGAGCAGCCTGTGTGTCAGGACGGAAGGACGAGAAGTCGGCCTTGGTGGCAGTCAATGATTTGAGCTCGTCATCCGACTCTTCCGCCTCTGTCTTGTTCTTCTGATTCTCCCTCGACAACAAAAGACGGTGGACAACGTCCAGACCAACTTCTCGTCGCTTCTTCTGTTCAGCCTCGCTCACACCCAGTCTATCGGGCGAAGAGTGAGAAGCCTCCCAGGTGGCATGCAGTGCTACACCTCCAACGATCCCTATCAAGACGAGGCCGACTCTTCCTAATACAAAGTAGGTCGTGGCGGCCAGTCCGACAATGCACGCGCCGAGGGTTTCGTTGCTTGCATGCGAGAGAAAGTGTAGAGCTTTGTCGGCCATGTCCTGGAGCTGTATACTTGCAGTTGAGGCTACTTCTGCAGCCGACTGCTTGACATCGGGTTTTGTATCATCCTGCTCGACTGGCGTCACCTTGTCATGGACAAGCGTTTCGTGCTCTTCAAAATGGCTATTGTTGATATTCTGCATAGCGTCATGCATGGAAAGCGGCGGATTCGCTGTCGCGTGCTGCGTATCGTCCATTGTCGTTCATGCGGGTGTGTTTATATAGAAGAGAGACGGCAGTGTTTCATTCTCTCTGGTGGGAGATTATAATAGAAGAAATGTTCCGACAGCTCCTGAAACGGCTGTAACTGTTCACCAACATGGCCTATGATGAACATGTCCCTGACCTGCACCCGTTACGCGTACACGACTCGCGCGACATTCCGCTGCTCAAGCACAACTCGCCGCATCTTTTGTGCGTCTCCTGCATAACTGCACAATTTTGACTCACTTGTTTCGACTTCTTGGCGTTCTCCTCGGTCGACCTCATTGCCGCAATTTTTTGGAGCCGCTATACAGCTGTCGTCTGTGTTTGATATATTTACCGCTACTCATTCGTCTGCCCAACTCAGCAAAATGCCCAGCGTCAACATCAACCCCCAGACTCCCCAGGAGAAGTTCGACCTGAGTACGTTAATCGCTCCTTCCTAGACAGTCAATCTCTCAAAATGTCGCCCAATTCAATCCAGTTCACTCCACTCAACACAACACAATCTAAACATCGCGAAACCTCTCTTTTCTAATCAACGCCTACTGATCAATTTCATGTAGTCGTGTCGGACCTCCAGGAAGTGCTTGGCGCCGACATTATCAAGGCCAAGCTTGAGAAAGGCGTATGTCAATATTCAAATCAGTGAGCGTATGACATCTCTGATGGGCTCTGAACAGGAAACTGTATCTCTTTACTGGGGAACCGCAACAACCGGACGGTAGGTGCAGTAGTGACAGATTCGATGAGTTTTGCTGATGTTTTCCTAGTCCCCACTGTGGTTACCTAGTACCCGCAACACAGATCGCTTCTTTCCTTCGTGCTGGGTGCCGTGTCAAGGTTTTGCTTGCCGATGTGCGTACATCCCGACTTTTCAATGTTGCGTTCTGCTAACATTTATGAAAGATCCATGGCTTCCTCGACAACTTGAAGGTAATTGCTCGTTCGTTACACCTACGGAAGCATAAGGCTAACTCTCATCAAGGCTCCCATCGAGCTCGTCAAGTTCCGTGCTGAATAGTATGCTTTATCTAAGAACTCTGATCTGCTTGATTCTGATTATTCTACAGCTACCGCCACTGCATCACAAGTCTTCTAAAGGCTGTCGGTGTCTCGATTGAGAAGTAAGTCTTGTGTCGGACAATTTTCAAGAGTCCCCAAACATCTGGTTCCATGGTACTGGACAATTCGAAATCATATACTGACGTTCATTCTTTCAGGCTCGAGTTCGTCCTCGGCTCTTCTTACCAGTAAGTTGATATCATGTCTCCACCCAGTGATCACAGCAATCCATACGCCTGTGGATGCCGATCCTCGCGAAACAGCGAGATTTTGGTACCGATTCTCAGCTTCTGCGAGCCTGGAGTCGCCATCACTGGCTAGACGGCCCCCTTTCATACTCCTGAGGCAGCCTCCATAGTTTACTGACGAACACAGGCTCACTCCCGAGTTCAACATGGACATGGTAAGTTGCAAAATTCTCAACACATGATAGAGCTCGCTAACTGTGCATCAAGTACCGTCTCCACAGCATTGTCAGCGCACACGACGCAAAGAGAGCAGGTGCCGAAGTTGTCAAGCAGACTGGTCAGTAACATCTCGGATCCTGCCAAATACAACTTGACTAACGATCATACAGATAGTGCTCCTTTGAGTGCATTGATTGTACGAACACTCTACATTAGACATGTAGAAATATGGTCATGACTGACTTTCGAAATAGTACCCCATCATGCAGTGCTTGGATGAACAGTACCTCGACGTCGACGCACAGTTCGGTGGTGTCGATCAGAGGAAAATCTTTGCTCTGGCAAAGGAGGTCCTTCCCAAGGTTGGATTCCGCGAGAGAGCACATTTGATGAACTCGGTACGTACTCGACATTATTGATGATCAGTAAACAAAAGGAGGATGCTAATTAAACTCCCACTTTATAGATGGTCCCTGGTCTTACTGGTGGCAAGATGTCGGCTTCCGACCCTGACTCAAAGATCGATCTTCTGGACGGTCCCGAGATTGTCAAGAAGAAGCTCAAGAAGGCTGTGAGTGTCCATCATACATATCTAATCACTCGTCTCGTCGAATCTGCGCTAATGTGATTCCCTCAGGTCGCCGCTCCCAAGATCGTCGAAGAAAACGGCGTCCTCAGCTTCGTCGAATTCGTCCTCCTCCCTATCTCTGCTCTCCAAACCGGCGAGCCCCGCTTCGTCGTGGAGCGCAGAGAAGGCGAACCCCTCGTCTACAACTCCATCGCTCAGATGCACTCCGACTACCGCGAGGACATCCTCTCGCCTCAAATCCTCAAGCCCGCCGTCACCGAAGCACTCAACAAGCTTCTGCAGCCCATTCAAGCTGACTTCCAGGCTAATGAGGAGTGGCAGAAGGTTGAGAAGTTGGCTTACCCTCCCCCTCCTGCACCTGAGAAGAAGGTCAAGGTTAAGAAGGACAAGGGCAGCAAGTTCCCTGGTGCTGCCAAGAAGGATGTTGTTGCTCAGCCCGATGGTCATGTTGAAGGCTCTGACAGCGCCGAGGTCAATGTTGGTAAGGCTGAGGAGGGTCTCAAGAACCTCGATGTCGAGGAGAAGTAAGATGTTTCTGTTCCATAGGTAGCGGGTACGCAAAAGCAGAAAGAGAATCACGTTCAGTTGTTGCAAAGACATGGTCTACAGAAGCGTCCAATTATCTTTTTTTGCACGGCGACTGTCTTGTAAAGATTTGTATCTTTGTTTCTCGCCACGAAGCCTGTTGTTCAAAACAGTGATTCCAGTTACAAATTTCTCTCGTGTGCAACTCAAGACTTGACGTTAAACACTCCGCATCACACCTCTTGCTTATCTCTGGACGAAGCTTGGGAGGGTTACATGATGGAGAAGAATAGTTGTCCCTCTGGTGGCTGAAAGTCACGGTCGTCAGATATACATGGTTTAACCTAGACCTATTACTCTGGCAGATCTGGCGAGCTCGTTCATCAATCGTGCGAAACTCTCCGTCAAGGGAGGGCACATGATATGTTTTTCCTCGGTCGTATTTTCTGTCAACACACGTGCCATCACCTGCATTACTTTGCTCGCTTTGCGCAATGGCACATTTGCAGACACTGTAGAGTCATGTTGACTTGCTTCCGAAAGTGCAGAATCGAGCAGACAGGGCTCTCCTTCGCCGAGATTGATAAAACGCCGTGTCGTACTGTCGTGTTCTTGATCAAGACGTACGATGCTCTTGACCTGTAACGCGGTCTCCGGTATGGCGTCCCGCTTCTGACATATACTGCTTATGATGCCATATGCCCAGAAAACCAGACTGGCGTGGTAGATGATCACGACGCGCCAGTCTCGAATCGGTCTCGTGGGGAGCTTTTGTGCGGCTCGGATCAGTTGGCCGGCATGCCAGACCGCTCGTCTTGCTGACTTTGACTGTGTCCATTCTTCTAGCATGGGGTAGACGCGCTGGGCGGCTGCCACGCCGTCTTTGCCTGCAAACGCTTGGAGCGACTGTATGGGTGCATGCAACACCATGTTCAGGAATTCTTGAGTCAAGGTCGTGTCTCCGGTTGCGAGGCTTGGTTCTAGGGTGAACGTCGACTCGACTTCCTGTCGGGTCTTGTTGAGTAGCTTGGACAGCCCATCCCCACGCGAAGGAAGCAAATAAGATGCATCACTACCGTCTGAAGTCGTTGTTCGCAGCAAATCCTCGACTTCGCGATGTCCCCAGATGAGCCTCCACGTTCCATGCAATAAGATGGTGTTGCGCCATATAGCATCACCGTCTGCGTGGCGACTGCCTTCGCTCATCAGCGTTCGTATATCCTCTGCAAGTGAAAGCTCAGGACGTGGCCGCTTGTGTTGCGAGCGCTCAAGGTATAAAGCTTTCCAAGTTGTCGCGTTGGTGGCTGACCAAAGATCGTTTCGCTCGGGATAGGGCAAAGACAATTCCGCGAACGACATCGTAGGACTCGTCATTCGTGTCATGGATATCTGCGCGTCGAGAAGAAACGTCCGGTAACACAGTCTGATATGATGTATTAGTGCTAAGGCCTTCGAATCGGCTGATTGGAGTGCTGGTGATTACCGTTTCCTCGACTCTTGCTGTACCCATGCCACCCACTTTTGATGCAACTGCATGCCTTCGTCGGTCTCTTGGGGCTCGATGACCGGATACACGTCTTCGCGGAGCCATCCAGCACGTCGTATAATGGTAATGCTGGGACCCGTAGTAGACTCTGCTATTTCCATCATACACTTGTTACCACTCCAAATCGCCAGGTCCAATACAATCACTAGTGAGTAGTCAGAGTCTCTTCCGTAGCAGAAACAAATATCGAGGACCCGGAAACTTACGCAGTGCTTGTAGAAGTTGCAGATCTCGCGATAGACTATTGTCGCCATGCCACTGTCACGCAGATCAACATCTCACGTCTGAAGTGTACACAAGAGTCTTGTACTAACGTTGTCAATCACAGCGGAGCGCACAATGTCAATCATTGCATAGCCGAGCTTTGTCATCACTTCGACAGGCGTCGAACAAGCCCCGTGAGCAAGCACGGCAGCCAACAATTCAGGACGTAACGTGGTCGGATCAAATGTAGGTACATGAATCCACGACGGTTGACCAGAGGTGTGAGAACGAAGGAAGCGATGAACAAGCCCGTTCAGCGAGCCGATTGACGGAAAGGTCGAAACCATCCTAGCGAGATGTTGCTTTGAGCAGTAAACCAGCAAAAGCCCCATGACTCTTTCACGATCCGTGAGCCCCATTTGCTTGGCCGAAAAGTCAGCGTCTGGCTGGGGTATACCTTCCTGGTGCGCCCAGTCATGGGGTAGTGAGAGACCGCCATGCTCCGCAGATCGACGGTCTTGAGAACTTGGAGACCAGTTCCATCCCGACTGTTCGAAGGCATTTGCGGCCGCATGAAAGGCTCTTTGCTCAAGCGTGTTTATGGACCGACTGTCTTCTCCAGGACGAGTCTGCGTTGTGAACGTATTGATGTTTGTTGGTGACGCTAAGCTTTGGACATCGACCGTGCCTTCCAAGCTCATATTTGCATCAAGATAGTCGTCCCAGAATCCAACACCTAGATCCTCAGCGGACATAAGTGGTGGATACATGTTGTCCGAAGCACCGTTGTCGAGTAGGGTTTTCAAGAAATCTGCGTACAACTCGCTAGTTTCCGTGGCGTTCAGATCAGAGGTCGGCGTAAGCGGCACCGTAAAGCCACACGACATGGTACTGTTACTGTCCAGCGAGGGCATAAACGTGAGAGAATCTGTCGCGCTGTCAGTTGTGGTGACAAGCAATGCTGAATCTTCTGAGTTGAGTGCAAGCGGTGGCTCATCACTCTCAATTGACAAGTCGGCCTGTCCAAGAGCCGAGACATCTGGCATTTGTTGCGGCATATTCTGTGATTCCCGATCGGCCGTATTCCTATCTGGAGAGGGCTCAGGCTCTTCTAAGCAATCAACATCACATGTGATGTTCTTGCTCACACATCGACGGCAGGGCTTGCTGTCAGTACATTTGATCTTCGAAGCAGCACATGGCTTACACGCCTGACCGACTCGAGATAATACTCCATTGTGACACCTAGAAGCTTTTGGGTCGCCGTAGGGAGCATGCCGACAAGCGTGACGCTTCAAGAGATCCCTGTTTATCTTAGCCGAAGTCCTGAACCATCAATTGGCGGCCGTACACTCGTGCGAATTTCTTGTCGCAGAACTGGCAGGCGTAAGGTTTTTCTAGGGTATCTATCACAAAGTTAATGAGACGACTCCAAGGTCTCATCGAGTCAACCCACGAGTACGAACATGTCGCGAAAGGTGATCTATTCGGGAAAATGCTCGTTGGCAGATAGTGCATTGGAATAAGGGTGTGGTAGCTGGTACCGTCTGAGCTTCGGTAACTCGAGGTGATACCATGATGGTTTCGTAGCTGTTGCAGAACGATTGGAAGCTCGACAAAGCACAATCACTCGATGCAAAGGAAGAACGATGTGAGGTTACCAAGAATGAGGGTCAGGGAATCATGCGGAGTATACTTGCGGGGTTCAGGCTAACCTAGCCCAACTTGGTAGGCTGTAACTGCTCGGATAGGGAATTTTAACATCCGGTGGACGCAGACCTGAAGTGTGGCAAAGCGCCTAGAACTTTTGCGAAACGACACGTGCATGCTAAGCATATTCGATATCCTTCCTGCTGTCAAGTACAGTCGGGCAGGGCGTTGACTCAAGGTCAAGAGATGAAATGGCTTAGTACATGATGTGACATGGTCGCTGTTTCGATGGCAAACTCGGTCACGGATGGCAAACGTTTACGTATGGAAGTGGTGATGGTCAGGGACGAGCCGCCAAGGCTTTGCAGAAATGAGGGGCCGAGCCAGCCGACCGTCATGTTCAACATCACCTGGTGTCCTTCTCCAACTATCCCGAGAGTCTCACCATGATGGGGAATCGCAGCCTCCTGAGAGTCTGCGAGATCGGCTTGCCGATCCGGACCAATAGTATAAACATTCACCATTTGTGATCAGGTGCTCCTGACATTCACCCATTTCATCTTATCACATCATCAAACATGGCTTCTGGACCGATCATCAAGTCGATAGAGCCTCTACACGTTGGTCAATTCCTGTTCGTCCGCATCGAGACCGACAGCAATATTGTCGGATGGGGAGAGGGAGGAGTTTGGGGTCACATCGAGGCCGCAGCAACGGCTGTCACGCGTTTCGCCGAATATCTGGTTGGCAAGCCTGCATTCACCATTGAGCATCACTGGAATGTGATGCACCGATTCAGCTATTTCCAAGGTCTAGCC
>Ga0268250_10001091_pt1 | contig 12047 bp, 13 predicted proteins | sample AgamicAsSfe_FD_200448 | JGI IMG/M metagenome (GOLD analysis project Ga0268250, IMG submission 200448) | Agave microbial communities from Guanajuato, Mexico - As.Sf.e (v2) (version 2) | ecosystem: Host-associated > Plants > Phyllosphere > Phylloplane/Leaf | place: Guanajuato, Mexico | collected... | reverse complement strand
CAACAGTGTCAGAGTAAGCGGGTATGGGAACTTGTATGTGCCCGTCCAGAGTATAAACCTGTTCATGAGCAAGGTGCCAAACTGACAACCTCCGACCCAGAAGACTAAGAGGGCGATGTAGACGCGCCAGCCCACAGCGGTGCCAAACAGAAATTGGCCAATTCCACCTTTTTGAAAGATGCGCCGTGCACTTGTACGCTCGCCGGTGTTGTTGTCCTTCGTGACCAGCCTTGTGGCCTGGGAGATGTTCCGCAGCTCATATTCCTCATCGTCTTCGGATTGCGCAGCACTCTTGGGTCTTGCAAATGGTGAAGGGGACCGCGATACGTTGCTGCAAGGGTTTATGGAGCTTGCTAGCAGGTCTGGGTCGTTTCTGTTCGTGTCCATGAGTGATGTTGCAGGCGCTTCGTTTGTGACAGGTGGAGGTTCTGGCGTGTGTCGCTGGGCTTCGGTGTCAGAGTCGTCTAACGATAGACTTCTTTGACGCGTTGCATTGGTCAAGATATTGGAAGAACCGAGGAAGGAAGATGGTGGTTTGAAGAAGCCATTAGATGCAAAAGGATTTGGGCGATTCATGGCAAGATGTGGCTGCCTCGAACCTTGAGGCTATAATGATACTGCTTTTGTTTACCCGGGTAGGCAGGCTGACGACGCGCTTTGCGTTGAATACGACAATTCGCCGAGACACAAGACGACTTGGATGGAACACACGAATGTTGTATACATGCAGTCACTACCAGGAGAGAAGGACTTCGTCTCCCTGGCCGCCTCTTATGGCTTCGAAAACATGACATGCAATTTCCTTTCGCGAATCAATTGGAAAGCTTCCTTCATGCCTCGACTCACCTCCGCTCTTTGCCCGTGATTCCCAGGGTCCAGAGCTTGCCCAACCCGGAAGGCCTTAACCCCGTCACTCCTTCCTGCTTGACACTTCAAACTATGTATCCACTCCAATAATCAGACTCATTATCATAGTCCACTTTCTTATCGTTGCGTAATTCGTGTTGTACTTTTTCTTGCATCAGGAATCATGGCGGATCTGTTGTCAAACTTCACCTCCGTCTTCCAGGCTTCCAATACCAACAATCGCGTCGCGAAACGCAACCGCCGTCCACTTTCCTGTTCGATATGTCGAGATAGGAAGTTGAGATGCGATCGGCAACAACCATGCAGTGCTTGTACCAAGAGAGGAGATTCTGCCAAGTGCGAGTATAGCTCTGTCGTTCCTCAGAAAACACCAAAGCCTCGCACCACCCACGATGCTGCTGCTAGTCGCTTGCAGAAACTGGAAGACATGGTCAATGGTCTGATGCAATCCGCGCCAGTGAACACTTCCATCATCACCCCTCCGGATTCCTCTACGTCTCCGCAGCATGATAATCCGACATACTCTGACGTGTCTGCTGGAGGCCATCTGAGCCAACAAGGATCTAAAGTCAATTATATCGGGGGCACTCATTGGGCATCAATCTTGGAAAGCATCCACGAGATTAGATCCATCATGGACTCGGATCTGAATGATGCCGCACCTGAACCCACACAACCATCTCTCAAAGCAGATCCTCTGTTTGGCCAGGAAAAGCTTATAACCATCGATCAAATCCTCTCCACGCTTCCGGAGCGACACGAAGTGGACAGTCTGGTTGCATCTTACTTCAAAGAATCATTCTTGTCTATGACCTTCATACACAGTGGCAAGTTCAGAAGAGAGTATGAAGCTTTCTGGAGGTCCCCGAAAAGCGCAAGCTTCTGCTGGCTGAGCATACTCTTCTCCATCATGCTCATGGCAGGCAGACTGGCTCTCGCAAGGGGCCAAGTTGTATCTTCCGATCCTTGTTCTACGAAACAAGCTGGGGCTTTGAGAATGGCTGCAAAGTGTCTCGTCGCTGGTAGTTACCTCGACGGTAGCCCATATTCTGTTGAGGCATTGCTATTTCACTTTCACTGCATCTATGCTCTTCATGCGAATCCCGAAATGCAACCATGGCCTATTCTCACGATGGCAACAAGACTTGCACAAAAGATGGGATATCATCGCGATCCGAAACATTTATCCAGTATCTCGCCTTTCGAAAGCGAAATGCGACGTCGAGCGTGGTACTATATCGAAATTTTCGATATGACCATGTCGGCTCACCAGGGTATCCCGGCTATGATTAACGAAGACGAATGCGATTGTCAGCTTCCTATCAATTTGTTAGATGAGGATTTTGATGAGAACACTGCTGTCATGCCGCCCCCTCGATCTGATACGACACATATCCCCATGTTGTTCTTCACTTGTAAAGCGGAAGCCTTACGCCTTTTACGTCCGGTCGTTCGCCATTCTTTGTCCAATCGAAGATATGATCTGGAGGAGACCAACAGACTCCATGAGAGCCTTGAACGAAGCCGCCAGAGTGTTCCCCCATCCTTGCGGATTCGTACCATAAACGAGACTTCTTTTGTTGACCAGGACTATCTGATCATGCAGCGTTTCATGCTCGAGTTACAATATTTGAAGGTACGCAAGGTCCAAAGAGCATGTTTTCATCGAAACACCGTCTAGGACAGCATCTCGCAGAACTAGTCCTACATGTCCAACAGAAATACGGTGTCGTTGTCATTCAAATGATTGGATCACGCTAATTGGGTCTTCATTTTAGGGATTCTGCATCTTACACAGACCTTATCTTGGCTGCAAGAGAAATGACCCTGCCTTCGAAAAGTCTAGAGAGATCTGCGTGAATACGGCTTTGCGACAACTCGACCTCCAGACTGATTACTACGAGGCTTTGCAGCCGCAAGGACGTCTATACCAGAGCCGATGGATGTTTACCAATATAACGCTTCACGAACAGTTTGCAGCAGCCATGATCATCTGCTTGGATTTGAACGAATCAAGATCACAAAGGTAAGTGTACATTGGATCTCTCCTGTCAGATACATCCAGCTAAGTCGTGTATAGCGTCGAGATGAAAGAACGTAAGATCAAAGCTTTGAAGATGGCCCAGCATATCTGGACTAGCAAAAGACCCGTCTACCAAGATGCCGTTCGTGCAAGTCACGTACTTGGAGTCATGATAGCAAAACTGACTGAAGACTCCGCTCCGTCTCTCCAGACTGAAAACATGGATCAATATGGAAGTAGTCAACTTCCCTCTACGACACAAAGCTTCCATCTTTCGCAACAAGATATTGCAGTACCAGGAGAAACTACGTACGATATGATGGATATTATGTCTCTAGAGAGCATATTCGACAATCCTGACACGCTGAACTGGGTGAGTCAATTTCCCGAAATTTGATGCGATAATACTGACATACACGGAAAGAACGACATCGACAGCTATTTGATCGATTACAGCGGTTGGCTCAGTCATGCAGGATTCGACAGCTAGAAATAATAACATGATACTCACGTCATATTGTAGCGACATGATCTCCAACTGCGTCATGCCCGCCAAGCAGTTTTTATTGGCGTCCAAGCTCAACTCTGCTCACCCACAACATAATCATGGCACAACTCCCCAAACCGACTTGCCATGAGCCAGAGTGAAACTTCCCAGAGGCCGCGAAAACTGCGACGAAACAAACGTGCCTGTGATCAGTGCAGCGCTCGGAGTGTCAAATGTCGACCTAGCGATGGAGACTCCGCAAAATGCGTCAACTGTATTGATTATGGAGAGACTTGCACATCCCTCCGCCCTATGGCACGTCGAGGTCCTAAGCCGAGATCAGCCAGGTCCTTAACAACCCAATCAAGAAGCGATGCAGGAGAGACTACTATCAACCGCCCTTCAGTACAGGCCCAGATTTCTCCTGTTGACCAAGAAACCGTGCTTGACCCTTCAACCTGGAAACCGAAGATCATGCCTGCACAAGCAATTGTGATGGATTTGACTGAAATATATTTCGAAGTCGTGTATCCTGTCTTTCCTTACTTTCATCGAGCGACACTATTACGAAGAGTATCTCGTGGAGAGTACGCCACTGATCGGGCGCTGTTTTCGTCTGTCCTGGCGATGTGCGCTTTATCGTCGGCTCGTGTTCGCGATGGTGCTCTATATACTGGAAAATGGGATGCAAACGCGCTACAGAGCCCATCGTCCGAGGAACTTTTCGAAGCTGCCAAAGAGGCCATTCCCCACGATGCCACGTTATCGCAGAACTTCGATTATGCGCGGGCCTATGCGCTGTTGGCTATCTGCTGCATCCAGTATGGCGATACGCCCCGGATGAATTATTATATCGGCCTATATCAAGGCTTCATCTCTGTAGGAGGGCTGCAAGATGAAAGCAACTGGCCTGGCGTGTTGGACCATGTCGATCTCGAGGAGCGAAGAAGACTTTTCTGGTCCATGTACACTCTTGACATCTTTTCCTCGATCATCTTTGGAGGTTTTGCTCGGAGCAGAGAAGCCTGTTTCAACGTCTGCTATCCGAGCGACGATGAAACACAGTCTGGCGACACAAACTCCCGGACGACAGGTGATATGCACGATGGCCCTAGTTGGTTGACAGGATGGAACTTCGTGACGACATTGTATCGTATCCTCGAGCACGCCCAAGATCGTCTTGGCCAGTTGCGTAATCCAGTACAGCGTACACCCTCCCTTCCGGGCTACATTGAGCCAGGCAGCCCGCGGCAGATTTCATGCCTCACAAACATTATGGCACTCTACGAACAACTACCGCCTGTTTTCAAGACGACGCAACCATTGACAGGCAGACTAGACAAAGATCTCTTCGGGTTTCAAGCTGCCAACATTGCTGCCTCGCTGCAATTGGTCAGGATGGTTCTGTTCACTACTGAGAACTCTACCGTGGATCAAAAGTGTCAGATTGCCAGCGAGGTTATCAACGGGTTTGCCAGTGTTCCCGTCGCCTACCTTCGTGCCATCAGCTCTCCGCTCCTTCATCATCTTGCAGGTATTGGGAGTATCATGGGCTCGGTATTTGAGAATGGCCTTACCGAGACTTCATACCGGCGGGTACGTTCAGTCTTACTAGACCTGGCAAACCTACTCGCAAACCTCGAAGTTGATTTGTTCTGCCGGCAAGGAACAAGTGACAAACTGCGAGCTCAGGTCTCAAGGATTGACGAGTTCATGAAGATACAACGGTCGGTGGATGCGAGCGGTCCTGTCGTGGGATTAACGCCATGGGTGCATCAACAGAGCCACGCGTTGGCATCTCCTGGCTTGCATGCACACCATCAGTTGGAGCTTCCTCAGGACTCGCCACAGATACACTTCCCACCCGAACTTTTCACGGACTGGGAATATGCGTTCGACTTCAACTGAAAGATCAGCTGGCATGGGTAGATTTGAATCATTTTACAGCGATGCTCACGCTCGCAACCAGTCGCTTCAGTTGATCAAATAATTATCTATCTCCCACTCACATAAGCATGATTTGTAATCTTTCACTCACATCTTTGAGCACTAGACAGGTGCATCTGACTTCCACGGTCTGAACTTCTTCTCATCTTTTTCCTATTCGTGTCACGCGAATTATTGGAAAAACACAAAATCCAAAACTTGTGACACGCCAGGCCCATGTTCAAGCGTGATGCGACATTCAAGACCGATATCAATGACCATCGAGACATGTATAAAAATCATACCACATACTGCTATCGATCCGTACTACCTATGACCACTGTCACCTCGTTCCTGCTCTCGAGGGCTGGGGAGAATGGTCGTGACTGATGCCTTCGCTCTTTCTTCTTGCTCTTCCTTGACGCGGTCACCTACTCCTTCCTTAATATCTGCCTCGGCTAACGATTCTGTGGTGGGTTCTGTGGTGGATTCTGATCGCAAATCCTTACCACGTAGTGATTCCCTTGAGGATTAACTCTGTCGAGACCGACGTTGGGAGTACTTTTGACAGTTCCATAGAGAAATCGCTCCTGGATGTACTCACTGTCAACGAACGAAAAATTCCCCTCGTTCACCTGACTGATCTGGCAATCGGTCTTTGCATTCATCAAATTGGGTTCATTTGATCTTCGAGGCGGTCCAAGTTCACGTCTTCTGCAAAATGTGTTTTAGTACTTCCCGATAGCGTACCATGACATGATGGCCATCCTCATCCTCCAAAGGCCGCATCGTCCGCAGTTGGTGACATATGATCTCGACGCATTGCTGATAGTACTGCCCTCGATACCAATCATTCTCGCACTGGGCCAAAAAGATCAATCATCGGGTTCTGTGATGGTGCGATAAACGCAGAAGTTTTTGCGATCCTACACTTGCTTGACAATTCTTCAGTCAATTTAGAACCTAACAACTCTTTGTGCTTGTCGTTTTGATGGGGATATAAGGATAGGTACTGGATAGCTTTTTGAACGTGTATCGTATTGCACCAAAACCTTCCTCCACGCGCCTATGTAGATTGCGAGAACGCGACATCGTCGATCACGTATTGACTCCCTACTGCACTGCACGTTATAGAAAACGTGAGATCTGCAGTAGATGCTGGAGGAGTGATGAAGCCATAGGACTTCAACGACCAGTCGGGCCTGCCGATAGTGGCGGTGGTCACCGAATGTTCCACCGCGATTGTTGTGGTCCCGAGGGTAATCGTAAAATCACACGTTCCCGCCCTGCCGACCCTTGAGTACCAGAAGCTCAAGACTCCGTTGCTCGTGGTTGTGTTGAGATTATATAGTGTTTGACTGATTGAGCACAGCTTTCCCGGACTGGTCTCCATCCATCTAGTGGTAATGGTTAGTCGCAAGTCTCTGCTTGAAGAATGATGGGAAACCCAAACTTACTCGTAAGAATTGCCAGAATGGCCGAGGGTGGTGCCAACGACCACGTGAGAACGGACCTGCGTCCAGCCGGGATTGTCGCCTCCGGTCTTTGCACCAGACTCGAAGCCGCCATTGATGATGATGGAAGCTTTAGGTGCGGAGCTAGTTGTACTCGTGGCTATTACAGGCACGACTTCGGTTGTGACCGAAGTTATGAGCACAGTCTGGAGAGTGGTCGAGAGGAACGTGCTGAGCGGTGTAGCAGCTGCAATCGTTGTAGTTGTTGAAGTGCTACCTGTAACGACAGATCCGCAGGCGGCTGAGATACGAGAAGGTGACCAAGACGATACGGAAGCAGGAGTCTGAAGTGCGCGCTTCTTAGCATTGATGGTCAACAGGGTGGTTGCGACTGTGGTTTGCTGAGAGATAGTGCTGTAAACAGTCTGCGTTGTCTTATCAGTCTGGACGGAAGTTACAACAGATGTTGCTGGGGTCGTGGTTGCTGTAAAAGTCGCCGTTGGAGCAATATATCCAAGATATGACGTGCAGAAGTCTTGTCCCGAGGCGATCATGTACGAGACATCAGAAGGACAACTGACATCGCCAGAGTTGGTCACATTGGTAGCAACTATGCTTTGTTGAATAGTGTAATGATCAGATCCACGGTATTGACCTTTGTTCGTGGCTTTCGAAGCATCCCATTGCTGGGTGTACAATGAGCTAAAGTAGGTCAGTAGACGTCAGAAGCGAAAACCGTCCCAACTTACCAGTATTGTCCTTGAGACACCTCATTCTTGTAAAGAACATAAGTATTGTAGAATTGACACGTCTTTGGAGAACCTTTAGAAGGAGGATGCTTCAAGTTGTAGGCACTCTGTGCTGTACAGGCAGTAGCACAGCGGGCTTCATCGAAGATGTTGTCGTTCCACAACTTGCTCCCCATGTACGTGTCGGCGCCATTGCAGTTCAAGGGAGCATTGAGCGCTGCGTTCCCAAGGCTGATGCTGTCGGTGTAGCCACTGATGGCACGTTTGTTAACTGCAGAGTTTCTCTTCTGGACCAGGGGATCGCTGTTGATGTCTGCAACAACTGCTGCAAGGGCAGATGCTTGATTGTAAGCGCTGCTGGTGGTGTTGGCGGGGTCAGGCATGGAGTCTGCAAGGGCAAAGTCGATGTCTTGTCGGCGACGAAGTTTGGAGGTGGAGTTGACGAGAGTCAGACCCGCAAGGGGGAGCACTTCTAAGATGAGGCCATGGTCTGCCATCTGTTCTTCAGTGATGAAGGGGAAAAGATAGTCATAGTCGTCTGTTGATAAAGCCGCCACAGACAACCCTAGAGTCAGGAGGCTCAAGATGGATGAAGAATGCATCCTTGTTGATCAGGGTATGAGGTGTTGGTTGAGGAAGAAAATCTAGCTGCCTCGAAGCGCATCTTATATCTGGCAGAATCCATGTGTCAGGCCTGACTTGCTCGTAACTGCGCCGTTTCTGAAAGCGTCTGGTGGAAAGTGCGATCAATTGTTGTTGAGCTCCTTCTGGAAAGTCCGACTTCAGCTGGCCTTGCAACACCAGAGTGGAAAGTGGTCTGCAGCATTTTGTAGCAGGTGAACCTTGCTCACATCTAGCCAGCACCAATTCGACGCTAGAAAGAGGTTATCTACACATCTGCAATTCCTTCTCCCAGCCATGTCAACGGCGTCGTGTAGTTGCGATCAGATAGTAATCAGCCGCTCGTCATGGCGTGTCTCTCACTATACAGGACCCTACCAAAGATGATTCTCTCCATCTGTCATGATCTCTGGCGACGAAGACTCGTACAGCGGAATCTCTTGCAAGATGATCAGAGCAAATATTGTCGCCAGAGTGAGGGGGAGATTGGAAGCAATCCGGAGCTGAGGTAAGGTTTGCGCGTATCGTCTGGAAGTACCTTAATTTAGCGCCTCGGCGACGCCGTGCCGCACGTGGCTATATATGCATGAATATTATGCGGATCTTACCACAGGACTCTCTGATCGTGGCTTCCAATGCGCTTGCATGCTCGCGTCCGTGGAGCAATGGAAAGGAAAGTGTCAGTGTACACTCAAATAGACTCGAGGCACTCGCATTTTCCGATGATCTTGTCGTAAGAAAATGTAATGAATACGCTTGATGTTTGGCTACATGTTGTACATGGCTAGCTTCTAGATGACCTCTAGGCTTCGCACCGAGCGCCCTCTCCTATCGCTGCCTCATCACACATATGACAACTCTTCATGCGCACAATCGATCTGTTTCTCCTTAGCCAAGTCGACTCCTTCGATACCATGCTTGTGGGTGTTGGCAAACATGTCTTTGTTCTCGGCGTATGCCTTTTCCATGTGCCAATAGAAGGGCGAGGTTGTGAACATGGCTTCGATCGATTCGAGAGAGCGACTATAATTGAGTCAGTGCGGGATCTTCAAAGGTGTTTGTACGAGGGAAAAGACAAACCCGGCCGTCTCTGGATAGATCAGGAAGACAATAATAACCCAGATGAAGTTCAATGCGGCGAAGAGGAAGTAAGTACGGCTCTGTCGATATGTTAGTGGATGTTTGGGAATGTGAAAGCGATATTGTTGTAAGCATACCTCGATGTGTTCGAACAAGATGGGGTTGACAAGAACAGTCCAACCGACACCAATGGCCCAGCCGGTGATACCAAATCCGTTGCCTTGAGCCCTCATTCTGCTGGGGAATATCTCTGTTGGAATAAGGAAGGCGACGGTGCCCCAAGTGGATGCGTAGACGAGGTTGAAGAGGAAGAGCATGGTTACGGCGGCGGGAGCGATGCTAGCTGCCTTGGATGGGTCGTGACGGGAGGCTTCATACAGCGAGGCAGCCTATTCGATGAAGGTCAGTAGCGTCCAGGGAGTAGTGAAGGGTAGAAGGTGCACTCACGATCAAGTTTACAGCGAACAAACCAGCAGCTCCCCACATCAAACACTTCCGTCTGCCGAATCTGTCGACGATCTGAGCAGAGATGATTGTGCCGATGATACCGATTGTGTTGAGACCACCTGCAAGTCCGTTCTGCTTGATTGTCGAGTAGCCAGCCTGCTTGAGCAAGACTGGACTGTAGGCAGTCACAGCAGTGATACCTGTGGAATAGGTCAGACTAGCAACATACTAGGACGAGAATCAATTCATACCAGTCCACGAGGCCATAATCTGCAACCAGATACACAGCCAAGCTCTGCGACCCAGATGAGCGCCCTGACTCTTGTCAAGTCCAAACAGAATCTTGATGAACTCGATTGGAGAAGCAGGCTTGGTGTCCTCAGCCATAGCCACAATCTCGTTGAATTCTTTCTCGACGGCTTCAGGATTTGTAGATCCACGAACGCGATCGAGGACTTCACGGGCTTCGTCGTTTCTACCCACCGAGGCGAGGTAGCGAGGGGAATCAGGTAACATCTTGATGCCTGCGAGGAGAAGAAGTGCGGGTACACATTGGAAAGCGAGGAGGAAGCGCCACCGTAGGGCAGAGTATCCGTGGTTGACAAACGAGAGTCCGAAGTCGAGCCTGGTGAGTGTTAGAGAATGCTTGAACAGTCCGGCGTTCAGGAACGTACCAGTAGGCTACCGAGATACCAAGGTAGTTCGCAATGAAGACATAGCCCAGAAAGCCACCGCGATGTTCGGCGCTTGAGACCTCAGAAACAAGGACGGGAGTGATACCGGTCAGCGCTATGGACTGTCAGAAAGAAGCCTGGTGATTGAGAAAGAACTGACCTCCTGTGCCAAGACCAGTCACTACACGGGCCTAAGACATTAGTAAGTATATTATGAGTATTCTCGAGCTCTAGGGAGACCTACTATGAGAATGAAGTCCGAGCCCTGTGTGGCCGCTTGCAGTGCGCCTCCCACAAGAGCGAAAATAGCACCGTAGAAAAGCCCGTTGATTCTTCCGATGCGGTCGGCGGCCCAACCACCAACGAAACAACCAACAATAGCACCGAGATAATACTTTAAAGGAGGGTCAGCTTCTGATTCTGATTGCTTGTTGCAGAATGTGGATTCTCAACTTACGATACTGACGATACCACCCTGCTTGGTGGTGTTTGTCACGGTGCCATTGGGAAGACCGATCTCTACCTCGGTGACATAGTTTGGTGATGCGTTGACACCGCCCATAACACCTTGATCATAACCCTCGAAGAAGATTGAGATCAGAGCAAATATTTGGATAGCGACATTGAGTTGAGTAGGCGAAAGCCTCTTCCAAGCTGTCGTGAAGCCCATAGTCTAGTGATTGTCTGAGAACAGAGAACAGCAGAGATGTAGAGGTGAATGATCGACCATAGGCAGGTAAATGCTGGAGACTTTATATCTTGTGACTTCTTGGTAAATGTGGCTGTTGCCCCCAGACTATGCTGTTGGTTGATAACCCCATCTCCAAACATCGTGCTACCGACTACCGACAGAGATTTCCTGGATATGCTCGGGGAAACCCCAGATGGCGTTTTTCTTGGGAGGCGTAGGTCTTGGAAACTGTAGGGCATTGACAATCCCCATACAAACTAGACAGTCGGTCTTGTGGAGATGACATGCTGGATAATCGGTTAATCGGTAATTCGTGGAATCGTTCCGTTCTCACGGGCATCCGATTACCCTCACCCATGAACTGCCTCTGCCGCGTGGGGATGGGCATCTCGGCATGTATGACCTTGATGGCGATCATCTTCTAGAAGTCATGCAGGGAACGTATTTGATCCCCCGGAGCCCCTGCTAACTGATCAGTCTGAGTCTCAACTCGTACTCTTCTGCCACTCATATTCCATACCGCTACACCATGATCGGCCGCGTCGAACATATCAATGGCGACCACTCAGGACTCGACCTGACTGTGCTCGGGTTGAACTCGGGCACCAGTATGGATGGTAAGTTTCGGCTTCTTTTGGTCAACACCAAGCTTGTGTCTCCTCTGACACTCTTCCAACACAGGTATCGACTGTGCACTATGCAGATTCCGCCAGACCAGCCCAGAGGCCCCAATGCACTTCGAGCTGCTCAAGTACGGAGAGATTCCTCTGGAGCAGAAGATCAAGAAGAGAGTCATGAACATGATCTACCACAACCGCACCACGCCCGAAGAGCTGTCCGAGGTCAATGTACTTCTGGGCAACACCTTTGCCGATGCAGTGAAGGAGTTCTGCAAAGAGCAAGATGTTCCCATCACCGACATTGATGTGATTGGATCCCATGGCCAGACGATCTGGTTACTCAGTATGCCGGAACCAGGACAAACCAAGAGCGCCTTGACCATGGCTGAGGGAACTTTTATCGCTGCA
>Ga0268250_10001090_pt1 | contig 12052 bp, 8 predicted proteins | sample AgamicAsSfe_FD_200448 | JGI IMG/M metagenome (GOLD analysis project Ga0268250, IMG submission 200448) | Agave microbial communities from Guanajuato, Mexico - As.Sf.e (v2) (version 2) | ecosystem: Host-associated > Plants > Phyllosphere > Phylloplane/Leaf | place: Guanajuato, Mexico | collected... | reverse complement strand
TGTCTTCGACAGAGCGAGACAAGGGAGAAGATGCACCGACCATCTCCTCAATCACAGAAATATGCCCGTAGTGGAACAGCTCGGTGTGATTGCGCTGGTCATCTCTGCAGACCTTCTGCAATTGTGAGATGGAAGAACGCATGAGGGCGACACATCCAGCGATATGGCCCAGGAAGTAGAGTTCGGTAAGGTCATACCAGCTGGTGGTATTGACTTTGCCGGTGTAAAGCCATCCGAAGAATAGTGTCAACAGAGCACGGCTTGTCTCGAGCACATAAGGGTGTTTAAATACAGTGGGAGAAGGGTGAAGTTTAGGGCAGTAGAAGCTCAACAGAGATCGTGGAACCATGAACGACTGTGGCATGCGTTCGTTGGTACAGATCTCGACTTGTTGCTGATCGCTGCCAATCAGGCGCCTGGATGGAAAGGTGAGTAAGAGCAGAGTAGGAATTGATCAACGGCACTCACGTCAAAGTCTGTTCAGTCCAGATGTGACTGCTCCAGGCCTGTGGCGCAGCCATGGCGAGGGGCGCAATTGATGTCGGGAAGGAAAAGAACAAAACAAAAAAGCCGATACTTAGGTATGATGAAGTTGATTGTAACGGAGTGTTATGATGACGAGTGAAAGCGGGGGTGCAAACAGACGCACGCGATGGATGAAAGTGAATGCGGCACAGCTCGTGCATCGCACTTGCTCAATCTCTTCCTGACCGCATCTTCATCAAAGAATCCCATCCTGCATCAAGTCAATATATAAACGCAGCCAAGACCGGTCTAAATCGGAAGTCTCGCTTCGAAACGCTCTTCAATGTCCAGAGCTAGGTTAAACTTGCAAAATCTACCGTCCTCAAAAATGCTACGACTCTGATAGGAGAATACGGTAGGATAGGAATACATAGGGCGTATCGAGAGTACTGGGTAAGATACTGTTTTGCTTCAGAGGCGATGGCTAGGACATAATAAATGGACCGTGCGCAGAGGGCGACTTCATACCGTAGACCTTCTGGGTCAAACACCACCTACGCGGTTCTTCTTCAAAAGCTCTATTTACAGTTGGACTCTGGACCATGACTTTGAGGCAAGATCTACCAGCTCACGATAACAATTCCAGCTCAGTAACGCTTCAGAAGGTCAGCAACGTCGAGAAGCATAGAAATGGATCCTTTGTTACAATGCGTGTGGGCATCTGACGCCCTCCTTTTGACCACAGGCTAAATGCTCGTCAGCAAAAAAAGCCCAAGACCAGACGCAATTCTGTGTCGACATACTTGCTTCCCATTCTTCATTGCTTGTATGCTCGTGATAGTAGCAAGTGATGCTACAGCACCAGCATTCGCTACGATCGCTGACATCCTCGCTGTTGTCACGAACTGCAATGCCCTTCATGACCTTGTAGATGAAGTTGGCAAACAGGTGATCGGGGTCCTCTTCACTGTTCAGTGGGCATGGGTAGTCGTCATCGAAATCGAGCTCCCAGTGAGCGACGTACGAGTTCACGATCCAATCGTGAAGTTGGGAGGTTGGAGGAAGGCTGGTGAGGATGAGTTTGACAGCGTCCCAGTCCAGAAGTGCGTGCTCTGCGAGCCCGGTGAGAAGTGGACGGCGGAGTGCGAGTATGTCCATCTGATCGGCGAATATGTATAGGTGAATGCTGTCGTCGACTGGCATGTCATCGTCGATCTGACCGGTGTAGATCCAACGCACAAAGGCCTCGACATTCTCGCTGGACAGAGGGACTTCGAAACGGTCCTTCTGAGCTTCGAGGAAATTTCCTTTGAGGGCGGCGGTGTAGTACTTGGAGTAGAAGCAGAGCAGCTCCTTGTGCACCAACAGGCTGTCTCCACCGTCACTCGAAACGAGCTTAATAGTTTCTGTGGACTCCAAGATGGCGGAGCTGGCAAGTGTTAGCTTGTACAGAGTGGAATCAGTAATACAACTCACGAGACTGCTTCTGGTGACCAAGAGCGGCGTAACCACTTGGCCGCAGTGTCGTCTGTGATTGCTCCAGATGCCATGTTGGTAAGATGATAAAGGGCTTGTGCGAACAGAGATTTTTCACGAGAGGCGCTTTTGACTGCGCTCTGCGGCGTCCGGGGTAAGCACGACGACGGCGACGACGACAGTGAGATTCTTCAAGTGAGCTTGACTGGTTGTTACCATCGACGGTGAGCACCGACCGGTCTCAACGCAGGTCTCGCGCTCCTTTGACGCCTCGACGCAGCTTTGACGCCTCGACGATCAACAACCACTTAGAACCTTAACAAGTGCTCATGATATAGTCAAGGACTGTGAAGAATGGAACATAAGGACTATAAGGAAATCATATATTGGAAACGGGAGTATCTCAAAGTGCTGTAGAAGAAATCCAAAATATCGAGGTCCATGTCGTTGGAAGTATCTTGCGTGCTCAAATGCCAGAAACCGAGTTCTTGGTATTGACACGATCGATATCGTACGGGCCGGCCTCATACACCGAAGCAACCTCTCTGACGGTATCGATTGTTCTGGCTCTCGTGAGCTCCATTGGATCCTTGGCACCCTTGACCTCAGCCTTCTCCACGTCGAAGTCATCTTCGCTGCCCATGCTACTTCCTCTGGTTGTTGTTGTGATTGCTGCGGCCTTTGCTTGGAGCATCAAGACTGCTTTCTCGGCGGCAGCGGCATATGTGCACCTAGCCCTAATTCTCGCGCCGAACTTGTAGAAGAAAAAAGGCAGGGGTACACATAACAGGGCGAGGAAAGCGGGAATAGATGAGGCCCAGTGAATGCCGAGGCGATCATACATCTGGTGTGCAAAGAGAGGGAATGCGGCACCAAAAAGAGAGCGAAGGACAGTGTTCGCGGCGAGAACGGATGCGGCGTAGATGACATATGCGTCGATGAGGTAAGATGTGACGGACAGGAAGACCAGAGTGAGTCCGAAGCCGAAAGGTGCACCGGCCATGATAGGTGAGATCCAGTGGATCGAAGGGCCGTTCGTCCAAGCAAACCAGAACATCCCGATGGGGAGCGCGACAGAGCCAACCATGCCGATGATGAGACGTGCTTCAGGGGGAGCGAACCCGCCATGTCTAGCCGCTGCTGCCAAGTACCATTTGTGCGAATACAGAGAGAAGCCAATAGCGGAGAACATGCCAAAGGCGACACCTGAATCGAAAGTCAATGTCTGTACAGACACAATCTCTGAAAGCGACTTACCGAGGAATGCCAAACCACCTACACCTTCGCTCCAGCCGCGGTGGATCTGGAAGACTATCGGAAACGCAGCAAAGAGAAGATATAGGGTTCTGTGACAGGACGTTAGCGCGGCTCTCAACCATGAGGCAGGTAAACGAAAGGAGGAAGGGAGAGGAGAAGCGTACCCATAGATAATGGCGATGTAAATGGACAGAAGCAGAACAATCGGCTCAGTAAAGAGCAAGATCCAGGGGCGGACGAGGACAGTCGATACCATCTGCTTCGCTGAGATAGGACCTCGTTCGGCATCGAACTTGGACATGTAGACCATGCCAGTTCTCTTGGAGAGCTCCTCTGCACGGCGTCTCAGTAGGACGGGAGCATATGTCTCTGGCACAATGAGAGAAGCCAAGATCCACAGTACGCCAGCAAATATGGCTAGCAGGCCTTGTACCCAACGCCAGCCTTCATTCTCACCCAAGAAGCCTCCCACCAGAGGTCCGACAGCCGGGCCGAGACAGGGAGCAAGACTAAAGATAGTGATGGCAAGGCCGCGCTCTTGAGCCGAGAAGATATCTGATATGACACCTCCGGCGTTGGTGAAGGGCGAAGAGCCGAAGGAGCCTGCGAAGAATCTCAGGACAAGGAGGCTTGCAATATTGTTGACTCCAGCACAACCAGCAAGGAAGGCTGTGAACAAGGCAAAGGTTGAGAAGAAGACGTATTGGCGGCCGATAGTTTCGCTCAAGGGCGCCCAAACCAGAGGACCCAGAGCGAAACCAAGGACGAAGAGAGAGACGCCAGCTGTGATAAGCTCTGTCGAAGCGTGAAGTCCGTAGACGAGTTCCCGAGTCGTTCCTGCCGTTGATCAATATTGCGTTGAGCACATGGTAGTTCAAGAAGAGGGACTAACCGCTGAAAGCACTCGAGGCAAAAGCAGTAGCGAAACATGTCATGGCAACAGTCATGGTCACGATCCACTTGAAGGAGGTCGACCAGTTCAGGGGGTTGCCGACGTCTTCAGGTATCCAGATGACCAGGTATGGATCGTCTGTGGTACCCGACCCCTCGTAGTGATGAGCCAATACATCTGGACTGATGCGAGCTTGATCACGAACAAGACGGAAGAGGGAAAAGGAGTTGGGTGTGCTGGACTGCAACTTCTTGGAATCGGGAGAGTCCATTCTGGGGATGACGAAAGGGAGTGAGGTGATAAAACAGGACCTACATGCCATGGGTCTACACATTGACTATATACAGGAGGACTAGGGCTGTCCATCGGGAAAAGACAGGAACTGGCCGTTTTGAGATGAAGATTTCTCTCCAGCATACCGAGGCGTGGTTGGCATACGGTATGTCGGAGGTTGGGGTGGCCGTGAATCAACAATAGAGTCCCTGAGATACGTAAACTGGTAGAAGGGCCGTGGAATCTGGAGAGGATGAGGAAGTGTCAAGCGAGTCGCAAAACGATGAACCTCGGCTAGGACGATTTTATGCCAAGCTGTCATCCGGATCGAGGAAGCTTTGCGATGCACGGAACTTCTAGAAGGAAAGCCTTGCGAGAGCGAGGTTCCATGACGCGAAGTGGACGTTGAAGCATGTGATAGTTGAGATTATATGGACAAATATAGCGACATGATCAGAGTGGTGCAGAGAGGAGGCCGACACAAGATTGGTGACGGGACGAGGTTGACAAGGGAGATCAGGAGGTGGCTCCGGGATGAGCAGTAGAAAGTTGAAGCAAACAAGACAAACCGGCATTTCACATGCAAGACGTTTGCTGGTCGAGGGCGAAAGCTTGAGGCTCTGTCACATTCAATATATCGACCAAGCATCGCAAACATGAGCAGCGCATTGAGAGTCATCGACGAGTCACCGCAGGAGAGCGACTACACTAGTCTCGAGGCGCATCAACAAGAAACACCAGGCAGCTTCTACGATGCCAGAGCTGTCTTGCATCACCGCGTGCAGAATGCTACCTTGAAGGTGTCGGAACACGAGCTGGCCAACAACCCTGCCTTGCAAGCATTGCGCACTTCTGCTGGTCCCGGTGCTGCCCCTCACGCCTCTCCTCACTCGCACACCAATGGCGACGGCGAGGAACCCAGAGTCGACGTCACCATTACACGCATCCAGATTTGGGTCACTTCAGAGTAAGCTGCTCTCGTCTACCCTCTCTCATCAGCTGCTTCCATACTGAAAATTACCAGGTTCTTCACCCTCTGGAGCTCAACTGCTGGCCAGGGTGTCCAAATTCCCTACCGAACCATTTCCCTGCACGCTCGTCAACAAAACGTTCTATACCTGCAACTGTGCCTCAGCGACATTTCCCAAACCGCCGACGACGATCTCGAGACCGTTGAGCTCCTATTAACACCTGAGCCTCTTGCCGAGAGCACTCCTACCGATGCCGCCGAGAAACTCTTCACCGCTGTATCTGATTGCGCCGACCTACACCCCGACCCGGATGAGGATGACGATCAAGAGCAGGAGCAGGAACCTGAGCCGGGAGCTGGTGGCTGGATCACTTCTGAGAACCTGCAGGACTTTATGGACGAGAATGGCGAGTTCCGTATGCCCGAGGGCGGAAGTCTTGGTGCTGGAGCTGGCACAGTGAGAACCGCTGATCAGTTTGAAGATGCCGACGAAGGCGATGAGCCTGACGGTGAAGACGTTAAGTGGCGTAGAACGAGCTGAGCCAACGCTGAGAAGACATGGCCACAGACCAAACCCACACACCCACCGTTGGCCACCCTGATCAGTGTTCATCACTCATGTCAGGGTGCAGCCGCTCAACGCGCCATGTATTTGCGTAGAGCTGGCCAAGCGAAGAGACTCCTCGAACAGTCAACCTCTGGATAAAGAGTCGAAGTATCCCAGACCGGACGAAACCCCAAGGAAGCAATTATAACCTCGGGCGTGCACCACATCATATCAAGCACTCCATAACTCGCTCCTTTTGGATTCATTCATAGCAGAGATTTATGGCGAATACCAAAATTGAAGACGCCTTTGAAGCGATCAAGCCTGCTCACATTCTTGCCCATCTCGCGTTTGTTTCCAAAAGTCGAAGTCACAGGCGCCGCCCTCTCTTCAAATACTTGTGCGCTACTGCGTATCACCAAAAGATAAGTGCGATGTTCCATGATACAAGATCGATCAAATTTGACTCAGCCTCGAGTTTCGGATGGCAGGGTGATACCCTCGACCATGCCAGACGAGAACAAATGACCCGTAGCATGAACACAATGTGCTCAATGTACTGGAAAATTATTCTGGTAGACAGCTAATGGTATACTCTGTCCTCAGATGTCACGAGTAGAGGTTGCGACCCTTTTTTGTGGTGCTACGTCGCTTTTTGGCTTGAACAATGTCTTGTTCTGGAAAGTCGACCACACATCCGTGGATCACAGCTGCTCGATTGGCTGATACGATTCACACAACCTAACTTCGTACCAAGACGGCTTGACGGAATGTAGACATGTCGAAAGAATAGATCTTCGATACAACTAGCAGATTCAGCAGTAGTATACAAGATAGTACCATTGGCATTAACTAGCATGCGTTGAGCACATTGAAGGCAACAGTCGCTGTGCCCCTCGTTTGGGACAATTGGACCGTTCTCAATTTAATCCACACGTTGGCATCGTATCTCACCACAGCTATCGCTGTTATATTGTCATAGAATCATGTTTTAAGCACGTACGGCCATAGTCAGCTGAAAACTGGGCATCCCGTCCGCTCTGCCATACATAAGCAGTTGAACGGCAGATTAGTACTACGGTGGGTGACCACGTGGGAATCCCTGCTGCTGTACGTTTTGCACTTTTTACTCCCTTTCAATCCATCTACATGACCATGCAGAAAGACGACTTTTGCTCAAGGAAGACCAAATACAAGGTTTTCTTGGCTCTCGACATCTTTTTGCATAAAATATGCATACAAAGCAACAAACCACGTGGTGGGGGGAACAGCACCAAGATCTGCTAGGAGATCGGTGACAGGTGATCGGCGTGAGGTTCATCGATCTTTTTGAGAACAGGGGCCGAGGAGCTGGTTTGTTTTGTCCATGACATCGGTGGTGGTTGTTTTGATCACTTGCAAGATGCTCGATCTGTACGGAAGCGGCGCCATGCTGTCTTGTTCACTATCGGAGGGCGGTCCGATTCGATCTCGTAGTACTTTCCTTAGGAGAAGCTTGAATCATGATGAGTTGGAGGGCAGATGGCTCGAGGTTAGATGCGTTGATAGGCTCAAGTGTCACTGTATTGGTTGGCATAACTAACAAAGGAAATGTGCATAGTCAGAAAGCAGACAGGACAGAAGAATACGAACAGCCTGGTCTAGATCAAATGATGCGTGATTTGAGGAATAGCATTCCTATAATATATAGAGACTATCGCCATTTGTGTAGATAGGTGACTCACATGATAGCTGTTCAGACTATCCAGGAGCAATATTCGCACGGGTAGGATCGAAATTCCCATCTTCGAATCTCCAGCCGAATACGCAAACAATGCTGATGCTGTTAAAAGACCAGGGATCAGAGATATGGAAAAGAATCAGAGCTCTCGGCCAACTGGTGCAGTGCTCGGTTGCAAGCAGCGAGCGGACATGCATATGTTTGTCTAGAAGCGCCACAAAAACACGGTCGAGAACGTTGCGACGCGGTCTGGACAAAGCACATCGACGATTGCAAATTGTCGACGGCTTGCAAAGCTGAGACGAACACCAGCAGCTGTAAAAACAGAGCGAGTCAAGCGATGGGAAACATCAAGGCGCGACAAATGAGAGTCTGGCGGGTTTCTGGGGTGCGGGAGATTGTGAGGCAGCGAGTGGGAGAGTTGTGGTTTGAAAGCGTAAATAATGCACAAACGTTAAAGCGAGGAGGACGGACAGCGCACAGTCGAAGCCGAATGCAAGAAGGCAGAACAGCCGGCGAATCTCACTTGGAGAAGCAACTTTTGGCAGCGCGATTGCGAGTGCGAGGATTCCAATATACCAGCTGGGGATGAAGAAGTCTCGGGTGAGGTTTTTGCATGTTCTTGTGGTGGTTTGGACGAGATTTGGATGGGAGGATTGAGTTTGGGAGACGAATGTGGGCAGCATGACGAGAGCCAAGCAGGGCCAGAAGAAGGCTGGCTGTTTCAAGCGGCAGACGCACGCTTTGAAGGTCCCATAGCACGACAAGAGAAGGGCAAGTAGCAGTGCTGCATCTCGATCCACCCGGATATCCGCTCTCGACGACGAGCCCAGTCGAGCGTGCCCATATCGTCTCTGTGCCTCAGCCCAGCACCGGTCGTTTGTGCCCGCTCCCGTCGCACTCGCCGTGGTTCTCCTGCGAAAGCTGCTGATGCGTCCTTTGTCCACGGGCCCATCTGCGCGTTGCTTTGCTGAACTCGACGAGGCCAAAGGGCTATGTCCCATCCGCCTGCCCCCAACGACGACCCCGACATGCGTTCTCACATGGCGCCGCCGCCTTACAACGACGATGCCGACGACGACGATGACGCCACACCGAGCGCGACCCCTGCAAACGACGCCCACGACGCCGCTGCCGCTCCTGCTCTCACTGCCGCCGCCAAACTGCAGGCACGTCCAATACTGCGTCCCTCGCCGCCACTCAGCTCCACCACGCCCTCTATAAACGAGCCTCCTCAGTCGCCAGACCCCGACACGGCTTCGGTCAGTCCCGACGAAGCAGAAATTGCACGCCTGCGTGCTGCTGTCACGGCCAGGATGACTTCTAACCTGCAACGGGCGAAGGCCAATCTAGCCGCTCAGCAGCAGCAACTGTACCAACCTCAGCCCGACACGCTGCTGCCTCCAGTCGGTCGTTCGAGCTCGTCTAACCAAGTGCCTCGTCGACCCTCGCCCATCAAGGAGGAACACGGCACTGTCTCCCCCCTCACCGCTGCCTTCAGTAGCCCTCTGGCCACCACTCAGACTGCCTCTACGGAATCCACATCTTCGTCGTCTCGTACTATTCGTGGAAGTGCTGCTGCCACACCAGCTGCTATGCCCTTGCGCACACCCTCATATCCCTTTCCATACGTTCCCGGCACCCCGCGCACATGGTCGTCAGCCTTCCACCAGCCCTTCACTGCTTTGTCGCCAACTGTTTCTGCCGCTCAGTCTGGTGATAGTAGCACCCCTGGCGGTGCTGCCATGTCTGGTGCAACCACTCCCGCCGCTACTGGTGCCGCCTTTGCTCCCCAAGGCTTCGAATTTGGACCCAGTCAAGATCCTCGCTTCCCAACACCGAACGTCTATGATCTTGTCTTGCAGCTCAATTCGGAGCCCGGCTTGGACGCTTGGTGGTCAACAGTTGCAAACATTATGAATGATGTCTACAAGGCGGACCGTGCGAGTCTGGCCCTCCCTGCAGACTCGAATGATATCGAGAATGTGCCATGGGGTCAAAAGGCTACTTTCAATGTTTCTGGCCGTGAGGACAGTTCGAATGAGAGCCAAGCTTCAAACCACCCACCGCCTTCTATCTCATCACTGGCTCCACGTTCAGATCCGTCCACTTGGAATCGTATGCGCCCAAACCTTGAAACGCGTCACTCTTATGCTGGTCATACTACGGCCGACTCACCACTCCGCCCGGGCTCTGCTCTACGTCCAAACATGCCCTCACGCACTGTCAGTCATGCGCCCAGCCTGATGAACGCCCCTATGCCGTCGCCAGGCCTTGACTATCGCACAACCAACTACCGCAGCACATCCGTCAGTGACCCTGAGTTCAGTAGTGTCGGCGGCTATAGTCAGCCAGCCCAATTAGCAGTTTATCCTGTCCTCAAGGGGCTAGAAGCTGAGGTTGATGGTCTCATCGACTCAAGCGGAATCAACAGGGTGCTGGAAAGGGGCAAGCTGATAACACTGACCCGCGACTACTCGAATAACGGACAGGATAGCCGGAGCTCTTCCAACAGCTCACAGGACGAGAGCACAGTTTCTGGTCAACGCTCGACGAAAGCAAGAGCTCAACAGCCGCCACCTGCTCTACCCGCTGGCAAGGCCTCTCAGCTCTTTGGCAACTCCCGCACCCTCTTTTCACAGCTGGACAATAACAAGCGGCGTAGTTCGGTTTACGAAGAATATGAGCAATACCCACCTTCGCCTTGGGCTCAGTCCCCAGCACCTTCACCTGCTATGCAAGCCGATCCCGAGAACAATCCCTTTTTCACGGCCGAGGAAAGTGTTGAAGACTCGTTTAACCCAAGTGACGCTACTCATGATTATTCACATCTTGAGCCTGTCGAGGCCATTGGCGTTGATCGCGCTCATACCGTTGTGCACATCCCTCTCATACATCCATCACTGTCACCAATAATGCACAACTATCCTACGGAATCACCTAATCCCGAATCTCGTCCTGCAAGTCGGGCACAATCCGTGTCACAAGCATCATCTGGCGACCGGAGAGCACCTATCGCCATTCTCTCCGTTCTCAGTCCCGCCGTGCCGTACCCTCAGAACCTCGTACAGTCTCTCAAACTGCTGGGACCACATCTGGCCACCTCGTATTACATGGCCCATCAATACACTAATGCACACAACCAGGCTATGGGTGTCCGCCATCGTAGATCTCTCTCGGGCCATAACGTTGGCTTTGCACCTCTGAACATTGCGCCTGGAAATCTCGATGATCTCATTCGCGCCGACCTCGATGAAGTGGCAGGTTCCATATCTGGCAGTATGACTAGTCCCTCTGATTACTCTGGTCGATCACGCCATAGTCCTTCTGGTTCTATAGTTGGTACCCCTGGATGGGATCCTTCAGCATTTGGTCTCAATTCAAACAGCAGATCAGTGGTCAACACACCAGCTGGATTGCGTGGATCGGAAATCATCGACAGTTACTTTGACGCCAAGAAGATGCACCGTGTAGCAGGTACTGCTGGTAACCAGACTTCAACTATCACACCTGCGAAGGACAGAAGTAAGAGAGTATCGGTGACTACGGCCGACGAGGAGCAGACGACACCCAAGAGCGAAAGACGATCCAGGCAATCGCGTTCCCTTAAAGAAGACAAAACTCCACTCAAACCTGTTGGCCGTGAGCAAAGCCCTCCGCGTACCGCAGAGAACTCTATTCTCAGGAAGTCTAGCTTCCGCAGTAACGCACCTCCTCCAACAATTATCGCGGAGGGTGAAGACAAGCGCCACTCATATTTACACTCTTATGGTGCCGACTTTAGCTCATCCTTCCAAGGACTTCCAGCTGCAACCACGCCTGGCCCAAGGACACCCGGAATTCTCACTCATGTCAGGGCGAGCTCTGTGTCTGACGAGATGCCTCCGCCTTCCGAACGTTTGTTACGCACAATCATCGATTCGCTGCCTGTACAAATTTTCACCGCTGCTCCAGGCACTGGTGCGCTGACTTGGGTCAACTCGAAATTCCTAGTATACCGTGGACATGATTCTAGACAAGTTCTGAAAGAGCCGTGGCAAGCGATCCACCCGGAAGACAAAAACAAGTACATGGACACCTGGAACAGATCGCTTCGAACAGGCCAGCAATTGCAACAAAAGATTCGTCTACAGCGATTTGACGGCAATTATCGATGGTTCTATGTCCGAGCTGCACCTTTGAAGGATAAGAAGCAGAACATTGTTCATTGGATTGGTACAAACATGGACTTCCACGAACAACATCTGGCCGAAGTGAACCTTGCCCGCCAGCAAGAGACTGCTGCTTCCGAAGCAAAATACAGAGCATTGGCCAACTCGAGTCCTCAGGTCGTCTTCACCGTCAACAAGTCCAAGGGTGTCACCTTCTGCAACTCTCAATGGCTCAACTATTCTGGACAGCGCGAATCCCAGGCTTTGGGTATCGGCTTCATGGAGCACGTTCATCCCGATG
>Ga0268250_10001085_pt1 | contig 12072 bp, 10 predicted proteins | sample AgamicAsSfe_FD_200448 | JGI IMG/M metagenome (GOLD analysis project Ga0268250, IMG submission 200448) | Agave microbial communities from Guanajuato, Mexico - As.Sf.e (v2) (version 2) | ecosystem: Host-associated > Plants > Phyllosphere > Phylloplane/Leaf | place: Guanajuato, Mexico | collected... | reverse complement strand
TTTCGGTGCACCACCAGTGCCACTCTCGTGCATCATGGAGAATCCAGTAATGTCTCCTGTGGGTTGGTAGCCCGAGTAAGAGTGCGAGCCCGTATACAAATCAGGGCCAAGCTTGACGACTGAGAAAAGTGCAGGCACAACTCCCGGGAACACGTTGCCTCCATTGGTTGTGCCACGGAAGACGTTCACATATTGTGTGGGGTCTTTGACTTTTGTATCGATGTCTTGTGCGAGGGAGGCGGCCGGTAGTCCAAGGAAGCTCACAAGGAGACGGGTTGCTGGTGTCATGTTGTGTCACTTGTTTACTCTGCTTCGGCAATAAGAAGGAGGCATCAGTCTGAAAGCTGTGCTTAAGGCTTTTCTCTCAGGGTAGTGGGCACTTGAAAGCACTGGTAGCACATTTCAGGCATTCAGGATCGTGATTGGTGACAATGCAACAGCCTCAAACGCAGTTCCAGGCAGGATGCTTGCGAAGGTTTTGCTCTAGTGCCTCTCCTTAGAGTCGGAGAAGTTCGATACAGGAGAGTCGACCTATTTCAGGAAGGTCGTTTCGAGACTGCACGAAAACGTGGTCTGCGGATCATTGTGGGCGCATCCTCCAATAAGACTGAGCACTTAAACTGAGCACTTGCACAGCTTCGTTTCTGATGCATGGTGCACAATCCAGAGGAGACGTGTCGAAGATTATTTAACAAGAAGGGGCACCAGTAAGCCAACTACGCATGATTGCTATTCGAATTGTCGTTGACAGTCGCTCTGTCAAGACTCGAAACAAGCAACGACAGCATACTCTTATTATCTTCTCTGATCTGTTGAGTCCTAGCGATGTCTCTCGTTGGCTCAGAAGTGCCCCAGCTTATTGTGTACTCCTCTTTCTCACCATCGACTTTTAACATAGTCGGACACATTCGGAATATCTTTTGGTAGAGATGTCGCATCAGACGTGGAGTGACTGTATGTGGTCGTGTATACTTGGTGAAGCGTCCTGGCGACTTTTGTAGTGGCGTAGCAGGTGCATATGACGATACTTCAGGTTCCAGCCCAAGCTGTTGTAGGAGCTTATTACTACAATCTAGATCTGCTGAAAGGCCGCCCGTAGTGGTTGGACCCCGGGACCTCGGTGCTGTCCCCTGCAGGTGCTGCATCGAACGCCTCCCTCTCACGCATGCAGGGACATCTGAACCTTGAGCCAGCCGGCGCAGGCGATGCCATTCGTCTGCTGGAAGTGGTGGCAAAACTCTCTTCACCATGTCGTTGTACCACTTCTTAGCTTTGTTCTTGATACGCCGCTCCGGCATCGGTAGCATCCATACATTCAGCTCTGCAATATCCATCTTCAAGGACTTCGGCGTGCTTTTTGGCGCGCCAGCGGGACGTGTGTCAACCTGCGATTTGAGCAGTGCCTCAAAAGCAGGGGTCATTTGCGGTATAGCAGAAAGCGTCTTGGGCTGCAGATGTGGGAAGCGAGCTTGCAATTTGGCATGATTGAATGACTTCGTGCCAGCGGGAGCTTCAGCTTTGACGGAAGTCGGGTGATGTCTTAACACAGGTTCAAGAAGCTTGAATCGTCGTTCGCCCGTGCGGCCATACGTCATGAGCAGGACTTTTTCCAGATAGTCAAGATGACCTTCATTGGCCTTTTTCAGATGCGTAAATGCTTTTCTCGCCTTGCGATTGGCAGTCCTCAGTCTGTCGTTGTCACATTTCGTGGGTGGTCCGTGTAAGAGGGCATCGGACTGATTTGCACGATACTTGGCAAGGATATGTTGCTTCAGATATACTCTTGAGCTGGCATCTGGAAGATAAGTCGTCTCTCGCAGCAGAGCTCGGAGAAGACTGAGCAATTGTGTGCAAGATGCGGAAGATGTCATTAGGAATAGCTTGAGAATGGGATCTTGTTTTCGAGAGATACTGTAGCCCGCCAAGCCCATGCCCGTCCGGATGCGGACAAAGCCCCTTTCTATGCTCGAGGAGGAATGTGACCTGTTTCCTCGGTTTCATCCTGAAGCGTGCCGTCGGAAGATGATAGACCATCATACAATACGTCCCAGCTCCAAGGCGGGCAGTTTGACCACGTCTCTTTTGGTACTATGGTGATGCTGGCGGCATTTCGCGCTCCTTACGGCACGCTCAGTCCTCTTCCCGGCTACGTCGCCAGCCTTCCGCCCTGGTCTTTTCAGCATCCTTCTATGATCTGAGCGAGGGAATCGGTCATCGAACGAATCCACTTCCGCACCCATGTCTACTGCCTAACTTTGCCACGATCGCTCTCTTACTGGCACCGCTCTGCAAAGCTGGGGTAAGGCACACTGATACTGCAGGGTTTGCACCGCAGAAAGTAAAGTACTCTACTGCACATACAAGCTTTGTTATTTGTGAATATCATGCTGGCTAGATATCTTGTCACACCAAATTCAAGGCAGTGCCGACAATGCGTACTGATCATCACACTGAAATGAGGGCGCTCGTTACGCCTCGTTGATGACTGTCTGGTCAGACACGTACCTATTCTTTGTCCAAGCTTTGTTGGCCATGTTGTCCCAGCTTTGTGACCTTCGACTTTCAATGTTGTCTTAGCGTAGGATGAGCCTGTGCAAATCTCTGTCCCAAGTGATAAGTTGATACTTTTCTGATCTCTGAGCGTCAGTTTCCATGAACATATAAAGACGGATGTCGTACGTTCAGAAAGTTGCAACTTCTCCTCAGCATCATCATCACCATTGAGGAGTCTGTTGTGGTGCATAGATCTCGCAGTCTTCACTGGAAAAATCTCATAAGCGATTCTCACACATAGCACTGCAGCAGTACAAAGAAGAAAATGGTGTCGTCCTCATACGATGTTACTCACGATACCTCAGAAACCAGCATAAGCACGATTAAGAACACTCATCAAGAATCCGATATCTTCCGGTTCATGGACTTATGCCCTGAAATACGATGCATGGTATGTCACCCCCATCGGTTTAGTATAGTAGTGCCGATCATGCTAACCAGATTGCTCAGGTATACTCAGAGCTGATCTTGGACTCACCCAAGGCAGCCCTGCCACTACTCACATCATGCCGCTTGGTCCACAAAGAGTTTGTTGATCAGATGATACGGACTGAGAACGCCACCCTCATCTATCTGGAATGTGGCAGGCATCTCGCATCTCAATTCCAAGGTATGAAGCGAATCTCCGCTAGAGTCATATGGATGGCTGGAGACTACTTGAGGACTCCCCATGACTTTCGCAGAGCTGCAACAGCCGAAGCAGAGTCCAGTGCGAAAGACAACGATGACCTCGGCCCTCCTGACGGCGTCGCACGTCGAGAATGGTTGGCAGCTTCTCGAGGACCCTATGCTATGCGGGTCAGCGTCAAGTACACTGAGGTACCCTTCTCCGACCGACTCGGCGTCATGATGGCCATCCCCAGCATGGCGGAGCTCGAGATGTTCCTGATGTGGCTTGCAGTATTTCAATGTGCAGATATAGGCAGGCGCAGAGGAATGGCTGCGACAAAGCAAGTCCGCATTGATTTCCACGAGAACTTGATCTTTCAACGCGGCATCTCTGTCCATCTCCGGGAGTTAGACCTCTTCATGACTGTAATCAACCACTGGTGGGGATTATCAGATGTCAAAGTCTATGGTCAGTTCAAGGTGGCAAATATGATTGCCCATCGCATAACCGGCGACAGATGGAACACGCCTCAAGAGATGCGTAGCGAGATGTTAGACCTTGTTTATGAAATCTGGTTCATCGCTTCGAGGCAGACGACAAGGGAAAAGAAGGTGGAACTATTGAATAAGCAGACCGCAAAAGCGTGCTTTGGGCACGCCTTGCTGTGCTGGTTCCGGAGCACGGCGCAATATGCTGAGTGGAGAAGCAATTATATGGGGTTGGCGCGCTCGCTGAATATCTTCAGAAAGGTCCTTCTAGATTTGGTTCGGGAAAAGACAAACCCTGTAGTCGTTGTTGGTCGTCGTCGTTCGGTATGATCTCGGTTTAGCAAGTCTTCAGCCACCCATTCAGCCACCCACTACAATGGCCTGCGAAGCTAGCGAGGTGGTCTGTTTTCTGGAGGGACTCTTCACTGTAAGATCCCGTGCAGGATAGGAGATGGATTTGGGGTTCTGCAATGAAAGGTTTCCTTGGCAAAGCTGACAAGCTCTTGTGTCTGTATGCTTTCATCTCTAAACTCGCGGCCATCTCTCCGCCTCTATTCCCATCATGACTGTGAAGTAAAAGTCAGCTCATCGTCCATGATGAGCCTTGGCTAGCGTCATACATACATGGCTATTCTGGATAACGTGCTGCTGGGGAAGCATGCTGCCTTGATGTTGCAGGATGCGATTTGTTTCCTTGCTGACAGCCGTTGCCTGAGTCATCTTCAGCCATAGTCACCGCTGTGATCGCACTGGCGTACGACCGCACTATCGCAGCATGCTCGTAATTTCCCTAATGTCTGACTTGATTTGCAGTCCTTGGTCGTGCTGCAATGCGCTTGCTAGGCTGAAACGTCTGGCTTGGCCTCGAGAAAAGAGCTTGTAGCAGGGCTACTCCGAGCTCGATGTACACAAGTGAAACTCGAGCAGCTAGTATGAGAACAGAAAGCGTGGTGGTGAATACAGCGAAACTGACTAGGGGCACACTTATGACAAGAAGTGAGATGGCGGGCAGAAATGGTACAGATTTGAACACCATTGAGCCGGCGAGAATATCCTGCGCGCTGAAGAGCTCGTGCGGTATTCCTTCACAACTCGAGAAGTACAAATAGGTACAAAATATCTTGTCTTTTGATGAAGCAGAAGCACAAGAAAGATCTGGAGGAGAGTGCCGTCGTCACTAATCTAGGTCACGTGATGTCTTTTCGACGACATACCGTCAGTCGAAGAAGAGGGGAAGCTTGCTTTTTGTGTAACAAGCCGCTTTGACAGCTATATAGCAAGCAGACGCCCGATCAAGTTTCGTAGTCATGTCTGTTCAATCCTCTGATCAAGATGTCCATGGTCAGTCCTCGGACGAGGATCATGACTTCCCATGGAGTGTCGGAGTCTTCGACGCCCACTGCCACCCTACAGGTAGTCACTACCTTACCATTTCACAGCGGATTCGAAAGCCCAATCTGACCGCCATTGTCAGATACGATGGCCAGCGTCCCAGACATTGCCAACATGAAAGCCAAAGCTCTTGTCATCATGGCCACGCGCAGAGAGGATCAAGGCCTTATCTCCGAAGTGGCGACCGAGTATGGCGTAGATGAGGATGTCCCACCCTCAACAGCAGAACACAAAGACTGGCGTGGTGTGGTGCCGTCGTATGGCTGGCATCCCTGGTTCTCTCATCAGATATACGATGACACATTGCAAGAAGACTCATATTCCTCGACAAGCCTCAGTCAGGAGCAGAAACGCCAGCACTACAAGGCCGTCCTCACCCCGACTCCTGCCGACACTGCATTCCTCGAGGCCCTTCCTGAACCTGTACGTTTGTCAACACTTATCTCGGACATCCGAGCATCTCTGAACCAACATCCGCTTGCTCTCATCGGTGAGGTCGGACTCGATCGTGCGTTCCGGATACCGGAGGCGTGGCTGCCTGCGGATGCTGCAACCCGCAATGATGACATAACACCTGGTAGCCGTGAAGGTCGCCGGCTGTCCCCATATCGTGTCACCATCGAGCATCAGAAGAAACTGCTGGTGGCTCAGCTACATCTGGCCGGCGAGATGTCGAGAGCAGCCAGTGTACACGGCGTCCAGGCACATGGCATGTTGTATGAGACACTGAAGGAAAGCTGGAAGGGTCACGAAAAGGAAGTCCTGAGCAAGAAGGAAAGGAAGAAGAGGGAACGTGATGCTGCCAACGAGATTGACGCCAACACGAGACATGCTCAGACTGAAAATAACCACTCGACAAAGCCGACCTCACTGCCTTACCCTCCAAGGATATGTTTGCACTCCTACTCTGGGCCTGCCGAGCAAGTCAAGCAGTATCTTGGACCTGAAGTGCCAGCCGAGATCTTCTTCTCCTTCTCTCTTGCCATCAACTTCTCGACTAGTGCTACTGCAAAGTCGGAGGAAGTCATCAAGCTGTTGCCTGATGAGCTCTTGCTGATTGAGAGTGACATGCCCGTCGCCGGTCAGCGAATGGACGATCAGCTCGAAGCTATCGCGAGGACAGTATGTCGTCTCAAGGAATGGGAGCTCAAGCAAGGTGTCGAGCAGTTGAAGAGCAACTGGATGAGGTTTGTCTTTGGACGATCATCCTCGGGGCATGCGTAGCGATGATGGAATTGCATTGTCACCGTCACCATCGACATCTCTTTCTGGGGAGTGGCCATGAAGTGTCGCTGTCACTACATTTGTCGGTCAGTCAGATTCGCTACTGGCAAGCACTATCACCGATCCAGACCGACCATTTTTGCCTACGATGGGGATACTACCTGCTGCATAACATGTCCATGTGACGGCGTGGTGACTGCACCGTTCGCTCGGTCCTCGCTGAGGTATCGTTCCCTGAACGTGTCAGTGTTGTCGATGGCATCTTTCATGCTATCCGTCGACAAGTGCCAAGCCGGACCTGCAGCTTGCCTTGCATCTCCTTGACCTGGAGCCTTGCTTCATGAGTGGGAGTGTCGCCAAGCCGTACGAGCATTCGGTATTGCTGTCGTTGTCTACCGAAAGAAGTTGCAGCTTGCTGGTCAGAATGAGCAGGGTGCTCACCAATGTTGCTGCAGTTTGTCAGAAGCTGAATATTGGGCGTGGACGCCGTGAAACTCCTCTTTGAGCTTGGCTTGAGCCTATGCGGCGTTGCTTACCCAATGCGGGATTACCTTGTTGCTGCCTGGATGTGGCCGAGCTCATCAGCAGACCATGATGAACGCGCAACATGCCGGTTGAGTTATCAGCTATCCTTCTGCAGGAGCGGCTGGAAGACAAAGTCACATTGATGTCTCTGGGAAGTGGGTACAAAGGGTCACAAGCTGATCGCATGTCGTTCTTTGTCACTTTGTTCCTTTCATCATCCATGCTGTGTCAATCGTCAACTGGCGGGAGGAGCGGAAAATGTCGGACAAACTCAACAATAGCCTGGCTGCCCAGTTGAAGACCCACTATTGGTCTCGAGGTATCGCTTAGCTCCGCTGCCGAAGCTAATTGAGGAGTGGTTTTCAGACAGAGCTTACTCATCCCTGTTGAGCTGCAGCTTCGCTGTGTGAGTGACAACGAGGAACAAAGAGACGTACCACAACGAAGGACAAAGACTTGAGTCAGTCAGTTTGTCAATGTACATCGCGGCAATAGTACCTGCAACTGTCTGTGGAATCTGAAAGCTGGTAGACAAAGCCATCTCTTGGCTCGTGCACAGCCAGTGATGTGGACTTGTCGACTAGGGTCTCTCTGGCAAGGCTCCGTCGCCGGGCGAGGGCAAGTAGCCTTGATAGACGGGAGATGCTCCATCCTCTCCTCCTGCCGTTGACGTTGACGTGCGTTGGCACAATGATGCAGGGGTGAGAATTGTCATCATCAGCGGAGAATTTACCGCTCGTCCGAGCAGGCATGTACCCAGTCTACAGGAGCCACACCCTGCTGTATCGAGCTGACGGGTTAGTGGCTTTGTTTTCGAAAGCAAAGCCGCCGCAATATCTTGTTTGCTGTGCGACTCCAGCCTCAGCGTCGGTCCCCCTCTTGGATTCCAGGAGGTGGTCCACCCTAAGGCGATGGGTTCCAGTAGCAGGCAACCCATTTTCAACACGATTTCGTGTCACTCGTCGATGGTCTGCAGCGCTGATCTAGCTCTTTGGGCTGCGCCTTTGTCAGCAAGCAATATTTCGTCTTCACTCTCATCGAGACATTGACAGCAGGAGACAAAGCTACCTGCAACGCCTTTGTTTCAAGCATTGTCCGCAATCAGCTCGCTCACTCGCTTTGTCCGGCGGCTGGATCCTCGACTGTAGAGTTCATTGGCGCATGCATTGACCACGATAGTGGAGAGATGGGGAGACCAGTCTCATCACTGTGTGATTGTTGCAATCGCCCAGCCAACCTCCGCACTGAGCCACGCAAGAACATCGCCGGGGAGTGCTTTCAATTTCCGTGGATCACCCAACCTCCGCTATTGTCGCTGCGCATCACTGGTAGTGTTTGTGTAAGTCTACACTCTGTGTGAGTCTGCATTGGCTGTCATTCAATCTTGCTTGGTGCATGGTGGCTTCCTCGCTTTCATGATGAAACTGGCTCAACTTTTAAGGTCACCATCCATTGGAGGAATCCCAGCTCCACTTCGATCCAGCTTGCGGCGCCCGCATCTCAGCAGCAGCAAAGGCGGCTTGAGTTTGTGCTGTATGCAGAGCAAGTCTCGACAAGGTCCCGCCTCTCACATTGAGCGGTCGACTTTCATTATATATATACCTGGTGTCACCTCGATCTGGCTGGTTTCTTTCACCTAAATCACTCTGGAAGTGATTACTCAAGAATCCAGCTATCCGGCTTTCACCTCCCTTCCTTCGCAGAGCTACGTCCACAATGTCAGCTCGCCTTGACCAAGCTTGCTCCTGGTGCCCTGTGCAGGCTTGGTGTTGCTCTAGCCTCCTGTCCCGCGTGCCCGTCCCGATCCCGTGCCAACAACCCGATTTCGGGTTGGCACCAGTCGCGACACACGACTGGAGTCCAGCAGCGGCAGAGGTATCGCACTCTCCTCTCGTGCACCACAAGCACGTGCATGAAGAGAGAACAACCTCCCATGCCCGGGTCGGAGCATCGGAAGCTGTGACCGCCTCGCCGGCGGTCAGGGAGCCTGCAAAACAGCAGAGGAGGAGGCCGGTCCTTGATCGAGGACAAGCTGGTGAGGGTTCGAGAGTGGTATGTCCTACACCTTCATCGTTCCTCCATGTGACAGCTGCTGATATGTCCACAGCGAAAGAACCAGTGGACAAGTGGTCCCTTGGAGCATCAGATGCCTCGAGGAAGAGTGCTTTTAGCACTGTTACACGGAGAAAGCGCGCACGCACCGACCATGCCCAATGATCCCCTCGTCGAGACGATCCTGGCCACGATCAAGCAGTCTCTCAACATCACGGACATCCGAAAGAAGGTTGTCTGCAATACCATGGGCAAAGCTGAGGACACCGCATTGATCGCCTCGCTCGGATTTGCCAGGCAGGATGTGGACTCGCTTGATTGGACCAAGATCTGCAAGAGGGATTGGCTGCGTTGGTGCTACAAGCTCAAGCGCCCACAAGGCATGGGATTGACATGGGAAGAGCAAGCTTTGGTCCGGAAATTCCTGCTCGCGCGTCAACAGGTCGAATCGTTCCGGTACTCCCCCGGAACTTCTTCTACACCTTAGGGCCGCTGTCTTTTTGTATATTCTCGAGCATTTCAGCGAAGATTTCTGGCGATAGAGTCTCTTACCCCAATAGCTATAATGCTAACGACACTCTCCACCTTTCACTCCTGCCACACCATGACCTTGATACCTGCCTTGCCAGTATTATCTTGTGACGCTAGTAAATTGATTGCCTCTTTCCCCAGTGACACCTGTACTCCTCACGGCACGCTTCAGAATAGAACCGGGCTGCTTTCCTACACTTCTTTCTTTGCTTCACAAGCCTTAATCGCCTATACTAGCGAGGTACTCTTACCTTCCTAAATGATTTTTTCTTCCTACGGCACGCTTTAGCTAACCAGCGAATATTACCACCTCACTGATACTAGCTAGGTGTCTCTCCTTCTTACGGCATGCCTCCGCCAGTTGTCTAGCAGCATTGCTATACCTTCTCCCTAGCTATGCCAATACTAATCTGTGGTGCTAGCGATAGGCCGTGTTCCTTGACGGCACTCTCCTACCTACTAGTACATAGTAGTACCATACCTCTTTCCTGACTTTATCAGCATCGGTCCGTGGTGCTAACTAGGTATCTCCTCTTGCCACGTCACGCTTCAGCTTGAAAATAAGGTGTTTCTTTTTGCCAACAAAGCTTGGCTGAATACCGTGGTATATAGTTAAGATAGGCATTTCCCGACTTGAAACTTAAGCTTTTTTGCCCTTTGCGGAGAGTGCTTTACTTCTTTTCTATAAGGACTACCTTCTTCTTTCTCTCCTTCTCGAACTACGTAGACCGCGAGCGAAGACGTACTATTGCTCTAGCTATCCTCCTTGTTCCCCGGCGGCACTCTCCTATTCTGTTTCGGATCTCCTTATCCCTCTGCCTAGCCATCTTCTCTCTATCGACGATAAACGCGAACGAAGACGTCTTATTTCTCTATCTATCCTTCCCGTTCCTCGACGGTACTCTCCCGTCCTCTTTTGAATCTCCTCCTCCCTCCTCCCGGTCACCTTTTCCCTTCCTATCTCCTCCGCCGGCAAGATCGTTCTTGCTTCGCTCCTTCCCTCCCCGATCGTCCCAGGGAGAGTGCCTTCCCTCCTCGAAGTCGATCCTTCCTTCCTCCTCTGCTCCTTCCTCAGCATCACGACCCAGGCAGCAAGACGAGGCAGTCGCGGCGATCATGACTCTTATTAAATATGGCACGTTCCCTAGCCCGGTTAGGACGACATCCTCACTTTCAAAGAAGACTTCTGCCACCACTACCACAACAACAATGTCTGCCCCTAATGACGCCGCTACCGCCACCACGGAGGAGCCACGACGCTCTTCAGAACACAACCCGGCCCCTGCCACCACTATAGGCGGCTTCTGGCTCGACCTCGACAACACCCCCGGTCTCGCTTGGTTTGCCCTTGTCTGCGTCGTCTTTGGCGGCGCGGTGCCCGCCACCGCGCGCATCGTCCTGGCCTGCATCCCCGGCTTCAATTGGCATGCCGAGTCCTTCGGCGCAAGAGTTGGCCTGGACGCCCTCCGCTCCTGGCAGTGGAGCCTTGTCTCCGGCACCCTCCCCCTCGCCTACAACGTGGTCTGGCACCGCTACGTCGAGGGCCGAGCCTTCGGTCCTCGGGCACAATGGCTGCCATTTGCACTCAAGCAGTGCGCCGACTTCTTTCTGTGGGGCATTCTGCTCTCTATCATTAGCGCAATCCTATTCAATGCATACAAGGATCCTATCCTCAAATAGACATTCATGCAAGACGGCACTCTCTTGCTGGATTGCAAGGCAACGGCTGACACGACAGACAGATCACATCCATCCAATATCACGGCATTATCTACCTCAATGGCATGATCTGGCAGGACGTGTAAGATGGCACAATCACGAGACTGAAAGAGACAATAGCTGATGAGATGGAAACAGGCGACATTCTTAACCGGCGGCGACATTTCTTCTTGAGACATGAATAGGGGTCATATCTGTATTTGGGCGGGCCGGAGCTTGGTCCATTTTGAAACATTGCACGTGGCAACAACTTTCTAGCTGTCACGTCTTCTCGAGGATGGAGGCAACACACCATCATTTCACACCACATCCTACCACGATGGCGGCGCCACTTGTAGACGACCCGCAGATAGCATCTGCCACTCTACACAATCCTCTGGCATGGTACCTTCACACATACGTCTGGCCCTTTCTACTCATCTGGCCAGTCTTCTTCTCAGTCTACCTATCGGAGGACTCATACGACCAATACATTGACGGACAAGAATGGACATTCGTTTTCTCTGGCACCATCGTCACACTCCAGTCACTCACATGGCTGAGCACGAACTGGAATGTCAACATTGCTGCACTATTCACATCCACTGTCGCGAGAAATGTCGAGTCAGCTGGCCTGATCAAGGTCATTCCCGTCGCCAATGCAGGCTCCGCCGACATCTGTAAGATCGAAAAAGACAAGCGCGGAGATGTATCATTTTTGTTCCAGAAGAGGCGCATGCTGTGGAACAAGGACCGACGATGCTTCGAACCCTTGACTTACACACTTGACGCGGAGCCCAAACCCGTACTTGGTGGCTTCCAGACTTCTCAAGGTATCACCTCGCAAGCGGACTTGGAGAGAGTGCAGCAACACTATGGCGACAATACTTTCGACATTCCAGTCCCGTCTTTTACAGAATTGTTCAAAGAACATGCCGTGGCACCTTTCTTTGTCTTCCAGATCTTCTGTGTTGGACTGTGGATGCTGGATGAATACTG
>Ga0268250_10001084_pt1 | contig 12074 bp, 10 predicted proteins | sample AgamicAsSfe_FD_200448 | JGI IMG/M metagenome (GOLD analysis project Ga0268250, IMG submission 200448) | Agave microbial communities from Guanajuato, Mexico - As.Sf.e (v2) (version 2) | ecosystem: Host-associated > Plants > Phyllosphere > Phylloplane/Leaf | place: Guanajuato, Mexico | collected... | reverse complement strand
GGCTGGTCTTCTGTGGCTGCAGCGCTAGTTGGGATATGGTCTGCCTCCGCTCGAGCAGCAGCTGCTTCCCCAGGTGCCGGTTCCAAGGGTGTCTCCCTTTGTGCTTCACGACGCACCTTGCCGGATCTGCTCGATCTTGAGGACTGTGCAGTGTGGCTTTTCGTATTGCTCGTCAATGATGAACAGGACCTGGAAGAATAAGTGTTTTCTGACTTCGCACTCTCCGCCTTCTCTTCCGTGACGGATTTGCTTGCTTGAGGAACGACTGGCACATCCTGCCCAATCCCAGTGCTCATGCCGTTATCTTGTGTTCTTGCCTTTTCCCTGTATTCGGTACCTGCGTCAAGCCCATGAAGAGTCATACCAAGCAATCCGTTCATTCTCTTCTTAGGCCTTTGGGTCTTCCAGCTAACAGTGGTAATAGGTTTGCCTTGACCACCTGCAAGCCAGAATAATGTTGGTGGGAGGCGCTCATAGCCCCGCAGAGCAGAAGGCGAGCCAGTGCCACCTCTAAGGCTGACGATAGGTGATTGTGTTCTAGGTTGAATAGCAACATCTGTAAAAGGGGCAGAACGATTGGATGGAGGAACTGTAGGAAGGGCAGGTGTTGAGGTGAGACCGAACGTTGGTAGATGGAAGAACATAGAGCGAGGCTGTGAGTGGGTAGCTGCGAAACTTGGTGTGCGTGATGGCAGCAAATTAGTAACGTGTCCGCTGCCAGCTGCAGATTTGCCCACCCTTGATGTCTCCTGGCTTCCACCACGTCTCGAAATTCCCTTGGGGAGACGTGATATACCATGAGCCTGCCTTGAAGCGCGCGCAATTTCAGCCAGGTTCAGAGTCCTCGCTGGTGGCAAGTTCTCGTCGTTGTCCGAATCAGTGGCATAGCCATGACCAGGCCTGTAACAAGTAGCAACTGTTTGAGGGTTAAATCACAACCACCCGTATGCGTATGTTTTTCTCCCCCACAACCACCTCGTAATTTTGGTATGATATCGTCACTGAGCCCTTCCTGAAAGTCCGATGGCTGATCGTTTGAAGTCGGTGCTGCTCTCGAACTTGTATGTCTCGTTCGACGTCGATTATTACTCGATGGTCTCGAATCTAGTGAATTTTGCTGTGATAGATGTGTGGCGCGTCTGGAGTACTTATCTCCGCTGTGCAGCAGTGCATTAATACTAGCTTGCTGCTCAGGACGCGGACGTGCAATCACGACATGACCACCCGTGTCGAGACTCCTTTCAACGATTAAGGTACTGCGTGGTGGTTGCAGCGATGAATGTTGCTCTGGAATAGGGCCGAAAGCTGCCGAGAATTTCTGACCATAGAAAACCGTCTCAGAGAAGTCTGTCATCCGATCTGAAGCCTTTTTGAGACGAGCAGCGCAGGCAAAGTCGATTAATGGGCTCGGTTCACCGGCACGTATAGCATCTAGGTGTTGAGATACTTCACTTTTTAGGACGTAAGGGTAATCCTTTGAGTTGGGTAAGCCATGGTGATAATGCAATCTAGGGCTTATTGGCCTTACGTCGTTCTGCTCAAGAGCACTTTTCCGCCGTCGAGGAACATTTGCGTGCGCGGCAGTAATTCTATTCTCTAGTGACTGCGAGCTCCGCTGGTCAGAGGGCGGTGTCAAGCTGTCATTGACAGCACCAGATCGCTGAATTGGTAGCGCTGCTTTCCTTGGTGGGTTACCTATCCTTTTCGCTGCAATTTCTGGAGGCACTAGACGCGGGCCCTCTTCGGATGAAGAACTGTGCTGCGGAAGAGACGCATTTTGAATCGTTACTTCTCTCCTGGCCGTAAGGTCCGTTCTCTTCCCCAAAGCTGGTCTCATATGAGAATGTGCGCTTTCGGATCGACTTTCATCGCATGATACGCTAAAAGGTGACTTTGGTGGTCGCATCCCGCAGAAGCTGCAGCATGAGCGTTCAACGTTGGAAAAGGAACGATAATTACTGGGATCATAGGGACAATGCTGGTTGGGCTCGGAGAGAGATGCAACTTGTATCTGAATGATTGGCAGTTGTTGGATAACCTGCGAATCGGCATCAGCGATAACTCGCTTTACAACCACGTCTTCTCCAAGTGCCGTACTCAATCGAAGGGCAGAAGTGGGTTGTGGGGTCGTTCTCCGTATGGGAAGAGCAGTCATAAATGTATTGAAGCCAGAAGAGATGCGTCGCTTGAGAGTGTGGGATCGCTGGGGTGCAGAGCCTTAAACTGCTGGCAATGCAGATTTAGGAGTGGGTTTCCCTGAGTTCGGCATCCGCAGTATATGAGTGTTAAGCTTGTGCAAGATCTGGCGCTCAAAACGTAGACGAAGCGTAAGCGACGACCTTGTATGCTTTGGGTACCTTTGTTTCTTCCTGGTAGTCTGAGCGTGGATCTGCGAACTTGAAAGATCTGAATCTGAATTGTGTGCTTAACGCCTTAAGAGTTGCGGGCCCCATGTGAATGTCGACAGCAGCCGTGACGTGGTATATTGATGAAGCATTTGCGAACGGTTTATTAGCGAACATGGCGGCAAACGTGAAGACGAGGAACAACACCGAAATTGCAGCAATGCTGTTCCTCACAGAAAATCGTAATCTCATGTAGGAGAAGTATCGTGGTCGCAGGATGTTCCAGCTTGCCGTGTAGGGATATGATTGTTCTGGGCTCCGACCAACAGCGTACCGCTTATCTATGGTTGTTGGCAAAACTCATAGTCGACTCAGTACCTGTGAAGGCGTCCCTCTTCAGCCCAGTCGTACACGTCTCGTAGATGATTTCGATCAGATGCACGTTCTAGCCTCCAGTCATCATCATCGTTGTCAAAGTAGTCACAGTTGTGATTGCGCGACCGGCCCGGAGAACAACCAGCGCACCTACCACTACGGTCGCCAATCTGGTCTGTGAGAACTTTGCAGACACTGCAAAGCACATGGACCCGGTTGCAGATCGTAAGTAGTGTGCCTGGGGCGTACAGCGCATCATTTACCCCGCATTTAAGACAGAATCTTGCATGTGCCTGCGTGCCACTGCGACACCACTTCCCTTTTCTCATATCATCGGCGAAGTCCTTCCAGTGGTTGAAGCTGATGCAGCTATTGCAAGTATAGAGTTGTCTGGATTTTGCCCAGGTGGTTCCTTCGGCGGCCAGAAATTCGACGTGCGTTGGTGGAGGAATGATGGATCTGAAATAGCGAGTCGTGAAAGCCAGGTTGACTTTGTTGCTTAGGTCGAGAAGACTGACTATTTCCAGATGAAGCTCGACGGGCAAGCGAAGTATCGGCGGTGAAGCCATGGTATGCAGACCTTGTGCGTGTTGAACAGGCCTTTCAGATCAGTTCGTCTGAGCCCAATAAGTCAGTTGAGGTTCTTTGAAAGATCTGCATCCGGCTTACGGTTGACAGGTCTAGGTGGCTATGGGTCTCTCAGTCGACGCCCTTTGCTGCCTGCTATGCAAAACACGGGTTGAGAGCGCAAGGTGTTTTCTCTCTGCTTTTTGTCAAGCGAAATCGCAATACTTATGAATATCGCAAGGGCAAGCTGTGCTACAACGCATGCTAAAGTTGGGAAAGTGAGCAGGCTATGAGCACATTTGCAGTTTACGCCCCTTGTGCAATGCAAGACGCACGTCAAGTCACACGGACCTCCAAGCCCGCGTATCCGTAGGTTCCTCAGGCACAACGAATGGTGGAGCTTTTGGCCGCGGCATCACTGCCGTGTTCCGCCAGTTGCCTTTCTTGGTATCTAACACGATTTCAGGGTCCGGAAATTACGCTGAGATGTTCTATGTCCGTTGGCCTCAGCCGCACCTAAAATGGGGCAGTTTATAGCCTCATTGGGATAACTGAAATCCGGTCCACAAAGGTTTTGATGATGATAATGTATTTCCAAAAGCCATTTCCACATTGTGGTAACTACTCCTTCTTCAGGTCGTTGAGCACCATGTAACGCGATAGGGAAATCCAGCCCCAACGAAACCAGCGCATCTGGCTTTCGTGTGCCGTGGTCATGGCTCTCTGGGCAGTCCTGTAACCGGCCGGCGAGCTGACAAACAAGAGTGGAGTTGGGAAGCTTCCAAGCTCCTTCTTCCGGATGATTGCGCCAATGATTGTAGCAGGCGCGTCCAGTAAGCTAAGATATTTGCGGAATATGGAGGTAGTGGTGAGAGTGTACAGCTTGACAGGGCACTCCCACCCACTGTGTCGGTGCATGAGTGCCTTTAAAAAGGTATGCGCTCCGTCGTGGAGCGATTTGTGATTGGGGTGGTCGGAGACGCCGTGCGCATCAAAGGTGATTATAGCGTCAACGGTCGCCTGCGGTGCCTCCTTGGAAGAGATTGAGGTCATGTTTGGAGCGAAGGCGGTGGTGAGTAGATTGGAGATTAGACGAGGGTGCCATGTTACTGTCATGGAATCTGGGAAGTTCCTGGGCAATGATCAGCATGTCGCAGCCATGCAGCGTTGCATTGCAGTGCGTACTTGTCTTCTACAACGAGAATATCCTCCTTACTTCCGACTCCCAGCTGCAGCCCACTTTTGACCAGTTCTTTCTTACGAATCTCGCCAAGACCATCGGCATCCCCTGTTATACGAGATTAGTGGTCGCATCTGAGAATACACAGGACATGTGCATGCCATACCGCTACTCAAGCACAGTATCTTGACGTGATTCCCGCGTTCTGGACGCGTCAATGCCAGCAAAGTCGGGGCAAAGAACATGGCCTCGTCGTCAGGATGCGCTATCAACAGTAGTATGCGTTTGTTTTGTAATGTGGGGAACGAAGCGCCGAGAGTGCTGGTATACATCCAGAAGACGAAAATAAGGACAGGCACCGAGGCCCAGACAGTCCAGCTCATCTTCAGTAATGGCATACAGGGTACACGGTGAATATGTTGGAACCGCAATTGTTGTCTACAAACTCAAGCCAGGGGAGGTAGCGCGTCGGCATTGGAAGCCACTGGGGTCCTGGAGCGAGCTTTGACCCACGTCATCTTGGAGATTCTCTCGAGCAAACACGCGACGTGCTCAACCCTACCACTCGACCCCTCTGCACATCCACCACCATGTCTACCGGCAACCGGAAAGAGCGACGCGCCAAAGAATCCAATGCAACTAGGAGTGGTGCTGCAACTGGCTTCCAGCCCACCAACGAAATCGACCAAGACGGTGTCGAGATGATTCTGAAGCACCCCGACTTCTCCAAGCCAACAGGCAAGACACTATTCGACTTGGCTGAAGAGAGGCAGAGAGAACTAGACAAGGCGAACGGTAGGACGCGAGTTGTCAAAGTGCCAGTATCATCCGCCTCTGCCTCGGCCGATGATGGTCCCCCAATTGGTCCCCTTGGGGACTCGATTCTCTATTCCGTCTCCATGGCAGCACTCCACCTCACGCTCGACGTCCTCGTATACAGCCAATACCGCGAGGATATACTCTGGAATGAGATCATGTGGCGGGCACTGACAGCGTGGCCCGTATTCTTTCTAGCAGTCTACCTGACCCACGTCGACTTCTCATACCGATTCCCCATACTTCGAGACGCTACGTTTTTCGGAGGTTCCGTCGTAGCAGGCTGCTACTTGGTATACTCGGGCAATAAGCATGGCTATTTCTATGTCATGAAGTCGGCGCCCCCTATTGGCACACTCTGGATTTGGAGTGTTGTGGAGATGAGCCTGCCTTTTGCGGCCACCAGCGCAGCCGCCGTGCTTGGATATATCTGGTGGAACGGATTCGACTTCTTTTGAAGTCGTAGCAAGCGGATATATGGTACAAGCCGCACCCACCATCTCAAAGCATCGTGCGCTCAGGCACGCATGTCGCTGACGAATAAGTCGGGATATACAAAGTATTCGACGGCGCCCTTTTCTATCAAGATTTAGGCTGCTGCAGCTCATGACAGCGAATCAACAATAAATCAATGTCCGTACTCACGAGAGACGCTTAACGCTTATCAGCCGCAAATTGGCCATGCAACGAACCCCGCTTTTGCGCAGACATAGAAAGTCTACAATCGCATGTGCCAATCAGTATTCATTGCAAAAACGTCGCCTGCGCTCAGCACTCAATTTACTTCATGGAATTCTGATGGCTTCTCGTCTACCCTTGCACCTTGATTAAGATTATTCGTCTTTGGTCAGCGACCAGTCCAGCCCATCGCTAGCCTCAGCCCTATAAGTTTCCTTGTCCCTAATCGAGATGCTTTCAACTTATGCCAGAGGGTCTTCTGTACCCATCGAATCCACAATCGATCTCGAAAACATCCGGAACTGGCGCCGAGCTTGTCGCAATACACACGGCGACTGCTGCAATGACGACCATGCGGGGACCTTGGCGCAGCACATCGATCGTCTAACACTAGTTGATGTATTTAATGGCTCACTTGTCACTCTATCCACTTCGTCGCCAATTACCTACGTTGCTCTTTCCTATGTGTGGGGTGCCGTGCCTATGTTTAAGACGAAGAGATCAAACATCGACATCCTGTTACAGCCGGGGGCTCTATACAACAAGCAAAACGGCATAGTGCTTCCTGATACGATCCGAGATGCTATATATCTGGCCAAGGCTCTAGGTGAGCGTTATGTGTGGGTGGATTGTCTGTCCATCGTTCAAGATGCATGTTCAGAAGAGATGGAAATCACATTGCGGGCTATGGCTCGCATATACGCAAGTGCCGACTTTACGATTGTTGCTTCCGATGGAAACGACGCAGATCATGGCCTAAGAGGTGTCGGAGGTCCTTCGAAGAATCGAATCCCTAGTCCCCAATCCTATTCCCATCTATGGAGTGCCTACCCAGAAGATTCGAAATGGGCGAGTAGGGGCTGGACGTTTCAAGAATCTCTGTTCTCCCGTCGTCTCCTCATATTTGGCAGCGCTGTGTCCTGGATGTGTGGACGCTGTGAGTGGCGAGAGGGCATCCATATGCTCAGATGTACAGAAGATATCCACACCACTGAGGAAAATGAATGGCCAGCAGAGCGTCCGCATCTTGGCGTACCAATGGGTATGATGTCATTGATCCCTACGATACCATCGCTTGGGCGGTGGGGTATGCTTTTGGAGAATTTTTCTTCACGGCATCTGACATATGAGAAAGACGCTCGGGCAGCATTTGCAGGCGCTACAGAGATCATGAATGCCACTTTCCCAGAAGGTATACTCTATGGCATGCCGAAGTTCTTCTTCGACATTGCGTTGCTCTGGTTACCTAAGGACTTCGTGTTGAGACGTGAGGGTGAACCTAGTTGGTCATGTATGGGCTGGAAAGACGGTATCATAGACTGCTTGTCTGCTTGGTACCCTTTCTACGCTAACATCTTTCGTGATTCGAATCACTCATCAGACTGGGTTCCCATTGCAACCCTGAGATCTGTGGCAGAGTACCGGATGGCAGATACAGCAGATGGGATAGACGCAGGATTCAATGGCTTTTACGAGTACCAGGCTTTCCGAGACTCTTCCTGTAGACAACTCCCTACGGGTTGGAGGCGACACCGCCACCCTAATGGCGACTACTTTACGAACATTCTCTCCTCGCGAAAGTATTCATTCCCTCTTCCCGGAGTAAGTTCTGCCAAGCGCCAGATACACACCCCATCTGCCCCCGTTCTCCACTGTTTCGCCCCATGCGCTACACTGACATTCGGGTGTACGGTAACTTGCGACAAAACACACCGCATGATGATGGTCTTGTGTAATGGCGAGGAGATGGTGGGCAATCTTACCCTGATGTGCAATATTAAAGAAAACATACCTCCACACGGCAGCCTTTGTGAGCTCATCGCCATCTTAGCAGCCGAAACCTCCCTTCCAGAGCGTGTAGCACAACGCGGGTGGCCGATAATGTCTTTTGGGAAAGACAGAAAGCTTCTTTCTTCAACAGCACGAAGTGATGAAGGGGGCGTATCTTTCTACAATGTCATGTGGATCCAATGGGTTGGAAATATCGCTGAAAGACGTGGATTGGGTATCGTACATAAGGAATTCTGGGACGCATTAGAACCGGAACCCAGAGAGATCATTTTGGGTTGAGTCACGCACCGACTTTGAAAAGGCAATCACGATATGCACTTATCGAAATTATCCACTCCTTCCTCAATCCTCACACTGTGGTGTGATGGACCAATGAAAGAGACCACAAAAATTATGCCAGAGACCGCCCACACGGAGCCATCAGACAAGACCAGTACCACAATGGTGCCATGCAGCTGATCCAAGTCGGTCTATGCGAAAGCATGAGCTCGCCGACCCTGACTGGTAAGTATGAAGAGATGAATAGGGCGTAAGATGAGAGTTTATATAGACGATGGAATAGACCACGAGGTGGATTTAGGGGGAAGGCAGCAAGACACATGTGACATCACGTGATTAAAGCTGCCTTTAGGTGGGTGTTGCGCGATAGGATGTCCCGTGTTATTGGCAGTTTCACGTTGCACAAAAGCTGACATGTGAGGGCACGTGATTGTAGCAGCCTACGAAGGATTTGCTCTACGCTTCTTCAAGTATCGCTTGGTTGGCTCAGGGATCATCGATCTCTTCCATTGGAGCTAAGATGACATTCAATTAATCCAGGTCTTGCGCACACGACACACTACTGTCCTTCCTCCAGCCTCAACGCTTCCAGCCTACTCGTACTTTGCGGATCCAGATATGGTCGCTCGCCCAAGCTGACAACTCTAAACCCCTTCCTCGGGCCTTGGCCGTCGGTATCATACGTCGCGGTGTGTAACACGCTCCTGTTGTCCCAGATCGCCACGTCATTTGGATTCTGCCATCTATGTCTGATCTGCAGATCGTGGTTTTCAGTAATGAGCTGTAGAAACCAATCTATAGTGCGCTTTGATTCTTCTGCACTCAACTCATTGATACGTTGAACATGGTGCCCGACGCTGTAGAGAGACTTCCATCCTGTGACGGGGTTCGTACGGACGCAGGGGTGAACAGCGCTCAGTGAGTCGCCAGTGTTCTCCGGTGCACCTCGCGCAGCGGTGTAAACGGGGAAGTTGTTTTCTTTGGCAGCACGATTGAAATCCGGCTGCGCGTATGTCGCTGTAAGAGACTCGAAGAACTTCTGGTATGGTTTCGAGAGGCGATCGTAAAGGTCATATCCAGAGGCCCAAAGAGTGTCTAAAGAAAGTTCAGCCACAGCGCCAGGACTCTGGCTGCTCGCGAAACTTACCGCCCCCAGATTTTGGTAGCTGAGTCATCCTTAAGATCGCATAGTCGCTTGGTACTGGCTCGAAAGTGATGTCGCTGTGCCAGCCACTTTTGCCGCTCTGTGACCTCTCCTTGAAGAGCTGCTTCGCCAGGTCTGAGCTGATGACACTGATCTCATTGTCGTTGCCCCCAAGACGGTTTCCGGCATTTCTGACTGGATGAATATGTAATTTGGATGTTTCTGGCTTACCCGAGAGCTCGCCGAGACGTTGTGCCAGCTCTTTCTGAAGTTCATCGGTCAAGTCATCCTGCTTGCGAAAGTAGACAACACCACGCTGAGAGACTGTTCATCCTGTTAGCTGTTACAACTTTTGAAATGGTCGAATGAAGCTTGCTTGTAATCGCAAGGTCGCGTATCAGCTCATCAGAGTTTGGTGCGCGCAACCATTCCTTCAGGCTCACATCAACGAACTCGCGACCGATGACTGGCGTGACTTCGAACGATTTATATGCATTCAGTACACCTTTCGACTTCAAGGGTTCGCGTGGGTATCCATGCTGTGCTGTAGGGTCATTGCTCTTAGTGAAAGTGGCAGTAGAGGTGCTCGTGGCCATGATAGACGATATTGGAATGGACTTCTAGGGCAACATTCACAATGCATATCTTAGTAGACCATGCTACACTTATTTGCTACTCTTACTTCGCCACATTTGCTACTACCGGGTACATATTCATGGACGGCTTGATCAACAACAGCTTCTCGATTTGCAGATTAGCATTGTTGCATCATCGCATGGATAGTATGGCGCAATCGCTCTCGGCACAGCTATAATGATGCCTGCATTCACTAACTGCAATCATGACATCCTATGGTGCGCGACAATGGACAATGTGTTGCGGGGTTGAGGCTACGACATGTGGGGGTAGAATGGCGTGCTGCTCGGCAGGGTCGTATGGCTGGCATTGACATTAATCCGGAAATAACGTGCTGCAGACATTTGTGCTCGAGCATTTGGCGATTGCGACAGAAGAGAAGTAGTATTTCTGTTGGTCCTATCCCTAGCGGAAAGTGAGAACGCGTGGACCCAGACGCGACGCGACTTCCGCGTGGCGGATTCCTAGCCCCCTTCATTCTCTTTCACTTTTGATCTCAGCATCAACACCGGAACTCAAAAAACTCGAAGCGCGTCCAAACTCGAATCGATTCAGTAATCTGCCAAGGTGTAAAGATCTCACACTGAGGATTATGTGTGGGCGATGCCAGCAGTGACTGACGACATTACCGCCATTCTCACAACATACCTCGCTAGAATGCATGGCATTCTTGACAGGCTATCCGTTGGCGATCAAAGACGGGTCCCACTCGCAGAGAACTGATTTCGACCCTGGTAGATGACGGTTTGCGCCAACCCCACGGAGCCAAGGGTATTTTTTGAGAGTGAACGTGCCAATATCCATATGGTATGCGTTCGATGAACGACCGTTCAGTCGATGATTGAACCACCCGGCTGCCTTGAGGCGTTATAGAAGTACGTCCTATCATATGATGGACTTGTCGCATGCACCTGTCATGTCAAGGCGCTCTTTTCCTGTACTCTACTCGGATTGGGCGACCCTACGCAATCACTGAAGGATTTTGAACGGATTCAGACAATGTGCAGAAGGTGTGCTGCATTGGAGCACATCGCTGCCGATAGGTAGTCTAGCATGCTATACTTGAGAATGATTTTGTATCGCACAATCCACGTTTCTTATCTACGGCTTTTGGAACCAAGCTTCTCGGCTTTCGTAGCCTTGACTGAGCAGCAAGGGTTTTGTCTTTAGCGCATGTTGTCAACTGTACCCAGAGTTGCATCATCTGTATAGGCAGTACCTGGGTATGAGCATTTCCGGTCTCTTATAACGCTTTCCTGTTACACCCAAAGATCAGTACCGACCGATTGGTCTTAGCCAAATCAACAACAATCACGAGACGAATACCATTACCCTCTTTTAGACGTAGCCATGGCTGCATCTACGCCAGTAGAAAAGCAGGTTCCCTTTGCACAAGCTTCAGACTCAGGATCGTCACAAGCCTCCAAGTCGGTATTACCACATTATGGTTCATCTGCAGACCACCCCTTCAGCGACCCAGCCACAGCTCAGCATTGGCGTCGAATATACGAAAATGCCGAATATGAAGGACGGCATCGATTCAACCCACAGTATACATGGGAAGCCGAAGAAGAGAAACGTCTTGTCAAGAGAGTAAGTAAGAGAATTCAACACACTGCATCAAGACTAACATCCCGGTTGTAGCTCGACTGGCGGATAGCGTTCTGGGCATGGATCATGTTCATTTCTATGGAGTTGAATCGCAGGAATATCAATCGAGCAATCTCGGACAACTTGCTTAAAGATCTGGGTGAGTATCATTGGGCTCAAGATTACAAACTGAACACTAACGAACTACAGGTATGAACACTAATGACTACAACTACGGTCAAACTGTACGCTTCATGCACGATACTGTGTCTAGAACATCGATTAATACGAGACCAGATCTTCCTTGCTTCTTTTCTATTTGCAGAGCTACCCAGCGGCCTAATTAGCAAGAAGCTTGGTGCTGATCGGTAAGTTCATCTTGCTCATCCGTCTCTTCATCAAGCTTCAAGTGCTAAAGATTCAGCAGATGGATTCCAACGATCATTTGCACATGGTCCATTGTCAGTGCCGCGCAATGCGCCATGAAAACCAAGGCCCACTACTTCATCATCAGGTGCATCCTCGGCCTGCTGATGGGCGGTTTCATCCCAGATATCGTCCTCTGGTTGACGTACTTTTACAAGTCGAATGAACTTCCGTATCGCCTAGCATGGTTCTGGACTGCTTTAAGTACCTGCAACATCCTTGGATCACTGCTTGCAGCGGGTATACT
>Ga0268250_10001082_pt1 | contig 12100 bp, 16 predicted proteins | sample AgamicAsSfe_FD_200448 | JGI IMG/M metagenome (GOLD analysis project Ga0268250, IMG submission 200448) | Agave microbial communities from Guanajuato, Mexico - As.Sf.e (v2) (version 2) | ecosystem: Host-associated > Plants > Phyllosphere > Phylloplane/Leaf | place: Guanajuato, Mexico | collected... | reverse complement strand
GGATGGAAGGGTGGTGGGAGGCAAGGGGGGTTAGTGTGGCCGTAGGAGGTCAGGAAGCGGGGCGGGTGCGGTGAGAGTCATGTTTTCAGAGACGAGCTGGTGGTGGGAAACAGAGGGGACAATGCACGACGCTCTTTCTGTCTAGCTGTGCTCGTTGTAATTTTGTGTCCAATCCTGCATCATTTTCAAACTTTAACTTATATCGCCTTCTTCGACCCGATACTGACGTCGATGTTGCCAAGCAGCCATGCCGTGGCGAACACGCCGAAGACGGCGAGCATGATGGTAATTGGCTTGGTGAAGCCTGCAGTGAAAGGGTAGTCGTAGATTATCTATGCTGTTGTTAGCTAGAAGTACGCAGTGGACAATTTTTAGAGGAAGACTTGCAATGAGCTCCCTGTCTCTAAACTCATCCACAAGGTTGACAGCTGTAAGCTCCAATGTTGTTCGCCCTGTCGTGTCCATGAATGTGCGGTGAATCTTTGTCTCGCTCGCTATGAGCGGCACTGATGTCTCGTACTTGACGTTTCTATTGACAGATTAGAGGTGATCCTCACGTGAATCCAACGATAACGTACTTGGCGCCTTCAGGTAAAATCACCCTGAGCTGCACTCGCTCATATGACATGCCTTCCGCAGGCTTGAGCCCTTCGAGGAAAGGCACATTAAGCACATAGCTGTCACCAGTCTTCATCTTGCGCAGGCTGCTACGTAAGTCACGATTCCAACCCACACGGAACTTGTAGTTCCATTTGCCAAACACAGGATATCTGGGCTTCAGCTCAAGGTTGGCCTCAGCAAGGTTACTTCTAAAGCGGCTGGTCGACACATTGCCTATGTCGTCGGTGAAGTATGGGTCCGTAGAACCAATCTTCAAAGGCATCTGAATCCACTCCATGGCGGAGCTGGGAGGCTTGTAGTATGCAGATCGTTGCCATTCTACGCGTGAAAATTGGCTCTTCAGCTCCGCGGCGTGGTTGGTCAACCAGTAGCGTTCTTCTGTTGCAAGATTTCCTCCCCAATGACTGATCTCAATGTCGCGCTCGAGAAGTGTTGCATGAGGTACCGGCTTGGTGAATTCGTAGCGGACAGTCACAGGTGAAGATGAACCAGCAGGCAGCTCATTGAATGGTCCGTAGGTCAGGGCGGAGCCCAGACGCTCAGCATCGGTTCCATCTGCTGACGAAAGTGGCGTATAGCTCTGAACGTCGTCGTTTGGAAACTTGAGCTTCGTCTTTTGCTTGAGAGTGTTGTAGACGCTTGGGAGGTAGGCGTTGAAGCTGTAGGTGAGGTACTGCTTGTCTGCTTGTGCGATTGCGGTAGGGAGTGGCTCGAGTGCGGCAAGGACGGCGTAGGAGATGGTGAGTGTTTGCTGTTCAGAGGGTGCTAGAGGTTTCGGTAGGCGAACGCGGTACATCTGCGTAGAGCTGCAAGATCATGAGCATACTATATCGCCCCCCTTGCGAAGATATACACACCTGAGACCATCGTTTCCGAGCAGGTCGACTACAAAGGGTGCTGAGCCAGCCAATTTCTTGTCCTTCACCTCAAGACTGCCAACACTTCCCACTCGGTTTGTGTCGAAGGGGATATAGTACTCGTCTTGCGCTTCCGGAGAGATATTCTCGATGACCACGTTGACATATTCTCTTGGGTATGACTTCTCCAGATTTATGCTTCGAACCAGGTTGTTGTTTTGCCAATGCTGCGGTGGCCTGTACGCGGACAGGACCTGGTGTGTCGCTGATGAGGCGTTGACGTCGGCGAGGGCGCCCACCAACAGCAGCGCCGTCGCTGTCCAGCTTCGTAGCTGCATCGTGTCTTGCTGGAGCTCGAGGTGGTTAGAGATTCAATGCTGTAAACACCCGTGTCCCATTGGAACGCCAGGTTGCAAGTGCCCTGGCTTTGGATTCTCCACGTGACTTTCTCCTTCCGACCAACTATATGTACTTATCAATGTCTAGGTAGCACCAGCTCGACACAGAGTCTGAAGTGGGAAATACGCTGCTTACAGACCTTCTGTGAAACACCTACATCCTTGATGTTTCCATCAAAAGGAAGTCAGATTTTGAGAACAGCCGTCTCGTCGCAGCTCAGACCGCACCGCCGAGCCATTTGCAGACGCCATGCTTCCAGCATCGTCGTCTCTGACGAGGTCCGTGAAGCTGTCGCGGCAAAGCAGCCTGTAGTAGCGCTAGAATCCACTATATACACACATGGTCTTCCCTATCCTGAAAATCTCGAATTGGCCTCACATCTAAGTGCCACTGTACGCAAGAATGGTGCAATTGCCGCGACTTGTGCTGTGATTGATGGAGTTGCTCGAGTTGGTCTAGGGGAGCAAGACCTGCGAAGACTGATCGAAACAAAGGGTGCTCGCAAAGTCTCTAGACGAGATCTTGCTTATGTCACCAGTAAACGAGGAGCTGGTCAAGGCTTGAATGGTGGCACTACCATATCGGGAACGATGATACTCGCGCACCTTGCAGGTATTCATGTATGCAATCAAAATCTCAAGTACTGGACTATCGCTCACTCTGGTCAAGGTCTTCGCAACAGGTGGCTTGGGAGGAGTTCATCGTGGGGGTGAAAGCAGCCTTGATATCTCTGCAGACTTGACTGAACTCGGACGAACACCAGTAGCTGTGATCAGTAGTGGTCCGAAAGGCTTCCTTGACATTCCAAGGACACTCGAATACCTTGAGACTCAAGGCGTACACGTCTCGACATTTGCCGATGGCAGAGAAGGGGCAGTCGAGTTTCCAGCCTTTTGGGCACGAGACAGTGGCATCAAAAGTCCATTGGTGGTCTACGATGAGGCAGAAGCAGCAGCAATTATCCGTAAGTCTGGCAACGTGAATCTCCCGGGCACCGCGTTATAAAGAGCAGAAGTCTTACGGCACTTCCCTCTTGTCTCTAATTGTAGTCTTGTGGGTGAAGTGCATGAAATTCATCTAACGTATTGCCAGATGCACATATCTCACTTCCTCTTACGTCTGGTCTACTCTTTGCAAATCCTGTCCCAGCACAGTACTCAATACCACGCGAAGAGATGACAGAAATCATCAATCGTGCTCTGCTTCTAGCAGTTCAAGCTGGCGCTACTGGCAACGCGAATACACCTTTCGTCCTGAACGCCATCAAAGAGTTGAGCAACAACAGGAGCGTCCCTGCAAACAAAGCTCTCGTTGAGGCGAATGTCATACGGGGAGCAAAGGTCGCGGTCGAGTTGAGTAGGATACAGCGTGGCGCAGTCTCCAGTAATTATATGCCGTCCATCCTCGTTGGTGATAACGTGCTGGCAGATCTGAATAACGATCTTCGTAGGAAGTCTGTAGACCAAGGTCAGCCCTCACAGTCGTGGACATCTGAAGAAGGTATATCGACGAAGACAAGCATATCGGCACCTCCAGAAATAGTCGTTGCCGGGTCGCTAGCGGTTGACTTGTCCTGCGATTATACCCCATCTCCTGGCGGTCCGCACGAGCCCCAACAGCATACCAGTAATCCTTCTCAGATCTCAGACAGTCTTGGTGGTGTCGGAAACAACATAGCCCGAGCAGCTCATCTCCTCGGCACCAATGTACGCTTGTGCACTGCTGTCGCCGATGACCTTGCTGGCCGAAGTGCATTACAAGCATTGCAAGACACCGGCCTCGACACCTGCGGCGTGCAGGTATTGCCTACGACTACTGGTGCTAGAACTGCCCGCTACATAGCCATCAACGACGCCAAGAAAGACGTCTTCATAGCCGTCAGCGACATGAGCATAATCGAGCACATCAGCCCAGCCACCATCACCCAACAGTTTGCGTCACACCTTGCCATCCCAGGCTCGCCAAAACCATCCTGGCTCGTCGCCGACGGCAACTGGTCCCCAGACACCCTGCATGTCTGGCTCTCAGCCGCTCGCACTCATTCGATTCCAACAGCATTCGAGCCTGTCTCGACTGCCAAGTCTCTCCGCCTCCTCTCTCACAATCCATCCACCTACCCCAAACCCACCACTGACCTCGCAACCCCAAACACCCTCGAACTCACCGCCATGCATACCTCCGCCCGCTCATCCGGTCTGTTCGGCCGCCAAGACTGGTGGACCATCGTCGACGCCTTCGGCATCCCCTCCTCGGGCGCAACAGGCCACCTTACGTACCTGACGTCCCCCTCCCTTGTCACCGCCGGCATTCCACAACGCGCTCTGCAACTCCTGCCGTTCATTCCCACGCTCGCTACCAAGTTGGGCGCGGACGGCGTGCTACTGACGATGCTGCTCGGACAAGACGATTCGCGCCTGAGTGATCCGGAGGCGGCGCCGTATATCCTCAGTCGCAGTGGCACAGGGGAGATGGGCGTGGGAGGCGTGTATATGAGATTGTTCCCTGCGGCGGAGGAGGTACCAGAGGAAGAGGTCGTCAGTGTGAGCGGGTGCGGGGATACGTTCTTGGGCGCGTTGGTGGCTGGCTTGGTTGCGGACAAGAGGAAGGGTGGAGCGGCTAGGATAGAGGACGTAGTCATGTTTGCACAAAGGGCGGCGTGCTTGACACTGAGGTCAAAAGAGACTGTGGCGCCAGAGTTGAAGTCGATGGCATTTGTACGGTAGGAAGAAAGAGACTCAATATACACTCGAGGGTTACACGATCCAGCACCATTGTCGTCGAGCTATGCTCATCAGCTAGCCACATTTTCTCGCCCAAACGGAAATGTCGTTAGAAGAGCCCGAAGCGATGCCTCGGGATATCGTGCTAAACATAGTCTCGATCCACGCAGCCCGTCATCTCTTATAAGCGAGCCATGTTCATGAGCAAGCTACAGTACCACAGGAAATTCAAGACTGTACCGCCCAACCTCTGGTCACCCTTCCAATCGGCATCGATCCTCCCTTTCCCTCCCCTCCTGCTCACCGCCACGCAGGCTTCCCGTTCACTCCCCCCGCCTTCCTGACCGGCGAGCCGTACGTCAACTGCCGCCTCGAAACAATTCCTGGCGCAATCTCAGAGGGTTTGACCGTCGCAGCCGCGTCTCGGGAGCCTTGATGCCGAAGCTTGACGCGTTCTTGCTTCATGGTATGTTGCTGCTCTGCTTTCGTCAGAGCTCGGAATAGTCCTTCGTCCAAACGGTGGTGATTCGGTGTAAATGATGGAATGGTTGTTTGCCGGCCGATTTGTCCTATAGAAGGCGTGCTTGGGGCAGGCGTCATTGTTGTTTGAGTGGCCAAGACGCTTCTGCGGGTCGGAAGTGGTATAGGATCAAGACGCGGGCTCTTGGCTTTCGGTGAGGAGGCGTTGGCCAGACTGGCACGAGACATGTGAGGATTGTTATTGGTCGACATCCCAAGCGAGCCGGAAACAGTGGCAGGCTTTCGTTTCTTCGGACTCGAAATCTTTGCCGATGACGTGGTAGGTCTCTTGAAGTTGGCGTTGCGATTTGCCAGATCGACTCTGCTGATAAATGACTCCAAGTAGATGACGTACATTGAGTCAATCGTCTTCAGAGAAGCCTTCGCCCTTTCTACCCATGCTCGAGGAATATTTTTCTCTTTCAGCATCTTGAGATCATTATCACAGATGCCCTCCAAGCAAACCTTCATTCGTTCAATAGCCTCAGCTGCTGTATCATCAGCATTGGAGCAGGTCGCACCTATAAGTATGAAAGGCACCATGGAAGCACAAGAGCTATTTGGCAAGTCGGCAAGCGCATAGTCTAGCTTTTCATTGTCGTCTGGTGTCAACGCGCGGGCTTGGATGTGAAAGCACGCCCAGTCGAATAGCTCTGTCTCTATGATAGCAGTAGGCAGGCAAAGGTAGTTTAGAAGACTTCATCCTGCACGACTCTGCATGCTCATTTCCAAGGATGTGTCGATAAGTTTGGTGTGCAATCAGGCGAGCAACATAGGCATCGCAGCATGGATCTCGCCCTCAATATGCTTGCCGGCACGCTTTCCGTCATGCGGAAATACGGACTTGAGGTCGTCTTTCTGACTCTCTAGGATCAAATCGGCGAAAGCTGCATATTCATGCTCCAGCATCTGCTGTCATGACTCCTCGTCTCTCCTGAAGACTGCCGGCAGTGGATAAGCACGAAGTATCAGGCACAACTGTTCTTTGGTTGCAAAGCTGAAAACACGGCACATCATGGTACCAGTACAGTCTTCAGTCAACAACTCTCGGAGGCGTATCCATTCGGGCGATCGCTGCCGTCAGAGCTTGGGTCTCACTGTGGTGGGAATGCTCATGCCATCTGTGGAAGCACTTGCGTGGCCGGAAGTGGAGGCTGATGTGCCATCGTCTAGCAAAAATCGAACTTTGCGAGGAAACATATTTTGTGCTTAGTATTTTGCTGGTGGTTGATATGGTTTGTGTTGAGTGATTGCGATGGAAGAGTTCGGAGTTGGTGCATTGGCAGAGCTTGTTCTGTTGCCGTACAGAAGGCTACGCAGGCCAGCATTCGCCACTTGAGAAGTGCCAAGGCTGCCTTGCGACTGACGTACACGGGCGGGATGGTGCTCTCCTTGACGTGTCGGCGATGTATAGGGAGTTTCCACGTAGGGCTGGCTGCCATATCCGTAAGACTGCGTAGGTCGAGTCGAGTAGAGGGCTCGAGTGTCTTCTACCATGACTTAAGAAGAGTTGACCTCATGTTTAAAGCTGTCTAGGGAAGAGCTAGAACTCATTGCTGTTTCTTGCTGATCAGAATGTGCACGGACATGACGCCGTTGGAGACGTGTAAGAAAGGATTAAGATGTGCAGATAGCTGCGAAACTATAACGACAAGAGAAGTAGGAGAAGTGTATCAGTAGGTTCGCGTGTCAAAGTGTTATGTGAACTTATGCATCGCAGGAGAATGAAAGTAGCTCGGATATGGCTCCGAGTAGAAGCTGTTCTTCGGGCACAGTCACGGTTACGATCACAGTCACGGTCACGACTTCAACCTGAAACACAACTGTGGGGAGCCATCTTTTTATCGAAATGTCACGGAACTTCCAGCTAAGCGCGATAGTGGTAGTACTAGAGTTATCACAGCAGTCCTTGATATAGCTATGACTTGAGCATGTATATCGTGGTTCAGCGATTGATATACAGGAACTCTGAATGCGAATCGTCATACTTGATCCGAGCAGGGGTCAAATAGCCTTGACACGTCAGTGAGCTTCATCGTGCTACGCATTTAAGGCTCACTGGGCATGGAAGTGTGTAGTTCAGTCCAGCCAGATGTACTCGCTAGCTACGTCCGGCCGTGTCGACAACGAACGACCGTTGCGGGATGTGGATCGGTATATGACCATCTTCTCGATCGGGTCGCGCGTTTGGTGGGTAGAGGTACTCGGCAGATTGGGTAGGGAAGCCAGCTTGTCGTGTTCGATCGGTTCCAGGCATGTTGATGATTGTCGAGGCTCTACTGCCGCATGTAGAATGCAACAGGTCCACGAGCCTGGAAATGCTTCGCACGTCCTACAACTCTTGCTAGGGATGCGAATGATGGTGGTCAGGCTGTAGCGAGCTGATACTGCCTGAGCGGGACCCTTCTTCCCATGTAGTGGAGCGGTACGGGATGGGAAACCCTCTTCCTGACGTGGTGGTGACGCCTCCGGGGCGTTCAAGACCACTTCGACGAGCTGGTCGTCGAGTTCCGTGGTAGAGACTGAGGGAGAATCATACAGGTCTTGTGGTAATGATTCTCCTGTGGACTGCTCACGCTCAACACATACAGAAATGATCTCGAAGTCATCGAAGTGAGTTGACGTCATTTTCGTTGCGCGATGGTTAGGAGGAGTCATGAGACAACTGCCTTTCGAGGGAATCTGGAACCCTAAGAAATGAAGATGACTGTCAGCTTATAAAGATAAGAGAGGCGGGGAAAGCCACGTCAAGCGCATTCGTGTGACTGTGTAAGATGCTGTGCGAGCTTCAAAATGGGTGGGGAAATGCATGAAGCTCGCTCATGGCTTCGTAGAAGCTGTCCTTTCGGTCACACGTTGCAACACAACCTGGAAGTGGGGAATACGCTCTCCTCCAGTGCAAAGATCGCTAGCTTCGCTCAAGTATGGGAAATGCAAGCATGTATTACAACAATCCTAGAAGTTCGATACACTTACCCAATACATCGCCGCCAGCGGAGCATGCATAGAGACCTTGGGATATATATATAATCGTAGTATAATGGGCCAATGTTTCATGTAGACCCAGAAAGTTTGGACGCTAGAGTGCTGAGTTTAAAGATGGCGTTGCGATCCGCTCGATATCTGATGGGTACGCTGTAGCCCTTCTTTGCAGCATGCCTAAAGACCAAGACGATCCCGAGCTTTCAACAGTCGGTTCGACGGGTTCGAGTGCTCCCAGTCGTTCTTAAAATGTCTAATGAGCGGGCTTGAGCTTCATGCTAGGTGTGCCTCGTACTAGGTCGTGCCTAGGCTTGGACCGTGTTTCGTGCTAGGTTATGCCTCGTGATGGATTATGCCCGGTGCTCAGTTTCTGTTTCGTGGTAGATTGTGCCTGCTTAGGTTGTGTCTCGTGCTACCTCACTGCGGGTGAGATTGAGGGCGCATCTTTCTGATCTGTTCGCACGAGCCACATGGGTATCATCTCTTGAAGAAGATTGTGTCACAGCGAGGTGTCTGCTGTTTGGACTTCGTCATATGGCGAGAAGGAAGCTGGGTAAATGCGCGAAATGTTGAATGAGGCTGACTCAAAAAGTGAGCCGTATGTGGTTGAAGATCGTCAAACTCCAAATGCAGCATGTGTGTTTCCCGTGCCCCGCCTCCGGTCGTCCTGCCGCTCGGCGCTGCAATGTGACATCATTACCTTACACAAGCTTGACATTTCTCTATATGTATCATCAAGTTCCTCTGCTTTCGTTTCTTCACACATGTACAAAATCTTCAGGTCTCATATTGTCAGATCTCATATTCTTGTCCCCAGATCTCAGAACCTCAGACGTACAATCTGCAATACAACCTGCAAAATGAGTGAACAAGAAGGACCAATCACCGCATACGAATGGAAGATCCCCGAACAGAGCCAGACTGGCGGCGAAGGGGGCTCCAAGGGGCTTGAGAAGAATATGAGTCCTGCTGGAAATTGGACACAGCTCGAATTCTTTGATGATGAGGGCAAAAATCCTACTCTCAAAGAATACGAAGGCAGAGGTTTAATGCAAGACAAGGCCGTCTTGATCACTGGTGGTGACTCTGGCATTGGTCGCTCTGTTGCCGTCTTGATGGCTCGTGAGGGTGCAGATGTTTCGATCGTGTACCTCCCATACGAGGAGGAAGACGCGCAAGGCACCAAGGCTTTCATTGAGAAGGCTGGGCGCAAGGCGAACCTTCTTCCCATGGATATCACTAAGGAGGAGAACTGCAAGAAGGCCGTGGAATCCCACATGAAGACCTTTGGAAAACTTTCCTGCCTAATCAACAATGCAGCGATGCAGGAGTTTGTGCCAGACATCGCTGACATTGATCTTGCTGTCGTGGAAAAAACATTCCGCACAAACGTTTTCGCTGCTTTCGCCTTCGTCAAGTAAGCAGAAAGCCGGAGGACAGAGTCTCGTGCATCTTGCTAATAATGATCTCACTAGATTCGCTATCCCTCACATGAAGCGTGGCAGCAGTATCATCAACTCGACCTCGATCGCAGGTTACGCTGGAAACCCCAAAGCGATTGACTACTCGTCAACCAAAGGAGGTATGTCATAGACGACCAGCTGGAGTCGACGATTCGACTGACGTTTGACCAGCACTCGCCACTATGGTGCGCAGCTTGGCCGCACAGCTGGCACCCAAGGGCATTCGAGTTAACGGGGTAAGCCAACTGACAACATCCATGAACAATCTTCTAACACATAGATGAAGGTGGCCCCCGGCATCATCTGGACACCCCTCCAGCCCGCTACGAAAGGCAATGACCCGTCGGACATGAAGAACCTCGGCGTGGGCGTCGCTCCCCTCAACAGGCCCGGCATGCCAATAGAAATCGCAACCGCATACGTCTTTCTGGCTTCTCCGTTCGGGAGCTACTTCACTGGCGAAGTCATACACGGAACGGTACTGAGCCTTCAGTTTTTCACCTTGAACACTACTGACATCAATTCCAGGGTGGACTCGAGATGCAGGGCTAGATGTTGTCGTCCTATGGCCAGGAAGGAACCTAGATGCACAGCTACATGATATGGCATTGTATTTAGAGCATCATGGGATGATGCATAATGAGTCTGTGGACATAGAAATGCGGAGTGATGTATAATGAGTCTCTAACGAAAAATGATGAGCGGCGGGGAGGAGCTGAGCTCCTTATTGAAAAGGAGCTAATCACGTGACCGATTGCCTGATGCCTACAGACTCACGAAATCCGTCGATCCAGCGTGTACAGATAAATCCGCAATATCCTCCACGCTATCCAGCTCCCTCAAGCACTCCTCGCTGATGTCTACCGCTCGATCCAGATCCTCCTCAGATATAACCAGTGGCGGTGCAAGTCGGCTGTGATGCTGTGTCAGTTGCGAAATCCTCCTCCCTACCCACAACACCGCAGTTCCAGGTAGAAAGTCAGACTTACATAGTATGCTCATGCGTCGGCTTCGCCAGAACCCCTTTCTCCAACATCAACAAACACAAATGCCACGCTCCCCTCCCCTTCCTGCTAATGCCAGGATTGACATCAATCGCATTCATGAGTCCCTTCCCCCTTACCGCCGTCACGAACCCTTGCTTTCTGTTCCCATCCACCTTCCCTTCTCCCTTCCCCTCCCCATCCACCTCCGGCGACGTCTCCGCCTCAATCTCCATCAACTTCCGCAAACGCCCTCTGAACCGCTCTCCCAGCCTCGCCGACCTGTTCACAAGGTCTTCATCCACGAGCACATCCAGCGCGGTGCAGGCGACGGCACAAGCGAGCGGATTGCCGCCGTAGGTGGACCCGTGCTGGCCTGGGGCGATGCAGGACATGATGGCGTGGGAGGAGAGAATGGCGGAGATGGGGTAAGTGCCGCCACTGAGGGCCTTCGCTAACGTTATAATGTCGGGGCGGACGTCCCAGTGTTGGTGAGCGAGGCTGGGGAGGGCGGTTGGTTAGTTGATTGTGGTGGGGGGAAAGTGGAAGAGGGGAAGGGTGCCGTGTTGCTTACAGCTTCCCGGTTCGGCCGAGGCCGGCTTGGATCTCGTCGCAGATGAAGAGGACCTGGTGCTTCTTGCATAATTCACCCACCTGATGTAGGTAATTATCCGACGGCACAATAATACCTGATCAACTGTTAGCACACAACCTCCCTCTCTCACATCCGCTCACACCACACTGACCAGCCTCCCCCTGTATCGGCTCCAATATAATCGCCGCCGTCTCCCGTCCATGCAGCTCCAACGCCCTCTCCAAATCCTCAATATGATCAAATCTAATCCTGAAACCCCCTTCCTCCTCCTCCTCTCCCTTCCTCCTCTCCCCGTCCGGCACCTCAACCCAGCTCCCCATCCCTGGTACGAACGGTCCAAACCCGTCCCTCGGAGACGCATCACTGCTCAGACTAATCGAGGCTATCGTCCGACCGTGGAAACAGCCCGCGGCGCTGTAGATGATGGCTTTGTTTTCTGGGACACACTTTTTGGTGTACGCCCACTTTCGTGCCAGTTTTAATGCTGTCTCGGTCGCCTCTGCCCCAGTGCTCATGCATAGAACGCGTTCGTAGTTGAGGAGTTTACAGATTTTCTCGGCGAAGAGACCGAGTTCGGCGGAGTGGAAAGCGCGGGAGGGGAGGGTCACTTTGGAGAGTTGGTTGGAGAGGGTCGCGAGGATACGCGGCTGGAGAGGTTAGTTATGTTGTGGTTGTCGGCAAGGGAGGCAATTGGTTGAGTGTAACACTCACATGGCAGTGACCTCTGGAATGTTGTTAGCAACCGTCTTGTACGGACAGTCACGGGACATAAACGCGAAGAGCTCTGGAGGAGAGTGCCGTAGAGATTCTGCACAGACTAATGTCCTGGTACATTGACAGGAGTGACTCACTGATTGACAGCACTGTACGCCGATAGGCACTGTACAAGTCTACCGTCAGTATGCAGCTGATCGAGTTCACCTCCTCGTAACACGCACATCGATATACTCATTCCCATCAA
>Ga0268250_10001081_pt1 | contig 12102 bp, 12 predicted proteins | sample AgamicAsSfe_FD_200448 | JGI IMG/M metagenome (GOLD analysis project Ga0268250, IMG submission 200448) | Agave microbial communities from Guanajuato, Mexico - As.Sf.e (v2) (version 2) | ecosystem: Host-associated > Plants > Phyllosphere > Phylloplane/Leaf | place: Guanajuato, Mexico | collected... | reverse complement strand
TACGAACATCGCTGAGACCGGAGTCACAATTCCGGACATCACCTGCGTCATTGACACAGGTAAGCACAAGGAGATGAGATTTGACGAACGCAGACAGCTATCACGCTTGACACAATCATTCATATCGAGAGCCAATGCGAAGCAGCGACGCGGTCGTGCTGGCCGTGTACAGGAAGGTCTATGCTTCCATCTCTTCACAAAATATCGCCACGATAACCTCATGGCGGAACAGCAAACACCTGAGATGCTGAGGCTTTCACTCCAAGATTTGGTCATGCGCGTGAAGATCTGCAAGCTGGGTGATATCGAGGCTACCCTTGCTCAAGCACTCGATCCACCCAGTTCGAGGAACATTCGCCGTGCTATTGATGCACTTGTAGAGGTCGATGCGTTGACGCCGAGCGAAGAGCTAACACCTCTTGGTCGTCAAATCGCAAAGCTCCCATTGGATGCACACTTGGGCAAGCTTGTACTTCTTGCAAGCACATTTGGTTGTGTTGACGTTGCTATCACCATTGCTGCCGTTGTGTCTTCCAAGTCACCCTTCTTGACACCGTTTGGAGCAAAGCAACGAGCTGACATCGCTCGCCTCGCATTCAAGAAGGGCGACTCCGACCTCCTCACCACATACAACGCCTATAGGGCCTGGAAAGCAGTCTGTACCACACCGGGACGATCTGAAATGCAATTCTGCCACAAAAACTTCCTGAGCCCGCAAAACCTTGGGAACATCGAGGACCTCAAAGCCCAACTCTTCTCCTCACTAGTCGATGCAGGCTTCATCCAACTCACGCCCGACGAGCGCCGCGCTACGAACCGCTACCGCAACACATCCCGCCACCGTGTCTTCGTCGACATACCACCTCAATACGACATTCACACCGACAACGACGTCCTGGTAAACTCCGTCATCGCAACGGCCTTCTACCCCAAGATCTTGACCCGCGAAGGAAAAGGCTGGCGCAACATTTCTAACAACCAAACCGTTTCCTTGGGCCCAACTTCCGTTAACAAGGGTAGCCAAACCGCACACTTCCTTTCATACTACAACATTATGCAATCCAGCAACAAGTTCTACAACGCGCACTCTACTTCCATTGCGTACCCGCTTCCCATGGTCCTCATGGTCGCTGCGGACAACGCCATGGATTTCAAGTTACACGCCGGTGTCATCAGTCTGCCTGGCAACGTCCTCCGTTTTGCAGTGAGGGAGTGGAGGGCGGCTGTTGCGCTCAAGGTGTTGAGACGCCGCGTCAAGGAGATTTTGGCAAATAGCTGGAAGAATCCGAGTCGGCAGCTGAGTGATCGGGAGAAGGAGTGGTTGGGCTTGTTTTATAAGATGTTTGAGGAGAGGTTTGAGAAGGATGAGAGGATTAGGGAGAGGGGTGGGGGGAAGGCGAAGTGAGTTGATGGATGATGGATGGATGGATAGAGATAGAAGCTAGGTTGGTGTGGCTGTGTTATAGTCGAATGTAATAGCATGACTTGCTACCAAGATATCATCATTCACAGTGAAATCAGACATCTATTTCGCCAACCCGCATTTCCCGAATCTGAACCCTCGAATGTACACCGACGTGCCCTAGATCTAAGCAAGACTCCTAAACCCAATATGCAGCAACTCAGAAAACTCACAATCGCCTGAAAGCCTCAACGGAACCTCCTTCGTCCGAACGTCGACGCACTCGATACTTCACTATGATCCTCCTCACCGAACATCACCGAGGACATTGGACGGAGCGAGAACCACCTGCGCTTTTCGCGCGGCGGTGTATCTTCCCTATCAGAAACATCGGATAATGGAGACGTTGTTTGCACGCTTGGAGCAGTCTCCGTCAAAGAAAGACCCGGAGACGGTGTAAGGGGAGGTCGCTCCAGGACGTTGGGAAGACTGAGAGAAGACAACGGATGCTCCATGGAGATTTGCTGTCGCTGTATCGCTGCATAGCTGGGATGCGATGGTCCTTGGTAGGAAGTCTGCCTCTGGCCGTGGTTGGGTGCTAGTCGCGTTCTATCGATATTGTTTAGAGTCGGCGCGCTGCTGTCACTTGCAGCCCGTTGATTAGGTGATCTTGCCATGTTTGAAGGTGTAGTGATTCCGCCACGTGTGTTGGTACTGCTGCGACCGAGTGCTTCCAGTTCGGGGTACCGTTGTCTGGTCCTACTATATGCTGATTGACGTGCAACGTCAGCAGATGACCCGGACCGTCTACTTGATCGCAAAGTCGGATGATCGCTCAACAGTCTAGTAGCTGATTCACTAGTAGCGTCGCTCGACGGTTGGGAATTTTGATCGTTTCGTTTGGTGCGACCCTCGGTAACCTGTTCAGGACCAGTCTTCGTCGTACCATGCGAACCCACGGCTTGTTGAGAGTCATTCGTTTGAGTGGTTCCATTCCAGGGAGAAGAATTGGTTTCGGTACGAGCCATGTTATCGCTGCGGTGCTGCTGCTTTGGTCTGTTGAGTGCAGGTGTATCGTTGCTAGGTAATTCTACTGGAATACTTGTATGAGGGATACCATAACCACGCTGGGTAAGGTCTTGAGGCATACGATGGCTCCTTGTTCGTTCTGATATCACCTCGTGTGGCTGCTGCTCTCGGTTAGCATACCGATTGTTTGAGGTATACGTCGACCTCTGCCTCGATCTTCCGCCAGTCAGTACCTGCTCAGCGTCTGCTAGCGTACTTTGTTCTGAAATACTTCTGGAAGAAGCTACGGGTAATCCCAGTGAAGCGCTCAACTCCGGTATGTCACCCGAAGTGGGTAGCTCATGAGGTTCACGAAGCGAATCTCTCCTTGCACTCGACGAAGTCGTGGTAACAGAACCTCGATGATATCAGCTTCTGCTCACAGCCATTTTCTTGCTACTACTCACTTTGAGGTTCGTTGTCTCTCATGACCGCTCGAGGAAATCCACTTATGTGGTACTTGGCAGGGGCCAGGTCGCGGCTTCGAATGTGCAGTGAGATATCGATTTGTGAGTCCTTTCTCTTCGCCCTTATGTTGCAGACGGGCAACCGAAAATACAGCAGTTGCCGCATTTCAGATATGGTCTCCAATGGTAGAGGGATCTGAACTGCTTAGCATAGCAATGGTGCTATGATTGGAGTGCTTACTTGAGTGAAAGGACTATCCAGATCAGACTGAATCTCGAAGTAAGACTGGAAAGTACTTGTCTGGCGCTTTGCGAAGAAATCGCCCAGGCCTGTGAGCAAGGGAGAGTCGTTCTCGAACCTACAGCGGATATGACCTTCATAGCCAAGTCAGCTGCAACCTCTTTGCTTCGCTTGTGATGATCGCCTACCTAAACAAGAGAAGGTCCCATCATTAATTGATACCGGGCTATCAAGTAATTCGAAGTAGAACGTACTAGCCACAAGTATATGTGTGACCCTTGCAATCTGAGCACGGTTTGCGGATGTTTTCAGTGCCTTCCGAGTATCCCGAATCAACTCTCCAACCTTTTTGACTTCGTCCAGTTTCGGCGGCTGACGCTCGATGTCTGGATTGATACGAACGTATCGCAATGCATCATCTCTTGTTGGGGCCATGTCGGAGCAAAACTTATCCCACGCCTGCTCGGCGTCCAGAATGTTATCCATGAGGTTTCGCTACTGATTTGTCAAAAGAGTGCTCCCGAAAGTCTTAAGCAAACGATCATCCCAAGCATCGGATAAACATACCATCTGAGTAACGATTTGAGGCATCATATGGAACGTAGGTCGTCGAGTCCTATCTTCGTCTGTCATTGTCACATCAGGCTGCTCGACTCGTGGGTCTGCCTTGTTTTGACTTGTACCTATCGATAAGAAGAGATCCGGCGCTCGATCAGCAACATCAGGCCATATCAGCTTCCTCTCATGGTTCATGAGCCGGACGGGATTATTATGGTATATTGCACCGTCAAGATATGTCCGATGGGTATCAACGTGTTCAAATGGCTTGAAAAAGGTCGGCGCGGCTGATGTGGCAGCCGCAGCATCAGCGATGGAAAGGCCAATCTCAAACCGGTCAGGTCGTAGAAATTCGTACTCCGCGGGTCGTAGTGAGCTTTTTTCGTCCTCTTTTCGGCTGTAGTTTGCAATAATGATCGCCTTAGATCCCGTTTTATCTGTGGCTGTCACAGCGACCTTGGTATTTACATACGAACTTCGTTCTCCATAATTGCCGAAGAGATGATCTTCTCCGAAGTTGTGTATGAGCGTCTCTCTGAAGGGACCTGTCGAATACTTTGAAGTGAGCTTCAAAGTTATCAGGTGTCTCAGGAAAGGAATGCTGTGCAAAGTCCGCGGTGTGAATGCAGTACTACACAATGATCTGAACTTATCAGAACAACGCCTTAGGCTCCAGTTTTTGGCGACCATTGCTAGCGCTATGATACCGCCGGTGCTTCGAGACGTAAGTATTGTGGTACGTAAGGGTACTCAATACTTACCTCGTTCCCATGATTAGGTCGAAGAATGCCTGGATAGGGATTCGGTCTCCGATCTGGTTTTGTATGGCTCGAAGTACTTCCAGCTCAACGATACCACGCACACCACCTCTTTGTAGATGTTAGTGTCCAGCATATTGGGAGGTAACAAAAGTAAGGAAACACTGTAGAAACTATTGGTAAGCAGATCTGTGCTCCAATTACATACAACTTTCTCTCTGCGAAAAGCTTCAGGATTTAGCTGGAAATGACTTACCCGTCGAGGCATAGTAGACGAATTCCTGCATGCTCAGGCTTAAACCTGAGGAGACACGGTACTTCCCATCGCGTTTCTTCAGGGTGTAGGGGGCAACATTCTAGATTGACCAGACATCGTGTATTAGTAGCATTCTGCGAACGCTGTCCATGAGCCCGCACGCACTGTGTGCAAAGCACATGTCCACACCGAAGAGCGTGCTCAGGTGATTGCATAAGACAGCAGAAGCATGTAGCGTGACTAAGAATCCCACTTGCGGAACCCAAAGTATCAAAAAATCTGATCGTGGTGTCATGGTGGATCTCCATCATGTAGGCCTCCCTGGAATATCCTGGTGCTCGTCGTGAAGCGTTTCCTAGTTCGCGATCAATGTCGCGCATCTGCGATCGAATACTATCTTCCCAAACCGGAAGATAACTTTCTGGTTGGAAATAGGACTCGAAGTCGCCGGGTATCACTTTGCCTTTAGCGTTCTGGTGCCCTTTTGAGTCGTGGTTGACACCAACGTTTACGCATTGATATGAGCCGTTGGAGAATTCGCAAGTGAGATGCTGACTCCAGAAAGTCTCTACTGAAAACTTGCAGTAGTTCATATAGTAAACAAAGTGATCCAAAGCAGAACCTGTGAAATGTCAGGGAGTTCAACAGTGAAGGTTTGGGGAACGTCCAAGATGGCCAGCACCCAAAGCATCTTAGTACAATTCGAGGTCCAGAGGAATATTGTGTCAAGAAAATGCCTAATACCACGTACCTTTGCGATTGCGAACGCAATCAAGAGATATGCTGGAGGCTACAAGTCTAGACATACGATCAAAGATGGAAGTAGCCTTGTTTATCTTTTTGAACGCATTCTTGGAGAGCGCTGATCTTTTATTATGAGCTTGTATAGCAAGCGCGAGTTGAAGCATATGCCCCCCAAAGTCATTGGGTATTGGGTTGTTGATTAGAGCCATGGCAATGAAGTCGAAAGGCATGGTGAGCGTACGCGAAAAGTGGCTGAATACTGCCTGGAAATGCATGTCCAGCTCAAGGGATTTGAAGAGCATGTTCGCTCGTTTCCGGGAACCGAATGACTTTGCGCACGAAGAATTGATCACCTGGTAAAAGCGATTGACTTGGTTGTGTAATAGTTGGTACCTGCCTTCACGTGGTATGCGTATGACCTGGAATGTGGAATAGTAGCAGTGTATCAGATCAAGGATGGATCTTATGCGCCGTCCTCTTTCTCTCCAACTTTCGGCTAGGCCGATGAAGAAGGGATGTCCATGCCTGGGGTTGATGCAGTGTTTATTGGCCGCTAGCAAGCTTTCCGTTGCCGATTTACTGTCCCATTCATTCGGATCGGCACTTGGTTCGCATTTGTTAAGTGCAATGATGGCATGTGGAAGTGTCGGTTGATTTACGGACGTCTCCAAGGACGCGTCAGCCCATTGCAACAAGGGTTGCAGGGTTGCTACCTCGAATGTTCTTGTAAAAGCGTAAGTGATAAGATTTCCGGAGGAGACGTTGCACCTACTTGGAATTTGCGCCATGCATAACAAAGACTACTACGTCCGAGAGAGTGTAAAGGATGCGTGGGTATAACTCTTTCACGATATAACTTCTTTTTTCCCTTTCCGTATCGGCAGTGGCCCATGCCAATGATCGCTTACGACCTGGAGTCAGCCGTGCAGAGACCGAATCAGGGTTTGACTGCGATTTGCGGTTCTCTCGTGCACCTATTGGTGGGCTTTCACCGCCCTCTAGGCCTTCACAATCTGCATACAGCAAGGGCGTTCGTGAATCGATACTTCTGGAGTCTGCATATAGATGTACATCGGCGGATGTTGGAGTGTGCTCAATAGGATCATTACCGGGCCTTTCATTTCCAGCTTGCGCCTCTAGTCGCCTTAACCCAACAATAGGAGAAGGATATCCTTCCGCTAGGATACTAGGTGCTTGTAGTTCAATGAGCATGTTGATCAAAGTACTTTTACCGGCATCTGGTGCGTAGTTAGTGTCATCGAGACGGTCAGAACATCAACTGATGGAGTTATTACTGGTTTGTCCGATGAAAGACACAATTTGCGGGTATTTCTCTTTGCCGCTTCTGAGCGGGCGGCCCAATAATTCGGAGTACACATCATAATCGAGGAATTGTTGACGATTTGACTGGTCACCCGTTCTCTGGAAACTGTCATGACGCTCTGGATCATCGTCTCTTTTTACACCTTCGATGATGTCAGTGTTGACCTACGCACACAATGGATATCAATCGTACCGAACCAGGTAGTAGCCAGGTCGCGCTCGTGGAGTTCTTCCACTTTCTCCTTGCTGTGCTTGGGCTCCAATATGCTCATAAGTTTGGTGTACACATAGTACTTGACCTTCTCATGCGGTCCATCTCTACCTTCTCTGCCATCGCGATGCGCCAAAAATTGCTCCCAGCAGGGCTCGCAAAACTCACTGGCGCAGTCCACGCAGTACCAAACACAAGCAGTACCCCTCGTACAACCTTGCATGCGAGCGTCGCAATCGTTGAATGGTCGTGGCATACCCGCTGAAAGGTCCTGAACGACTGCTGTCGGGTTGAGGATGCGGGAGAGTTGCGGGGAAGTCGTTGAGGCAATGATCTCTATGCTAATATTCAGCCTCATGCAGGCGCTTTGCTGAGCTGCATGCCCATCCAATCGATATCATCGCGGTAGGTGCATGTTAGTAAAGCCACTGTCGCGTGTCGACTTGACGCCAAACGAATTGGAGTGTATACCGTCAGCCACTCGACTGTTCATCACGGCAAGTCCGCAACTTGAGTTGACCGGTCGGAATCGTGAAGCGAACGGCGATTGCGCCGCGGAATCGGGTCGCATTTACCGCCGTATCTTATTGAAAGAAGTGGTTCTAGGCGCCAGCCTTGGATGCCACAGCGTTAAATGTGTTCGGAACGGATGATGTTAAACGGATAGAGTTGGGCGGTGATAGGCAATGGCGCACAGACCAATCATCCGCCAGGAACGATCGTCAGTTCCCCTGTGCCTGCTCTTTCGTCATGCGTATTAGCAGATCGATCCAAACTTCTAGATAATCGGGTTGCATGCTATGGCATCTAGCGAACGCCATGCATGATGCACCACGGTGTGCAATTCGCGGACTTTGTTGCACCACGGCCCTCACGAGGAAGATAGAGCACTTATAAGCAAAGATAGCTTTCTTACCTCTAAAACGTTACAACGACAGCAATCAAAGATAAACAAAAGCTTATAAAAGTACTCTTCTATAGAGATTCTATAGGCCAGCACCTTTTAAAAAATTCTTTTATCTGTTGTTGCGTTGTGCAGCACTTTTAGAAATGTCTTGTTTTTACCTAGGTAGATGTTTTTAACTTACGTTGTGACGAAAAAGTTACATGGATAACAGCCTGAAATATTAGTCCGCCGCTTGATAGCTTATACGCGTGTGATTTTCTCGAGAACTTGTCCGGTAAGTCTGCTGTAACGAAGATTGAGAATGTTGGTGTCAATGTGACAACAAGTCCGAGATGAAACTTGGGCGGGGGTCGCGCCAGCTAATCACGCCCCAGACCGCCAGACCGCCGAACGAGGTCGGAAGGGTTTGTTTTGCTCTAATTTTCTTACGGCCACAAACACTTCTCGTCTCTTTCATTAATTCATTGATAAATACTCGAATCGAGTAACAAAAACAACACAGAAACACATCATGCCACCCATGGCGAGCTCTATACACCCCGACTTCCGGGACGATGTCACTGTAGCGCAAGCTCGTGCGGCAGACGAGAAAACGGAACGCCTATTCTTCGAACAACAGGTTGCGAAAAGAGCTGGAGATATGGACCGCTATTTGCAGCTTGCGCAAGAGATGTTACAAACTCGACTAGGCGTTTACAAACCTGACTCGATGCCAGTTGGCGATGCCTGGTAGGAAGAGCCAAGGTGCAAACCCCATGCGAGATATCCGCTGACTTAGTACACTTAAATTCCAGGTGCTTGATCGGGTCAGCCTATCGAAGAGAGTCTAAACTACAAGAGGCAATAGAAGCTACTGAGAAGAGCATCGAAATACACGCTGCAGGAGATAATGAAGACAACTTTGTACTAGCCAGAGAACAATTTTGTTTGATCTTGGAAGACATGGAAAAGCTCTCAGATGCTAAGGAAATTCGATTACGAGGCGCAAGTACAGGGAGGATGGTTTGTTCAAGCCCACAGGTATGCTGAGCGAAATGTGACCTGAAGCGATGTTCCTAACGTGCTCGGCGCAGTGTCACTTTCAATCATACGACTTTCGCCTACTGAATCGTGGCATTCGTCTGTTCAACTTGACTGAATTGCATGGGTGCGGTGGGTGCAGATCAGCGTTCTACTGCTCCCAGACATGTCAAAAACAAGAGTGGAAGAGACATAAATCTCCATGTAAGAAATATGTGTCTAGTAAAACTGAGGCATGATTGGTTACATCATCCTGTACGTGCTTTCTGTTTGAGTATCATACAGGCTTACCGAATAGAACTTGTTCACTACTATGTCCTTTAGCATCCGCCTGCGCAAAGACAATACGAATCGGACTACTCTTTCAAATGTATGTAGAAGTGGAGGCGCCAGGCAGCTAAAAGTCACACTTGTGCGACTTACTAAGACGAAATCTTGTTGTGTCTCATGGAATGCGCCGAGTATCTTAAATACGCCGGAAACAACCCTTTGTTGTGGCTACATTGGTGGTATGCGACTTGTGCAGGGCGGGGTATTTTAGCGCTTGTATGTGCCTCAGAACAATGTACCCCACCGACCCAGGTCGCGTCCCGGTTCGATACGACGCGCCTCGACGCCACACCGGTCACCACCACGCCACCCGTTGCGCATAATCACTTCTATCCAATCCGTGCCGTCCACGTAGCCAGATTCCAGCCTCACTGTGTCTAGAATCTTTCATCGCATTGGATTTCGCGATTCTCTTTCCCATAGTATTACGACTACCTTGCTTCATCTTCTCCTTCGAACCGTGTATCATCATAGCCTTCTCTTCGGTATACGCATGGTCTCTCAACCTACCTACGGCCGTTTTCCGTTTTCTTCTATGAGTAAAGGTCCAGATCCAATCATTAGCGCAGAGTTCTAGTTGGACAACAGTCTGAAATGTGGTACCATACTTTCTTTGTTGAACAACGACTCAACTCGTTCTTACAATGAACGATACGTTCCTAAATCGGTATGGACAAGGCCGTACACTCGCCAGTTCACACCATCCCGCATACTCGAGCATTGATTCCGAAAACAGGGATATCCGATTATTGGAATTGTGTCCCGCACTGTACGACGACACCATTCAATTGCGCCTACGGCCGAAGAAAGCAAATGAAAAGACAGATTATGAGGCTCTTTCATATACGTGGGGTACAACTACAAGTCCACGCGAAGCTCTCCTTAGCGGAACCCCTATTTCCGTAACTGAAAGCCTGGATCTTTGTCTCAGACGGCTTCGGTATGCTGATCGTTCTCGCATTCTTTGGGTTGATGCATTGTGTATCAATCAAGACGATATTCAGGAGAGATCGAAGCAAGTCCAGCTCATGGCGATGATATACAGTTCAGCGAAGAACGTACTGATATGGCTTGGAGAATGGGTACCGTCTGCTACGTGCGTGGATCAAGAGCGCTGCGAGAAGGACTTTTCTAAGCTTCTTGCCAAGTCACGTCGCATAAACTCTGTATTCGCTGCTTATTCTTCGTCTGCTGGATTCTTAAGGAAGACGTCTCAGTTCCTAATGTCAAGTGCTTTGACTCCCGAATTGTACCATTCCTTGGGCCATTTACTGGATATTATTCTCGGGCCCTGGTTTCGCCGCATATGGGTCATTCAAGAGTTTGTTTTGGCCAAAAAAGATCCGGTTGTGCACATAGGACTTCACTGTGCCAGATGGCAAGACCTTTTTTATGCTATTCAAGGAAGTTACTATGCACTCCAGAACAAAAGCTATAGCGAGAAGACGAGAACTCCCGGTTTGGATTTTTTTGATTTGTACCTCGAAATCCAGATTTGCGCTTTATCGATATGGACACTTAACATGATGAGGAACGAGGGTGAAAAGAATCGCAGCCTATCGTGGTTGCTTCGACACTCGTATCATTCGGAAGCTACCGACCCAAGGGACAATGTATACGGGCTACTTGGAATCTGTCACTTCTCGGAGGCCGATCCGATTGTGCCTGACTATACGAAAAGCCTTCTACAAGTTCTCGCCGAAGCCACGGTGGTTGAGATCATAGAAGAATCCCCAGAACATTATCTCACCTATTTCAATTCAGTTCCACACGAGGCATTTGGACCAAACGTCCGTACACCTTCATGGATCATGAGCTACGCCCGCATCGATCTGGAAGACCGTGAATATAAGAAACCGTCTTTGAAATCGAGGGAGCGCCGGCATGGTTCAATACGCCTATCGGAAGATCACCAGACTCTTTTTACACAAGGAAGATACGTTGGCACGATCTCAGCGGTTCTTTCTTGTCCGTATACTCCGAATAACAAAGAGATTGACGATGCACGTTCAATGGCCGCTAAAGTATACGGCTTCTATCACAAGATGCTAAAAGCTTCAAACATAACACCACAACGTCTATACAAGATGCTAGCGTACAACCACAGACTCGACAGAGGATTATATGACTTCGTTACTTGTTTACTAGGAACCGAAGACGGTTTTGTCGATATGGTGGTTGAGAATGGTACTAAATTGTTAGCAGATCATCGCTCTTTAATGATAACGCAAGAAGGCGATCTTGCATTGGCTTGGCACGAATCCGGTATCGAGGTGAAGGTCGGTGACATTGTCGCCAATCTATTTGGGTACAATATACCTTTTATATTAAGGCCAATAGAATTTAGGGCTTCGGTGTATAGAATGGTCAACGTCGCTTCGTCCGAAGGACACCGATCGCACAGCTGGCTTCAGCTTGAGGCTGAGCAAATGGACGAGTACGCAATTGAATGAAATTTCGTGTATTTGTAATACTCGTTACACAGGTGTATGACCGACTAGCCTGCTGATAGCCAGATGAGTCTTTAACCACTAACACGTTGATACTCCGTAATGATACTAGACGTTGATGTAGTCGACGAACTCAGTATTACAATCCCACAAATTCTTCCTATTTTTCCTCCTTCCCATCCCCCATTCCCTCTCTCACCTAAAACCTACTAACATCCCTCCCAAACACCCAATTAACCGCCCAATAAACCGGCACAAGAACCTTATTCCTCCAACTAACCGTTCTCGTCAAATACGCCCCCCGCCAGATAATCCACGCCACATAACCCTGCAATCTCCCACCCCACTTGCCACCTCCCTGGAACAAGGCATTCCAATTACCAATATACGCCAGCGTACCGAGATCTTTGTATGTGAATCCCTTGGA
>Ga0268250_10001080_pt1 | contig 12114 bp, 9 predicted proteins | sample AgamicAsSfe_FD_200448 | JGI IMG/M metagenome (GOLD analysis project Ga0268250, IMG submission 200448) | Agave microbial communities from Guanajuato, Mexico - As.Sf.e (v2) (version 2) | ecosystem: Host-associated > Plants > Phyllosphere > Phylloplane/Leaf | place: Guanajuato, Mexico | collected... | reverse complement strand
AGGCTTGTGGTGACGATGTGATTGCATTGTTGCTGGTTGGAGAACAGATTGTGACAATGGATGACAGCATGGATTCGATGACCAGTTGAGGCAGATGTCGGCCATGGGAGTCAAGTAGGGTGCGTAGCGTGCGTGCTGTATATGCGAAGGAGGTGATTGATGATGCTCTTGTCAAGTAAAGCTGTAATGATGCTGTGATGGAGGAAATGACCTCTTCGGGTAGCAGCTGTTTGTGAGCTTTCGCTTTGGTTGCTTTGACAAGGCAGTGCAGAATGCGCAATTGCTTTTCGTCATACTCTGCTGCATCATTCGGCTCGAGTGACTTGAACACAGCGAATCTCGCATCATTTGGTGATGCTGCCGCAGTCTCGACTAAAGACTTTTCGACTGATCTTATGCTACTTTCTGAAGTCAAGGACGTAAGGAGAGCTGATGCCTGAGTAAGATCAGGAGGCATTGAGCCAGCGAGCTTGAGCCGGCAGCCCAGCTGGAAAGTTGCAAGACGTAATAGTTCAGACTCCGCTTGTGACAGGACTAACTGACGTATGATCGACTCAATCCTAGTCGTGTATTTTGACAACACTGCCATGTCTATAGCACACAGTAGATTAACCTCAGCGGCAGTAGCCTCAACATTTTGGACATCGTCCTTGGAAAGGCGCTGGCAGACTGTGTTACAGATCTGGTTAACGTCAACTTGGAAAAGCTGAACCCCTATGATATACTTCAATAGCGCCAAAGATCCAGGACCGTCGGCGGGATGATCGCTACAAGTTTCGTAGACAGCATTGAATATGTCCGAACCTGCTTCGATATACTGCTCGCTTGCTTTTTCTCCCTTGTGCTGTTCATGGAACGATACGATCTGTTGGCAGACGGCACGGAATAAAGGTAGAAGTGTGGCTTCATCTTTGCTGCGAGTGCTGGAATTACAGATAGTGTCGCCGAGATTAGCTGCCAGGGACACTAAGACTTCGGGTTTAGTGAATAAAGATGAGGCTCTCTTCGACGTAGAACGTAATAAATACCACAGAAGAAGACTCAAACGACCGGAGATTTCCTGAGAGTCAAGGGTCTGCATGGATTCTACAGTGCTGTCTATCAACTCTACCGGGATTGTCTCAGACTCTGGTAGTACTGCTTGATCATATATGTTCTTGATAGAGTATGTCGACGCTGACCTTTCATGAGCAGATGCGCCGGTCCACGCACCAAGTTGAGCATTGATGCTGATACACAGCTCTTCTACCATTGGAAAGACGATCTGCTTCCAGCTCATGATTAGATCATGTGGCTGAGAAGCAGGCTCACTAGCTTGGATCAGCCATCTGTGGAGATCACCTGGCTCTTTGCCATATAGATATGAAACTCCAGGTGGTAGCAATGCAGGATATTCGAGCAGCACTTTCGACAAAGCAACGAGATTGTGCAAGTGTTCCGGCAAGCTGGTGGAATCCGATATGCAAAGCTGCTCTAGCAATTGACCAAGTTGTTGCAAAAGTCCAAATCTGTTCTGGGTGCAACCGTGATTTCTACCCTGAAGGTCGTTGTATATGGAGCCAACAGTTGATATGCAGTTCAGGATCTCGAAGTCGATACTTCCTGATTCGATGGCGCGGGCCAGACATTCTTGTGCTAGAGTTTCGAATTCGTGAGTTTTGCTTGTCATTCTTTCGGTGTCTTTCTCTGCCGAGACTGAAAACAAGACTTGATGTAGGGCCGCGAATAGGTGCCAGAGACGACCTTGAATGAATGCTTGTGAATGACTTCGGGACTTCAGGTGTGCTCGTACTCCTACGTAGAGTTCCTCCAGCTTTGATAGCATAGTTCTGGTGCTGTCTACACTTCGCAAAGCGAGCAAGATCGAAGACAGCAAGGAAGCGTTCGCGGTAAGCAATTCAATGCTAGACGTCTGCACAATGTCTTTACCAGCGATGATACCTTCAGAGTAGCCGTTAAGCAGATCGGAGAGCTGGCGTGTAGTGAGGGCTATGTCAAGATGTGAGCTCAGAGCCTTCACGAGCTCCAAGTCTTCCCAGATCAGTCCTTGCTCTGGTGCCGGATCTTGTCTGAACAGTGTCTTGACTGCATCTTGCCACAGATCCAGGAACTTCTTGAGACTGCGAGCGGCAACCAACGCCTTGAGCAGTGGTAACAGAATCTCATCTCGAATCGTAGTATAATGCGCATGTGTTGATGTGACTGGACCCAAGCGTTTGAATACATCCCTCAAGCTCACCTCGTTGTCCACAAAGAGCCCGCTGTCAATCTTGATGAGCTCGGCAAGAAGTTGCCAACTGTCGTCAGAATTGGAAGCATAGTTTTTAATGATTGCCTCGGTTGTATCTCTCTTCAGTACGACGCGGTGCTTCGAAATGAGTTGCACAAGCTCGCCAAATTGCGGAATTCTGTGCGACGCGGAAGGTGAGTCGTGTGGATTGCAGCCAAGACTTGTGGCCAATGCGGTGAACACCTGCTCTAGCCAAGGTGACTCTGCTATACGTCTTTTGGGAGTCGACATTGGTATACATCGGATCGCAAGCTCGAATAGCTCAGGTATCGCTGCATGGGTAGCAGGGTTGTCACTCAGTGGTTTCAGTATCTCGCCTAGAGTGGTTTGCGGTCTCGTGTCGTCGTCAGGTTTTGTCGATTTCTCTTGACGCCGCGCTTGTCGTTTAGCAGGCAGAATGACATGTTCTGCTAACAGTCTCTCCAAGATAGATATAAGTCGACTGTTCTGCTTGTCTTGACGCTGGCGGTGAGTTTGATTCCCGGAAGAGTGCTTGAGATTATGCAAGAACGTCAAGGTCGGGACCAAGCAATGCTTTGAAAAGATCGTGAGTGTATTGCTGCTCGGGTCACCCACTTTGATCAATCTGCGTTTCCAGATTTTGACAAGCTCCTCGAGTGAGCATATCGTGAAGTTGGAAGAGCCGTCTGTGTTCTTCGCTGCCATATCAGAAGCACTGAGCCAAGCTCCCAGTAGTGTTGCAGCACTTTGTGAGTCAGCACTCAGCACGCTTGTCGATAATGAAGCCTCGGAGGCACCATGAAACGTTTGAGTCGTCTCAGTTAAGCTCAGCACAACATTGAGGCATGTTCTAAGCGCCATATACAGCTTGCGACGATGCTCCAGAGTTTCTTTGCTTGAGGTAGGCTGCGTTCTTGCCTCTATTGCTCGGCGTTTGAAGGTTGTCTCTTCGACTTTGTCTTGGTCCTTCTCACGCTTTCGCTTCTCACTCTTCTTGTCATGTTTGTATTGATCGGCACCAGAATCCAGACCTCCCACCACCTCGTGCTGAATTGCACTCGTGCCCGATTGATTGCTGCTGGATATTGCTGATGCTGTGTCCGCAAGGTTCTCGAGGAGGGTTTTCTCGATGATGGGAAGGAGGTTCACTCGGCCAAGAGCACGAGATGTCGACGCCAGGTGAAGAGCTTGGATGAGGTTTGACAGCAACGTCCATGCTCTAGGAAGTGATCTTGCTCTGGGGAACCTTTAGCATGATCCTCAGCGAAAGTAAGCAGCTTGACGTACTCTGCGCTCCCAGTCTCCGTCCCCTGCAATTTGTTCAAGATCCATCTCAAGGCCCAGTCGAGTCTCCCGTCGGCCGTCTTCGTCTGGGGGACATGTTCAGCAGGATCTTGCGTGAGCAATGTCGGTGCCCCCAAGATATCGCACAGGCCCCCTAGTTTGCTCTCGAAGGTCGTAAAATCTTCCTCGAGCTTCTGCAGCCGCTGTAATGTGGTGCGCCGCGCCATAATGTCGACTGCTGGCAATCATCATCCCATTCCAAATAATTTTGAGATGATCGTCGGAGCTGCTTCCGGGGTCAATGGTCGCGCGAGCTCAGCAGGAACAACGACAACGACCTTCCGGGATCACCCTCGCTATCACATACCTCATACCTCACCTCATAGACACCTTTCCGACGCGATATCCACGATGGCCGAAGCAAATGTTCCCGAGACTCCTGTCACTGTTGTGCGACCGGGGAAGACGATGAGCGAAGCTCTCCTAAATGAAAAGGTAGGGTGATATGGTCATTGTAGCCTCAACGATAGGCCATCAACGTACCTGGCGATGCTACGATACAAAACGGCTGTGATCGCTGAATAGCAAAACCAGTGCTGACAAGACAATATAGTGGGACCGCTGCCTCTCCTCTATGCTCATCAAATCCTCTCTCGGTCTCTCCTTCGGCATCGTGTTTTCTGTACTTCTCTTCAGGCGGAGAGCATGGCCTGCGTGGGTCGGTCTTGGTTTCGGTGCTGGAAGAGCTTGGGAAGAGTGCGATAGTGTGAGTTTGCCTGGCAGGGAAAGACGAAGGCATGCGCAGTGTTGTTGCTAACAAGCGTGCAGTCATTCAAGAGAGCAGCTGCGCCCACACGGGACGGCCTACGGGTGCTCCGACCGCAGTAGATGTTAAGGAACACGAGTACGGCAATCGCGAAAAGCATCAATAGGCAGACGTGGGTACAACGATAGACTGGGCTGGGGCGAGGCATGGTGGGTACAGCTTACGTCCTGGCAAGGCCGAGCTTGAGCATAGTGTACAGTAACGAATGGAAGCCTTGATGAGTGCCCTTATTCTTCTGAGCTCGTTCTTGTACTCAGATGCTACCTGTTCGCTTAGCCACGACAACTGCCACGGCCTCTCCAAAGCGAATCCCGGCCCACGAAGTGGCCGACGGCTTGCTACCTATCTTCGCCACAAGCATTCGTCCTGCCTTCCTGTGCTAGCAGCATTCGCGCTGCCTGTGAAGTGCTCAAAGAAAGAAACGCCTGCAAGATCTCCGCTGTTCTTAACCTGACAGCTGATCAGTGTAATTCAAATGCGCATTTGTTTTGCTCATGCTGAAGTGAGCAACTTACCCGCTGTCGTTCGCCCTCATGTTTTTGTTCCCGTTTCCTGCCTCTTCGCCTCTCTTTCCTCGCCATCATCCTCCTCTGAGTCACGCCTGCGCTTCAAGCCTTCGCGCCCCTGATTCATCACGGTACTTGCCACATTCGATCCTGGCTGATCCTCTTCCAGCATAGTTGTCGCCACCGCCAGGCCCAATTCTCCAGGAGTATCGTGTCTTGACACGCCACTCGGCCCCTCTCCTGCTCTTTCGACACTCTCCCCGGTATTCCCTGAACGCTCTTGCTCCTCCGGCTCCGGCTCTGGCGAATCATCTCCTGACAGGTCTATCATCAGGATTCTTGGTCCAGGCGCGCCGTCTTCCTCGTCCGCGGGAGGGTACCGTGTTATAGCAGGATGTGGCACAGCCTCGTTTGTGGTGAGGTGAGGGAGTTCGGGCTCGTCGTAGTGGTGGTATGTGGTCTCTTGTGGACCGTGCTGTGGATGGTCCGTGGTGGTGACGACGGAGGAGGATCTTTCTCTTGGTGGTGGAGGAGGAGCGGGAGGCCAGGCCGCAGTCCAGGGGTCGGAACCAGCTGGCGCCAGGCGTGGAAGGTATCGTGGGAGAAGGAAGGGAGCCAGGCGCGCTGGAAGTGTCTCGCTGCCTCGAGGAACGTTGAGGAAGGGTGCTAATGTGGGACCGAGAGGGACAGGTGGCTGGTCACGCCGAGGGTAGTGCCGTACGTTCTCTGGAGGCGAGGTGTACCGTTGAGGATGTCCTAGTCTTGGTGGGTGGACTGTGGTGTAAAGCCGGTATGGCTCGATGGTGGGTAGTGGTTGGCGGAGGTCCTGGCGAGTATCGTAGATCTCGGGAAGCTGTATAGCGGTGTCTCGCACCCCTAGTACAGGTAGAGGTGGTCGTGAAGATGTCGGCGTGTAGTAGATTGCTGGGTGAGGAAGAAGCTCTCGCGAAGAGTGCCATCCGTTGTTCATGTTTGACAATCTTTGCAATTTTGTTGTTTGGCAGACGGGTTTGCGACTACGAGATGAACGACACGATAATAACAGTAGCAGAGTTATACACAAGAAGGTGACAGTCAGACAAGGAGAGGAGAGGGATTCGAAGCGAACTCTGTGCAGTGCAGAGATCGAAGCAATCGAGGCAGTTCACGAACAACAATGATTCACGCTCTCAATTTGAACCGTCGTGAAGAGTATCATTCAACAGCTGTAGAGGCTCCGCAGAATCTAACTCGTCCACTCCAGCTGATCCCTCCAAGTCAGATAGAGTGGCCTATCTTCACAAAGCAAGTGTCTTGGAGTCTCCAGTGGCGAGTATCATGGAGCTGCTCAGACCTGCGGTCCAGCACTGCACTGCAATGTACTGCAGTCAGTTCGAACACCGCTTTCAGTGGCAGCCTGCTGACGTATTGGCCATGACTCTCTACCAAGGCAGCCTCGCAAAGCTGGTTAGCGTGGAACGTGATGGCATCAGTTTGCTTGTGATTGCTGGCCCGTATAAATAGCCCTTCATACCCTCGCCCATTCTGCTTTCCTTTCCTCTGCTTCTCTCCATACTTACATGGCCTGGCACACCAGCGATCACGCAGGCTGGTCACTGCATCGAACAAGTTTTGTGTGCCCCCTTGTTCGAGCCCTCGGACCTAACCCACCCGAGAGGCAGGCATACTTTTTGATGTGCTAAATTCTTTTCATCGCTACTTCATGTCTGCGGACGTGTGAGTGAGGAAGAGTCAAAAGGAAGTCTTTAAATGAGGCGATTGAGGTCGAGCAGATGCCACTTCGGCATTTCTGGCTTCGGAAAGAGTAGCTAGAGCTCTATAGCATTTCGAAGTCCTCCGATCACAGCTTCAGAAGAGTACATCCTCCCTGCACTACGCCCGTGACTTCCGCCGAGAGTGCTGACGGCAATTATAGCCCATTTGTATCTCCAATTCCTCGCTATCCGGTCCATGCTTGCATGCTGTTTGACGTAGTAGAGCTTCCCTACATTCCTTGTTGAGCACGACTTCAAAGCAGCCTGAGGTGTGCCGTATCAGCTCTGCATCCGTGCTCACAAAGGATGAATAAGAACGTACCGCATTTGAAGATGTAGCGGAACCACGTACACATTGTGGCAGCGAGTAGATGAATACTATCAAGAACTGCTTGACTTTGTTTATTTGTTTGCTTGTTTGCTGCTGTCTCCTGCGAGTGGTCTCTCGAGGGTGAAGGAGCAGCTCAGAAGAGAGACTGATCGAGGGCTCGCTCTACACTGGGGACTGGACCTGAATCGAGAGCTCCCACCATCATCGTGAATTTGCGCCCGATCGTCACTCTGTACCCCGGTCACTTTGGACCCAGCCACGTCGCCAACCAAATCACCAGCCAGGCTGCCGTCGTCACGATGCCTTCAGCAATTCCCAGAAGCGGTTAGGACGACTTCGTCTTGGTCAGAGTTGCTGCCATCCGCTTGAGTCAGGTTGAGAGGCATAAAGAGCGCATCCGCTCGCACTTCTTTACCTTTGTTCTTCATACCCCCACTAACCAGCCGGCGGAGGACTTGCCATCCTCCATCCCCAATGTCGGTGCTCTCAGGCCCACCGCCACCTGAGGAATTTTTGATCCCTTCCATGGAAACCATAAAACCCTTTTCGTTATCGATCTGTCTGAGGACGGGTCTTTGAGGAAGAGATGCAAGCCTTGAGACGAGTTTGACCTTGACTTTGACTTCGACTTTGAGAATTTGCGAATCATAGCCAAGCCGTCATCGCAGCCAAGCCGTAATCCTAGCTGAGCCATTGCATCGTGACCTTGCTGTCAACGTGGTCACCTTCTAGTCCCAGCCATGCTGTCATCGTCGCCATTGCCCAGAAGCGGTTAGATGGACTGCGCTCTGGTCAGCAATGCCCTTTGCAGGTGACTCAGATCGAAGGGTACAAAGGGCTGGTCTTCCGTCCTTCTTCTTTCTCTTCTTCTTCTTCTGCAACACTGCTGCTGCCCATACCGCTGCTTTTCTGCTGCCAAGGGGTGATTTGACCTCATGGTCAAGGACAATTTTTGGACCAAACCCACTTTTTCATCTTTGGTTCGTCTTGAACACGGGTCCTTGAGGAAGAAGAGAGGAAAGCCTTGGAGTGAGATGCAAGATGCAAGATGCAAGCCGTAAGGTGAGATTCAGGTTTTGACGACTATAACCTTTCGGTGCGATTGGCGGTAATGCGATGAGCGCCTTGAGCTTAGTTGGAGGGTTTGCGTTGAATTGCAAACTCTGAGCTGAGTTGCCTTCGCTCAGCTGACGTGAGCCGTCAGACCTGAGTGACATGCAGGCTTTGAGTCGGTATGCAGGCTTTCGACTTTCATAGAAGCTTTGAGCTGAGTTGCGTGCCCATCCTTGAGATCATTGGAATGACATGCAAGCTTGAGAAGAGTCTGACTTTCAGCTGATGTGTATCGTAGATGTCTATGTGCATCGTAAATGTCTATGTAGCCATGACGTGAGTCCCTTACGAAGCTTGACTGCGCAAGGTCCAACTCTGCATATTGCCAGATGCATTGATGAGGCTGATCGAGCTGTGGCAAGTGCGTCAATGTACTGAAAGCGGTGAAGCTCGCAAAAAGCGATCCAACATACACCATCTTCTGTCATTGCAACAAGTGTATCCGACGGGCTGGGGTTGCAAAAGTGCAAAAAAAGATTGTACTGTCGAGGGAGTACTATTCGAACCCGGGTGCTTTTGTTGAATTGTTTGAACTGTGTTACTTGTCGGATTTGACTATTCGATGTTAGATCAATGCTTAGGGGATAATGTTTGTAATTCCTCCTCTTCCTCAACAGGCAGCCAGCAGCAGTCGATGAGTTGATTGGTTGTCGAGTGCCTCCGATATGGCGAAAGAGTTTCTTTTTGGAACCTTTATATACCTTAGGTTGTACATCTTGCCCTCTTGGTATAATTGAGAGCGTCGCTTGTCTTCACATGGTAGCCTGAGCGAAGATTTGTCGATGACTGCCACCACATCGCAACATGACATCGGACACCTGCATATCGCCTTGATTGCTTCCTTGCATGCCTTGCTGCTGCGCATGTTTGCTTGCAAGCAAGCTGCGACATTGGCCTCCGGCATTGTTTGTGCTGAAGACTGAGAAGACGATCGCGTCAGTTTCTGTCACCATGGTCACTTGGACTCTTCCCACACAACAGCGACCTCTTGTCACTCGACGACACGACCGAGCAATGCACCACATGATGAGAACATTTCTCGCTGCACACGCTACGTCAAGCTGCCCACCGAAGCCAAAGCCACGCACTAATAACACAGCAGATCTTCCTAAGAAGTAAAACCAGCGAGCAGGACTTACTAAAGCACATCAACAAGAGGTCAATATGTGCTCGAAGGCAGCATTTTTCTGCGCCAGGAGTGGCCATCTTCAAGATCGTGATGCGGATGCGATCAATACACATCACAACACGACATTGAAAGCGATCTTTCCCAATTCAATCACAGATCATGGCCGCATGTCACAGAGTCGGCTAGCAGAGCTCTATTAGCAGCAAGACACGCACAAGAAAGAAAACAGAGGAGAAGCGTCACGCTTGACACGACCTGCAGGTCGTGCATCGCCGCTGGTGAGTGCCGTGCCAGCACTAGGAGACGCGACACTGCAGGCGAGCACCACCCGATCCCTCGTCTGACTGAGCCCGGTCCCGACGCTCACGGCACAACCGAGACCTGACAGTCACGAGCTTGGGGCAGGACGACGACAAGATATGTTTCGTCGGTATCGTCGAAGGCGTCGAAGCCAAGAGACGAAGGGTTATCAAGCATGGCCAGACCAAGACCGGCAGCATTTGCAGAGACAACCCAAGCAATCCAGAAAGTGACAGACATGGCAGACATGGCCTTCGTGTCAAGCTCGACCTCTAGGTGTCATACTACTTCACGGAAGTGCTGGAGCAGCAACAGCAGCCCCGGAATCAGACCACAACGCCAGCCACTGACCTACAAGACGATGCGGGCTATTGATGACCTGAATTCAGGCCGAGGAGCATGTTACAAGACGTCCATTCCAACCGAGTCCAGTGATATTTGGTCCATACCGTTTACCGACCACCCGACAAGATTCAATCGGTGAGTTTCAAGTCTCTTCAGTCGGCAAGGATGTGTCCACGCCTTAGGGACAGCCAATGTCTGCACTAACAGAGTCTCGTGAATGCCAGGAGTTTGGAACGAGACCTCTTGGCGTCGTTGGTGGCATACAGCACACTTTCTGTACAATCAAACACTAGCTCGTGCCTCTTTCCTGGTCGTCATGTCGATAAGAGTGCATTCAGAAACATGAAGTCTGCTTTTCAACTTTTCAAACACTTAAGAGAAAGCTTCCATTGGTTTTGTTTCATTCTGGTGTCGTACTTTGTGTTCCCTCAAGCGTGCAAATCGAATCTTGCTAGGTTGCCGTCCTGTACACGAGACGACGTGGCTGAAGTTGTGCTTGACGTGCTTGTGCCATACAGTTAAGTCGTGTGGCTGAAGAATAGTGGACGGTAATGTGCAAGATATACAATGCACCCTTGATACGGTTCGCTCGTCTCCATGGACCGGGTTTCTTTTTTGTTTCCCATAGCGTGCATGTCTTGTGGCAAGCTGATGTTTGCTGGCACCACTATTGCCATTTCGAGGTGTGCTGTCTTCAGGCAGTACGAACTGGAGAGAAGACTTGACGCGCGAGTGCATCTTCATAAAGGCTTGACGTGTGCGGCATGATCTCGAAGCGGTCGTCAGGACGTGTCGGTGTTGGCAGTGGTCTGTCCTTTGAATACATTGTCATCCATGACCGCAATGCCTCTTGCCGGTGGCTGGTCTTGTGTCGTCATGAGCGCGCTGGGAGAAACCAGGCAAAAATATGCATTGGTTCTTAGTATCTTCGGCAACTACTGACCGAGTTGTAGTGCGACCGCGAGCGACACTATCCTCGCTTCCTGCGACCCAAATGTTGTACCCTCTCATATCTACGGTCAAAAGGGATGATATCGATGCCATCTCCTGCCTGTGGTGCGTCACGACGGCCAGCGTCCTCCTGGTATGTGAATAAGGCGCGAAATTGGTGTCTCATGTCGACTTCATGCCTAATATGACCGACTGGGTCGAATTCACTTCTGGTTGCTCTGGAAGTTCCGGATGATGTGGCGAGGCAGATCGAAGGTCGACAGTACTGATGCCATCATCATAGACATACCAAAGCCACGGTGAGCGTTATTGTGAAGTGGTATACGTGCTGTATACGCCAAAATGATAGAGTGTCGTTGAAGTTGGAATTGGGTAGGCTGAGGATGTTCGCCGGCACTTTCCGTTCGTGATACCCCCTTCACCACGACCCAGCTCGCTGATTTACACTTTCCCTGACACTACAGAAAGCTTATCTTGACCTCATATCACGGCGGTCGTCTAATAGTCACCGTCCCATACCACAGCAAGCGAGAAGCAGGCAGGCATGGACATCAGGAGCATCGGACAGTGATCGCGACGACTCTGCAGCACAAGGCTCTGGCGCGAAGACAGGCCACATCAGGGTAACGCACGATCGCCTACACAAGAATGGTCAACCCTGACGGCTGGCTTTCCTGCGGTACTGAAGGAAAGAAGGCAGCATTGCCTCAGGAAGAATACTTGGACGGATCATGTCTCTCGCAGTATGCAGTCCTACGGCACCAGCTTCAAATGCGATGTGGCAGCGATGTATTGTTCAAGAACTATTTCAAAATGCAACGATCACTCGAGCTGGAAACATTCATGCTTCTGCAGCATGGGAAGCTCTACACTATGTCTGCATGATTAGCTTGACAGCGGTCATGCCTGTGCTGCGGATCTATGTTCTGGCATACACACTGCACAAAGCATTAATACGACTGGGTTGTACAGCATGGTACTACAGGACTGCTGGATTATACACGTGCACAGCACCGGTCAACATACTGGTCCGAGTAGTGCCAGCTTTTGCATGGGATCGCCAGGCGGGATCGCGATTTGCAATGTATCATTCTTAATTCAAGCAATCATAGTGTAAACTCATAGCAGTGTATTACAGTGTGAGAGACATCGCTCTGGTCCAGGCGATCTCTCTCGCAATGTAATACAGTGCTATGAGAACATCTGATCATCCACAGCCTAGTCATACGTATACTGCTCATTGCTGCTCTCCTTGATACTTGCCCCTAATACTGCGCCCAAATTGGGCACAAGATGATGCGGATCACGTGATGAGTGGGGTTGA
>Ga0268250_10001078_pt1 | contig 12119 bp, 3 predicted proteins | sample AgamicAsSfe_FD_200448 | JGI IMG/M metagenome (GOLD analysis project Ga0268250, IMG submission 200448) | Agave microbial communities from Guanajuato, Mexico - As.Sf.e (v2) (version 2) | ecosystem: Host-associated > Plants > Phyllosphere > Phylloplane/Leaf | place: Guanajuato, Mexico | collected... | reverse complement strand
CTAACGACCTGAAAGAGACGTTCACCGAAGTTTCCTTGCATTGCATCATCCACAACATAACGTCCCTGATTTCAGCCTGGATAGCAACTCCTCCACCCATGTCATAAAGATCGCGCTCGGTCACGGAAAGACCGAGTGAGCCCAAAGTGGTATGTAACGAAAGCGAGTTCTCACCAGCTCTTTCGCCAGGAAACTTTTTGATCCTTGCTGCCAGCGCAAGCTTGTTCAGGATGATATCATACTGATCCTGCCCCGTCTCATTCATGGAGTGAGCTTGGAAAGTGTGCTGGAATCGAACGTGCGTAAAAGGTATGCGAACACTGAATTCGACTGAGCTGCCTTTGCCTTCTAATCGGTTGCGGTTCTCAAGGATCTTAGTCATGACATTGACTTGGAAGTCGTCCAGCAGATCTTCAGGGCGCCTAGGTTGAACTAGTTCGATTAGGCTCGAGACACATGTGACAAATTCTGGGGTGCAAAAGACGCGTATGCCTGGCTCTGCACTAATCAGTATGCTACTGTGGGCGAAGCTCTCATCCAAATGCTTCGTTGACACATCGTTGAAGACAACGTCGTCCACCTCCAGGAAACTATTGCTAGAGGGCATCGTAGGGAAGGAAGGAACATCTGACAGATCCGGTTCGATCTGATCAAACGGAAAATAGGGTACGGCGAGACTGCTAGACAGTGCGACAGACGAAGGAGTCCAGTCGTGCTCGACACGCTCATCATTCCTGAAGGACGAGTAGGGGCGGTGAGTTGAGTCCGTCGGCTTTGGTGATCCACTCAGAAGGGTCCGGCTATCACTGCTACCTGCAGTCGTCTTGTCTGCCTTCCGCCTGACCGCAGATCTGATGCTGCTGGAAAACGACATGGCTGGAGACGATCGCTTGCTACTTGGGTGCATTCGTCGCGCTTTGGAGGATGAAGCAGTCGAGGATTGTTTGGACGATGTGATCGAACTGGCATGGTGAGGCGGCTGGTACAAGAAGATTGGATGAGGCACGTCCGGGTATTGCATTGCTGGTGTACGCAGATTCTGTCGATTCGTGTCATCTAGATGTGAAGACGAGACTCGCTCGTCACCAAGCATGAAGCGAGTGCGGTTAGTCCGTTTATCGTGCAACCGCATGTGAGCCTGCTGCTGCGCGCGCTCCTCTGAAAAGTCCAGTTTCCGAGTCAACAGATTCAATGACACAGTGGTTTGAAGATAGGCCTGGGTAGTGACAGCTTCCTTCTCCTTGGAGCGCGCTCTATGATGCGATACGGACTTGGACGGAACGGCACTGATCGTAAAGTCCGGTATCAAGACATTGAGCCTCTGAGAGAATGTAGTTCCAGCGAGATCGTTGAAGTTGAGACTCACGGGACTCGTCTTGAGCAACAACGCTTCCTGGGCGATGTGGACACAGACGCTGATGTCGTGTGTCTTCAGTTTTAAGAAAGTAGCATCATGGATTATCGGAATTTCGGTCAGAGGAAGCGTGTTCTCATCGTCGTCGAGAGTAAACCCAAAGGAGCGCGCTGCTCCTGCTGCAGTTTCGACGAATTCGGATGTGCAATCGCCCGTGATCATTCCTACTTCGAATTCCCAGCTGCACAAATAGGTTGGCTCGATCGGTGGGAGTCCAAAAAGACGATGTCCAAAAATCATCGTGGAGTCAACAAAGAGCTCGGTAGGCCCGCTTGTAAATTCGTTGGGTACCTCAGCGTCTGGTACTAAGCCTCCGAGGGAGATACTGATAGGACTAAAGTTGACCATCAGATCCATGTAGTAGTTGGTAAACCTCAGATCGGCGGATGCGAACGGGAGATCGGCTCGGATGCCACGCTCTGCTGCGTACAGATTGGCAGGTAGTAGTACGCATGATTCGTCCGCGTAGATAGACAGTATTACGTCCAGGTCGTTCGAGAGCTTGGCTGGTTGTATGTCTGCCTGGGTCCCGTCTGCTGCTAGAACAGTACTTGGTAGCCCCTGGAACTCCTCCAGTGTCTTGAAGTGCATGTCATCGCCAAAGTAGTTGTCTTTGATCTTCATGAAATGATGGATGAGCCAACCGTATAGTTCAAGGTTGAGCTTATGACCTTGGATGTCCATGAAAAGCCTGTCGGTATTCATGGGCGATGTCTCAGTCATGAAGGTATGACTTCCGCTCAAAGTAAGCCCGCCCAGATGCGCTACTTTTGGCGATTGTACGAATGTTTGCAATGTGTTTTTCTGAGGCATCAAAACTTCGAGACCTAGATTCTGACCTTTAACGTCAAACTTGATTTCATTTTCAAGTGGCCGGAACTTGTCCAGTGGTATGGATACATCTCCTTGCAAGTTCTGACCGGACAGGATAACGAAATTGTTGTCTTCCAGGTCAGATGGGTTGTTTATTATGTTGGAGTCGTTGGTGTTGAGGTACAACTTGAAGTTGGAGAAGTCAACGCTGAGCAGGTACTGGAAAGGCACAAAAAGAAAGTAATCGGGCGGCGGACCCGAGCCCCAGTCAGCGACGAGATCCATGATCAGAAACATGTGATCTCTGAGGAGGAACAACTCCAAATCTTGACATTTGATGTTGAACAGCCATTTCCGCAATGTATTCCAACCTAAAGGATTAGAAAGGTCGCAGTCAAGCGCAATGGCGCCAGAGCGCCACAAAAGACCATGATTGACACTGGACGAGATCTCAGTACTGGCGATATCGACGTCCACTTTGCTCTGGTATCCTTGTTTTGAGGCATACATATCCATGACATAATTGACGGTGGTTTGCTCGGCTATCTTGACATCAATCCATGCGAAAGGGCGAACATTTTGCGCACCAGTGTTGTCTCTTCGCTTTCCCCTTCTGAGGTATGCCTTTGCTTTACTCTTATTTTTGTCCCCAGGCTTTTCGCGTGCATTCAACGTGTGTGCTTTTCCCTTCCACTTCCAATCCTTGGATGATTCGCGGATCGGTATGCGCAACACGGTATCATTTTCGATGCTGAGGAAAAGTTTGAACACGGTCTGTACACGGAGGTCGCCAGCCTTCAGGGGTGTCGCTGGGACAGCATCCACACGATTGCCAGGAAAGAACATGTTCTGGAAGATGCCGCGATGCCGGTCTGCCCAAGGTCCATAGTTTATAGTGCCTCCAAATATTTGTATGTCCATGCCGTAGTCGGGCGGAATGCTTCCGTTGATGTCGTACGGTCGCGCGGGATCGATGTGCCTGCTGTGGTCGATATCGTTTGGTACAGGGCCAGGAACGTCCCAGTAGAAGGAGACGTTGACACAAGGGCAGTCAGCAATCAACGACGTCTTGGCGTATTCGATGCCATCCCACTCGCCGTGGCCGTCGTTGGTGGTATCGTCGAGGTATCTTGCCAGGCCTTTCCACCGTTCGCGACCGGGGAAGTGCCATTGAGAGTTCAAAGGTGGATTGTTAGCGGTGCCTGACCTGGTGTGAGTATGGATGGAATCTGAGTCTCTGGAAAAGATTCCAGCCAAATTTGGAATTCTCCTCAGCCAGCGCCAGTGTCTCCTGTGCCGTGCCTCTTTCTCGATTATGGAATCTTCTGGTACACCTCCAGCTGCTTCTTGCTTGTACTGTACAGCTGAGTCGAGTTGTCCAATCTTGTAATCGGGATTGGGCTTCATATGAACGACGGGATGCGTGACTTGGAAGTTGAAAAGCTGCTGGTAAACGTCCAAGGGGCCACATGTAGACGCATCGATGGTACCAGTCGCTTTTTCGAATTGAGCAGTTATAACGGCCAGCGTGTGCTCGTTTCCAACGACGATGGCGCCCTTCACTATATCGATGTGAACAGGGAGGAGTTTGAGGAAGGCTGGTATGTCGGCTTTCTTGGGATTTGACGAGGTCGATTGGCCGGTAACGGGTCGGGTAACGTTGTTGTCGCCTTCGGTATGCTGCTTCTTCAGCTTGTTGTGGCGATGATGCTCGTCTTTCTCGGTCTTCTCGTAGTCGGCCACGGATCCCTCGGGCGATTTCTCATCCTGGGCAGCGCTTTCCGCCTTCTTCTTGACCGCGTCTATGATACCGTCGTACGCAGGGCTCCGGTTGTACATGAAGGCTTCAATTCCATAGATTTTGATGGAAAAGCGGCATGGTAGCTCTTTCCGCGTCTGCTTGCCTCCCTTTTCTGCCTTGTCCAAATTCCCACTTCGACTGTCAGACCGGCTCCTGGGCGTGCTTGGTGTACGCTCGCTGCTAGTGTCGGGTTCCGAGGAAGGGTCGCCGTCAGTATATACACCCGCGTCCTTGACCCTCCGTAACCAATAGTTCCAGGTGATGTATCCGCCATGAACCAGTATTGTCTCGTTATGACCATGATAGCGAATATCCTTGAAGAAGAGGCGACCGCCCAGTAGAGAGATTTGCAGCGAGGTGATGTCGATGTAGGCGTTGAAGGTGCGCCAAGTGTATGCGCGGATACCGTAGGAGACGAGGGTCGCGAAGAGGCGGTTGAAGTAGAAGAGGAAGAAGATGGTCAGGATGCCGCAGATGAGCAGCTCAACCAGGAACACCCAATTGAAGCCGTCGCGCGGGTCCAGGGGCTCCGCGACGATTCGGGACGCCATGACTGCAGCGCGTTATGTGAAGGAGAGTGGGCGTCTTCATGGCTCGAGGGAGAAGTTGCGCATTGTCGTGGCGAGCGGAGATGGAAGGAGCAAAGGGGTGGCTCCTGCTCACTCTGGCGACATTGACTCGTGGTGTTGATATTTCAAGATATTCGGGGTGGGTATCGCGCCGTCGAAGTGCACGCACTATGAAGCAGCTGGAGATGGCGCTACCCAAGTGCTAAGGACAGGGCCGATTGATGTTCGAGGCGCGACACGCAGGATGCGCGTCATGGGCGCCGTGCAGGAAAACCGAGCTTGGACCTGTTCTGCCTCTCCGCAAACCTACCACACTGTGGAGGGCGAACGTGCACAAGACCACACGCACGACACCGGGTGGCAGTCGACAGCACACACCATGGCTGCGATCCATCGCTAGTACCATCGTCTGCCTTTTCTTCTCCCTACTGACCCCACGACTGCGACTGCCACTTCTTTCGTGTTTGTTTGCTCGCCTACGCCGCCCCAACATGGCTTCAGGCACCCTCCCACAAGACGTTACCGGCGCCGACTTGTCTGGCGGCACCGGTGCTCGCTTTGCACGTGCTGTCATCATTGTAGCAGGCGTATGCGCTCTTGTCGCGAGTCTAGTTACTTTCGTGTAGGTGGTAGAGCCTCTATCTTGCATGACTCGAGCTGACGTAGCTGTAGTGCTGTCTGGTTACAAACGTGAGAGCGAACCGGCCGACCGCTGGCGCCCGTATGCTGAACAAGACATAGGAAGAACTACCGTAAACCGGTGCTGCAGCGATATGTCATCCGTATCTTGCTCATGTATGCACTCTCTCCAGCAGTCGTATGTCATTGCTCATATCATAAAGGGTCCCCATCTACGCAGGCGCATCATGGGCCAGCTTGGTGTCGACGATTGCAGCGTCCTACGTGGAGCCCTTCAGAGACGTTTACGAGGTACATACAATCTCTCCCTCTGGCAACTATCACTGACGCATGGCTCAGGCCTTCACCATCTACACCTTCCTCCAGCTGCTTATCAACTTCATCGGCGGCGAACGCGCCCTCATCATCCTCATGACCGGCCGCCCGCCCGTATCCCACCCGTGGCCGCTCAACCTCGTCTGCTCCAAGATCGACATATCCGACCCACACACCTTCCTCGCCATTAAGCGTGGAATCTTGCAATACACGTGGGTCAAGCCTCTTCTGTCTGTGGCGACCATCATCATGAAGGCTACCGGTACATACCAGGAAGGATACATAGGATGGACTTCTGGCTACTTCTGGAGCGGCATGATCTACAACGTCAGCATCACGATCAGTTTGTACGCCCTCGCCATGTTCTGGGTGTGCATGTCCACCGATCTTAAGCCCTTCCGGCCCATGCCCAAGTTCCTGTGCATCAAGGGCATCATCTTCGCCTCTTATTGGCAAGGATTCTTCCTTTCCATCCTTGTCTTCTTGGGAGCCATTCCAGACGACGTACCTGGCTACAGCCCCGATAACTTGGCCGCTGCTATACAGGATGCTCTTATCTGCTTCGAGATGCCACTCTTTGCACTTGCCCATTGGTATGCCTTTTCCTGGCACGACTATGCCGACGATACCATCTCTGCCGCACGGTTACCCGTCAAGTACGCTCTGCGTGACGCATTTGGCCCTCTGGATCTCATCCAAGACACCAAAGAAACTTTTGCTGGTAAGAACTATGAATATCGGTACTTTGATGCGCGCGACAACGTTTTGGCACACGAGGAGTCATCATCGCGTGCTGCACGTATGGCTGAGGGCATGCGATATGAACGAGGAGGAAAGGGCAAGTACTGGATCCCTAAGCCTGGACAAGGATCAGAACATGAGCCCCTCCTCAGCAAAGTTACATCGAGCCGCGCCAGAGCCATGAGCCCCGGGCCACACAAGGCTCTCAAGGGCGAGGGTGCCAAGTACGGTACACCAGACACGGTCGAAGAGCCCAACCTGGACGCCGAGGAAGAGCGCTTATATGATAACGCTCGTGAACTCGAGTTCGGAGACTGGAACGTAAGTAGGCACCTCTCAAAGATGGGTTTCGATCTAACCAAGCTGCAGTATCCCGTTATCGAAGCTCACCGTCCGTCTCGCGAAGACCGCATGTACGCCGACCCGAACATTCTGACCGCATCGACCAACCGGAACCTGCTGCAACCCACCAAGGAAAACAAACGGAGAAGGAAGAGCCAGATTCAAGACATTCAGGACTCTGCAGACAAGGGCAAACAGCGCAGTCATTCGAGCGAAGGAGAATCTTCTCGCTCAAAGTCATCTCATTCCAAGTCGCGCGACCCATTCGCCAACCTTCTCCGCCAAAAGTCGTCTTCCTCAAGCTCAGCCAAATCTGACAAGAGCCAACTTGTGGATCTTGTCGTGGAGGATCATCAAGCTGAGGAAGTCGATCGTGTCAGGGCACGCAAGGAAGGTGGTCCGGGATGGAACGAAGTTCCTTCTAAGCACTTTGTGTAAGTTTGCTCTCCACATCCGGGGTGGCGTATGAGACTAATGAAGATTGCAGCAAAACGTACCAGGCGGGCGAAGAAGAAGAGGTTCGAGAGGGCTTCAACCCAGATGAGCCTGAGCCACAGAACCCAGAAGCTGAGCATAACCTGAACTATCCGTTCACGGAGAACCAAAGCGAGGAGGAGCAGAGAAAGAATGATATCAAACCACACATCGTCAGCGAAGCCAATCACTGGGAATCACGCGATGTCAGCAATCAGAAGACGCAAGATGAGGACGAGAACGATGATCACCCCAGCCCGTCCTACGGCAGTTTCAGGGAAGAGCGCAACGCTTGGAATGCCGACTGATGACGCATCTACGATTCCGATTTCCTGGAAGGTTACTTCGTCAGATTTTGGGCCGACGATCTGTTTTATACCCCAGCTCATGTCACATATTACACCTTGCGATATATTTTCTGCGGCGTTAGAATGTCAGCGATTTCCTTGTTTGGTCGGATAAAATCGAAACCTTGACCACGAAGATGTTTATCGCACTTTGAACTAACAAGCGCAGCTTGCGGTCCGACGTGCATACGTTTCCGCTGTCGTCCCAAAACATGCAGCCTATCAATCCAAGCCCTAGTGGATGTCTGTGTCGTATTCCCAATCGAGACGCAGGTGGAGATTTTGTCTCGCGTGCGATGCTTCTGCAGAGTAAGGCGTCCAGGTCTGCCTTGATGTGCTGGCACCAGCAAAACTCAGTACGACGAAAAGATGCTTTGAGAAACAAGAAAAGCCCGCTCTTGATTTCGATTGGGAGAGAGGAGTTGCGAATTTCTCTATGCTTGTTTCAAGAATGATTCGTCTCACCAATCGCACACTGCTAACCAAAAGGTATTTTGTGAGAAGTGACGACAAGCTAACCGATTCGCTGCAGCGCGGATCCTACGATGTACGCAAGTGCGGGAAGGAACTTGGCGAGAGCCTCCACGACCGATGGGTCGGGCGTGCACGCGATTTACAACTACCGAACAAAGCATTCGGCCCTCATCAATTTCAACAACACCATCATCTATCGGAATCTGCCTCTGCAAAAATCTCAAACAATGACGTTCGTTGCGTTGCGCATGTTTCAAACTTCGCAAACAGCATCCAGTGTTCCAAGGCATCCCCGCACTGTCATGATGATCCGCTCGAGGACGCGACAACTGTGCGCATGCTCGAACATACCCGATATGAAGCAGCAGCCCTGATGCCAGACTGTCCAACGAAGGGGAACCCAGCACGCCACATGCCGACAAGGCTTCTGGCAGTTTCAAGCCGCAAGCGCTATTGCCTTGTCACTGGTCCACGTTACTGCAAGTCTCCGCTCTGCCTTGAGCGCTTACTCTATTCCCCTGGCCAATCAAACCCCACACCCTACCATCTCAACTCAATGCACGCAAGCCTCAACGCGAACTAACTTGTGAGTTTAACAACCACCATGGTAGGGGTGCGCTGCCATTGGGCGCCTACGGAAAGGTAAGGGACAGGCCTCATCTATAACATGCGAGCCACTGTCGTCCTGTGAGCTGCGAGTGGTTTGCTGTTCCTGACGGCCAGAACCTACAGGCTTGCGCATTTCAGAAGCGAACCACCAGTTGCGGGACAACACATTCGTCGACAAGCTGCGACTTTATCCGAATGGTTCGCGCAGTCAGCCTTTTTCTTCCATCCTTACCATACTTTCCTGCCTTCTTCTACCCTCTTCCTAGTATCTATTAGTCTTTGCTTTTGCCTTCTTCGGGCGCGACATTCTCTACCACGCTTCTCGTTCGACTGTTCTGGGTTGTTTTGATGATGGATTGTTAGCTGTACTGGTCTACAGCAGAAAAAGAAGATGAATTACGGAAGGGTACAAGAGAAGGAACCAAGGTCCCCATGGCTGGCCATCAAATTTGGATGCTGTGCATCGAAAGAGGACCTTGCGAACGATGGAAGCGACCCGCTGAGAGCTACTGGTATGTCTGAACTTCCCTTTCACTCTTCATCGTCATGTCTACTAGTTCTTGTTGCGCTCTCTTCTCGCGCTCAACATCTTCGTCGTCTCCTTTGTCTGTTTTCGCCGACAGCTCACTATTGATCTTCAACTCCAACGTTCTTGTTGAGATGCATCATGCAGCTCTTGCGTTCTCCTTAATATTGTTAATGCGCGACTATACCCGGACGATGGTTTCCAACACCTTTCCAATATGTTGGGACCATATGGGGTAATCTCGATTAATCTAACATGATGCTAACGCTTTTGATCAATAGGCGAAACTGATATGCGGATATGCTATGAACAACCGCGACCCGTACCACAGCCTTGCGTTGAGCCGATACAACAGCGTCCATCAACGAGCCAGTCGATGAGCCGTCACGTCTCGCAATGGGTTTCCAACAGTCGCGAATACGCAGCACGTGCCTCATCTCGTGCGAGCATTTCGACCCTTGCGCGGCCAAGGCGTTCACACTCTCGACCCAGCATTAGTCGTCCAACTGACTTCCGCCACTTCGATGGTCTTGATGATATACCCTCGATGCTCAATGACGCTTCCATGCCCATCCGCCGCCGTCGTAGCTTTCGCCCCCTTGAGCTGTCTATCTATCTTCCCAACGGCTGTGGTCATCTATCTCCATTGCCTGATTTCGACGGTCAAGATGAATGGGATAGTCTACAATCGCAGCTAGAGCGTCCTGCTGAGGCACACGTTCGGGTGAGAGACTCACGTACGAGCTCTATATCTTCAGAACCTTCCTTCATCATTCAACGTAAACCAGTTGGTGGGCAATCTCGACGGGGCAGTGTTCAAAGTCAGAAGAGTACCACCACGCACGAGAGGAGACTCTCAGGAACCACCATGGGTACTATGGCTACGCCTACACTGGCATACCTTCCAGAGCATTCACAGATTGCTGGTGATCAGATACTTGAGAAGCCTACCATTCAGCGTTCGCGCACATCTGGTACCTTGTCACCTGCTCGTGTACTTTCACGTCTACCATCGCCATCGCGCAATCGTGCCAGTACTGCACCGTCCTCTCGACCAGGCAGTCTCCGTCGTACAAAGACCGATGTAGATGATGCTATTCGCGAATTAAACACCATCATTGAGGAACGCCGTGCAAGCGCGTATCGCACGAACGCTCAATCACCCGCGCTTGTCAACCGTCCTCCACCCTCTCCGTCTCACCACGTACCCTACATTGCGCCATCCATGCGCATGCATGTCCGTTCTGAAACCCTTTCGGATATCGGCTCTGCGTTCTCTGCCCCTCTGAGCTTCAAGCCGCTTCCCACCACCCCAGAGGCAGACATCCCAGCCCGCCGGGCAACAATGGGACTCAGGCTCGCACCACCTTCCTTCTCCCACACCGGTCCCTTGAACTCGAATCCCATTACACCACCACCACCCGCCACACCCACTACACCAATCGCCCGGCTAGGAGCCTGGATCAAGCGCTCGACCTCCACTCTGGCATCCGGCTCGCGTCCTACAACCCCGAAGACTGCCGACTCCTTCTACAAGTGCGAACCGCATCCCGCCCTTCCCACCTCACCTTCGCGTCCTTCGACTGCAGGATCACGCACACTACACACACGTCAGGAAAGCCAAGAGAGCAACGGTACAGCTACCGTTACACTCTTCTCCACATCCTACCCTTCCACCCGCTCATCCTCGCCAACCAACTCCCTCTCCACCGTCGCTACATCTTCGCCACCTAGAAAGCTACGTCGTGTTCCTGCGCCTCTGACACTCGTCAAGGAGAAGGAGATTGCTGCCGAGGCTGGCTTGTTGAGTGGAAGAAGTACAAGGGGTTTTATGAATGAGAAGCCGCCTATGAGCCCCAACTTTGATCTGCTCAAGGGTATGGAAATTAGTGCTAAGGATGTTGGTGTTAATGGAAGAAGAAGCTTGATGACGCTTAGCCCGGGAGCAGTAGGTGTTGCTTTTTAGATGGTTTGCGTTTGTTATGACTACAGGATTATGATGGGTGGATGGGCTGGAGTTTGCATAGGTATGGGAATACGGCACGAGGTTAGGGTCCAGACCTGGAACGGGGTACTGATGGGATGGGCTTTTGCTGTTGTTTTTTTAAACTTCTACTTCTAGCGACTTGGGCATATACCCTCCGATTCCTCCCTACAAAGCTGTCTCGCTTGGTGGGAGGCGGATGCCCGGGCGCGTACCTTAGCTTCTATAATATACCCTTTTCCCTCTACTTTAGAGGTATGCGAACCCCTTTATCCATCGAATATTGTTGGTGAGATCAAAGGCTCAAATCCTTGAGAACGTCATACTTCGTTCAATATAGCTTCCCTCCATGGATACCGCTGTGCATGAGACTGACGCTAATACCGTTTCCGTTCTAGCGCCTGTCCAACGCTCGGACTTCGTATGCCATCACCCATTTTCTCTTCCTCTTACCATGCTTGTAAGTGTTTCCTCCTGATCGAAAACAAAAGAGTACATAAATCGTAGGAGCTTGCAACACTCATATGCAGCTGACAGCTGTACCTACACAACGCCACCAACGATACAAAAATCCCCTTTTCTGTACCATGCGTCGTGGCGCGCGGGTCAGATTTACTCCGAATTCATCGCTCTCGATGTCAGCCGAATCCTTCAACGCTCAGGCACAGCCTGATCTCAGACCACCTTAGGCCTTACGATCCTAAAGAAGTAATATATGCTAACGAGTTTTCCGCTTAAAGTTGCTGGTAATAATAGGCCTTGTCAGATCGGCGCGATGTGGAAATGAACGACTATTGATCTTACGAATCATTTCTCCTTGTGCTTTGTGAACGGCAAAGTGGCATGCGAGATGGTGTGCAAGTAGCTGTGCTTTTCGCCGTTCGTCTATGAGCCGGAACTGTATTGAATAGTGCGCTGCGTAAGTCGTCGACAATCATAAAATCAACATTTCATTACTCCCAGGCATCCATGGCCACGTTCATACATACACTATCGCAATCGACTCTTCCACATCGAAGACTAGGATATATTTCCGATCCACTCGCCGTAAACAATCGAACGATCGTAGCC
>Ga0268250_10001077_pt1 | contig 12136 bp, 11 predicted proteins | sample AgamicAsSfe_FD_200448 | JGI IMG/M metagenome (GOLD analysis project Ga0268250, IMG submission 200448) | Agave microbial communities from Guanajuato, Mexico - As.Sf.e (v2) (version 2) | ecosystem: Host-associated > Plants > Phyllosphere > Phylloplane/Leaf | place: Guanajuato, Mexico | collected... | reverse complement strand
ACTACACTCTGCGAAAAACAACCTCCCCAAACCTGGCACGATCATCGCGTCCTCCTTTACATCACCCCTCGATCCGCTCTACCTCGCCGGTATCTTCCAACCGATTTTCACTCGCTCATATCCCGACCACCGAAAAGTCGAACGCATAACGCTTCTGGGCGCCATCCTTCACGCATTCTCCCCGCCCGTCCTTTCTCCACCCGACTCCTCCAAGCTCGTCTCACTCAAACAGCTCACCGACGAGAATCCGAACAGAATAATTTGCATATTTCCCGAGACTACTACAACAAATGGCAGAGGTATCCTCCCGCTATGCCCCAGCCTGCTGAGTGCAGATGGCAAGACGAAGATCTACCCTGTTAATCTTCGGTACACACCCCAAGATGTCACAACTCCCGTTCCAGGTGGATATGCATCGTGGTTCTGGGGCCTGCTTAGCAAGCCGTCACATCAGATGCGAGTACGCATCGCTTCGCGTGTATATAACAGTAGCAGCCAGGACCAGCCCTCTCGTCCTACATCGAGTTCGAAGCAAACACCGATCAAGGCATCAGGCTACGATGCAAATATCTTCGATCAACCTGACTTTAGGAACGGATTCAGTGGCAAGCATGGGGAGGCCGGTGATGGCATGGATGTTGATGTTGGCGGCGCTGTGAACGACGTTGATGGTTTTGTTAGCGAAGATGAACAGAAGGTCCTTGAAAGGGTCGCGGAGGACTTGGCGAGGTTGGGCAGAGTCAAGAGGGTTGGGTTAGGCGTTGAGGATAAGGTTGAATTTTTGAAGGTTTGGGGCAGGAGGAAACGATAGATGAGGGAGGAGGTGGTGATGAACCACGGAAAGGACAGGACGGATGTGTGGTTGAGACAGGAAGATCGCTGAGTAAGAAGTTTCAGAGCTGATAGCACTGAGTTATCTATCGCTAGTATGCAATATCAACATGATATCACTATGAACTTTCAAAACGACCACATCTAGCTTCCTCTGTCTTCTCTCATGTTCTTCGTTCCGACTTCCTGTTTCTGGGCACGTAGGTGTTTAGTCCCGGCGCAGGGAGATGTCTATTGCAAGTCCAATCGAAGAGACTACGAGATCCAGACATGAGTGAATGCCATAGTATTGGTCCTTTTAGGTGATGGCAGCGATAACGCGACTTGAAGCTATATCTCGGTTGGTCATCGGTCTATGTTCGATAAGGCTTCGTATATCGAGGTTGGCATAGACAAAACCATGCATGGAGTCGAGATGGCACGGCGTTGCTCGCGACATGCCAGCTAACCGAAGTTAGCATGTGGCTACAGGGATGGCGGTTTCCTCTGTTTACCGTCCGAGCGCAGGCCCAAACAATCGATATCCGACCTCCGCAACAGCAACGTCAACGACAACGACGACGCGCTTGTGCTTTTGGCCGCGCCAGGGTATGCTTTACTGATATCCTTCCTCCGCTAGACGTAGGTAGACAAGATTCGATTATGGACGCTGCGAACGAAAACACTGTACGTATGCCCCCATCCCTTGCCCGGCGCAAGTCTGACTTCGCGACCATTGTATAGGGTACCACGAAGCGCTCAGGCATTAAACCACCCTCGACCTTTTCCAACATCACCTCATCGCCGACTCGCGCCCTCGGCGAATTGCACGAAGCCGGTGCCAACGCGCGAAGCGGAATGCCGATACCTACAGCGAAACACAAGCCCTCCGGCTGTATATTGCCCCTCCCTATATCAGTAGCACCGGACAGGTCGCTAACTACACCAGTGCCGGAGCCGGCTTTCAAGCAACGGAAGACTCTTGCAGAGCAGGCTGGCGAGCCCATTTCTCGACTAAAGCCCCCGCCGTCTAAGATATCGAGTGGGATCAAAAGCATCGTACCGCGTGGACTCGCCGCGTCCACATCGCGTGCCACTACGAAACCGACAGCGAGACATCCTGCAGCCTCTACTCTCAGTGGCAGTGTGGGCGGAGCGCCTAAGGCTTCCGGGGCTGTGAGACCCAAGTCGGCCTATGGCCATGGAAGCCATGCTAGGAGCAAGTCCTATCAGCAAGGGCCGCGCCCTGCGACAGCAATGCTAAACCGAGATGACGATGACGACAGTGAGCAAGCAGAGCGCAAAGGTGTGCAACCATTTCTTATCTCTACAAACCCCTCCACCAGTGCAAGAGTGCCTGGTGGGATGCCTTCTTATCTGAAGAAGCGCACAATCTCCCTCAATATATTCCAACACAGGATCGCTGGTACCTCAGGTCCACGAGCGGTTTCTTCTCCTTCCCACTTCCGCTCCGTCACTCCGGTCATCGAAGAGCCTGCCGATACAGACTGCGACGACATCTGCACAGCGGTTGGCGCACTCACATTGGGCGCGGCCAAGGCAGACGTGCGTGACAGTCAAATCGGACGTGGTATGACTTCTGACTACGGGACAAACCCTTTTCTCAAGCCAAAGATACCTCCATCTCAACTTCCCCAGCGTACACCGACAATGGCTCGGCAGCAGCAAGTAGACCCGTCGCCGCTCCGGCCTCCATCTACCACACCGCGGAAATCAGCACAAAAGCCCTTTCTGAATCGCTTCACTAACGATCGATGTCCAGATTTCTACAATGAACGCATGGAGGCTATGGAACGAGACTTCCGCATGTTCAAGGAGAAGATGGAGACAGATGTGCGGCAGGCTACTGACTACAAGGAATCGATTCAGCAGCTTCAAAGTCGCGGTAGGTCAAGAATAACGCTCTTCCATCTCGGCTCGTGGACGTCATTATGCTAATATTGTTCCCAACAGTCACGGAACTCGAAACTATTCGCGCGCGTCTGGAAATCGTAAACAAGGGCCTAGAGTCGGAACTCGACGATACACGAAGCTGCCTCAAGTCAGTAAAGATGGAACTCGAGATGATGCAGCAGAAACACACATACGAAGTTGAAGATGTACGGCGGAGACTACGCATTGAGGTCGAGGATCTGGAGTCGCGGCATCGGAAAGACACAGACCGAATGGAGAGAGAACGAGATGAGGTCGAGAGGAAGACACGCCTCGAGCTCGAAGGACGAATCGACAAACTGCTGAAAGAACACGACGAAGAACTTGCCGGCTTGCGGAAGAAACTGGACGCCGACACGGAAACGGAGCGAAGCAGGCGCGTACAAGAAGCACAAAAGATCGAGGAGGAGTATGGTTCAAAGCTTAGAGCAGCTGCGATGGAAGCAGACGCAAAACACCGCGAGGCCCAATTGGTCCAGGGCGAACTCACCAATGTCAAGTCCGAGCTTGACCGAGAGAGGATGCTCAAGAATAGCCTTCAAGTTCAACTCACAGAAGCAACAAGCAACAACCTTACATTGGACGCAGCGAACAAGGCGATGAAGGAGAAGATCGACTTCCTCGAGTCCGACAGCCAGGCCCAGTCGCAAGCTTTCAATGACCTTCACAAACGAATGCAAGATGCGATTGAAGCTGCTGAAAGAGCGCAAGACAAGCTTCGTCAAGAGGAGACACTACGCCGAAAACTTTTCAACCAGGTGCAGGAACTCAAGGGCAACATCAGAGTTATGTGTCGTGTGCGACCCGCCCATGAAACCGAACGCAATCCGGCGCAAATCTCGTTCCCGGACAACGATACCGACAGCAAAGAAGTGGCAGTGCTTGGTCCAAGCAAGCAAAGCGCAACTGGCAAGGACATTACATCCGCCTATGCGTACTCGTTTGACCGTGTATTTGGCCCAGCGTCACAGAACAGCGAAGTTTTCGAGGAGATCAGTCAGCTTGTACAAAGCGCTCTTGATGGATACAATGTCTGCATCTTCTGTTACGGTCAGACAGGAGCTGGAAAAACACATACCATGTCGTCAGCTGACGGTATGATCCCCCGTGCGACAGCCCAGATCTGGGATGAAGCGCAGCGATTGCAAGAGAAGGGCTGGAAATACGAGATGGAAGGCTCTTTCCTCGAAGTTTACAACGAGACGTACAACGATCTGCTCGGTCGCTCAGAGGATCTAGACAAGAAGAAGGTCGAGGTGCGACATGATGCGGCGAAAAAGCAAACGAACCTTGACGGTGCAGTCAGTGTGAAGCTCGACGGTCCAGGTCGCGTGGAGGAAATCTTAGCGACCGCCGACAAGAATAGGACGGTCGCTGCCACCAAGGCCAACATGCGTTCCAGTCGAAGTCACTCTGTCTTCATTCTGAAGCTTGTCGGTACCAATGAGATTACTGGTGAAAGGAGCGAAGGTACGCTCAATTTGGTCGATCTTGCCGGCTCAGAGCGACTTGAACACTCCAAGGCTGAAGGGGCGCGCCTCAAGGAGACACAAAACATCAACAAGAGTTTGAGCTGTCTGGGAGATGTCATCAACGCTCTTGGATCGGCAAAGGAAGGCACACATGTGCCATACAGAAACTCGAAGGTATGTTACACAGTTTCGATCTGGAGTAACTCTTGTACTAACATTTTCATAGCTCACATACCTCCTCCAATACTCGTTGGGTGGCAATTCAAAAACGCTCATGTTCGTCATGGTCAGCCCGCTACAAGCACATCTTCAAGAGACAATTACGAGTCTCAAATTTGCAACTAAGGTTTACAACACGCACATCGGAACGGCGAAGAAGCAGACCAAGACGTCGTAGACTTGGTTGTCAAGACGTAGATTGACTTTGGGTCCTGCGACACTTGTGTGCTACAGGATGGGCGTTCGGTTGTTCTGGATAGGACGAGGTGTTTGCGTATATATCTTCTTGTATGCACGAGCAGTGGCCTTTGAAGTGTTCGAGGTCAATATTGATTTGCTTGGTGTATATAGCCATGGTTTGGAGTCCAGGATTTATCTGGACAGGGCAAAGTCGTGTGGCGCACAGTCAACATGCCGGCGTTCAGGATTTCTTTTGGTAGCAATGTGAAGAACGATGAACGAAGCATATTCATTCTTGATCTTGCTTCTAGTGATATGATGAGAGGAGAAAAGACAGCAAAACTAAGTGGTGTTGCCATGACGTGAAAGTTCGTTAGATGGCTTGACATCCATCTCTCAGCGCTCCTCTTAGCTCTTTGAATTCAGAACCCTATACCTGCACACTTATTTCCAAAATCGACACCGGAATGTCGCACAACTTCAGTGTGTGCAGTGTCCGGCGTTCGACTTGGACGCCTGACTCCTAACAAATGGAATGCATATGCCTTCATGAGATCATGGTATCTCTCTCTTTTTCTACTCGAAGACTTTGCTGAACTTACCATCGCATATAGAGCCTACAGACCGCGCAGGGTATCCTATGGCTGTCCAGGTAGTGCGCCTACCAAGTAGGCATTTGTCTCACAAGGTGTTCGTTCTGAGATTCCGTAGCTTCGAAATCATACCTCAGTTGTTTCATGTGGAGAGCAAGGTTTAGAAGAATCCACGAAATGAGGTTAGCGAAAGCATGACGATGATGAACACCACCGTTGGCAAAAAGCGGCGATTAGAACAGCAGATGCTGTGGGGTATCAATATCGTGTTATCGTCGCTACATAGCCTCATACCACATTGCTGCCAACAATCACTCACAAATCAACGCAAACTCTTCACGTACTCTTGTTACCCTCAGCCCCTTCCGGGCGGTCTCCAGTCGAACAAGTCGCCAGCCTCCGTACTCCATGGTCCAACATCGTTATCTACTACAGGGCTCGGTAATTCAATCTCTGCCCCAGCCGGCGGTGATACATTGGTTTCCACCTGCAGGCTCTGCGTCCTTTTGAACTTCCGTCTAGGATCCGTTCGCTTGATCAACGCATCTAACCCACTGCTTTTCTTCTTCTTTGGTTCCTCAGTCACGGCGGTCACGGTCGATTCGTCTACGAGATCTGTAGCATCGCTTGAGGTTTTTGCTAGGTTGCGCTTCTCCCAATCGTCTGCTGCACTGGGTATCGGTGCATCGTTCTCACTTCTCACACGTCTGAAGTTTCTGCTCGGCGACTTTCCTGCACTGGTGATATTTGAGCCATCTTCAATAGGATCCGCGAGAACCTTAGCCAGGTTGTTCGGTTTTTGGAGAAGAGATGCTAGTTCGGTTGTGCTCATCATGAGACCTTTCTTGTTTGCCCGAAGGGGATGTGGCGGCAGAGCTACGGGCTCATTACGAGGGGGTAAAGCAGAGCCTTCCTCTATCGTGGTGGTTGAGGTGGGTTGCTTCTTGGTTCGCTTTGCTGGCCGCTTGGGGATACCGCCGGTTGAAAGGGGGACTTTGCGAGGCGAGGTTGAAGGCGTACGTGATCGTGCTTCTGATGCTTCGGTATGCACTGGCGACACGTCTCTCGATACTGGTATCGGTGGATCGAGTGCGGGTATGGGAGGCGATGGGACTTTGTGTGCTGGCGCGGGCTTCTCTACAGTGCTGTTTCGTGACTGCGCTTTCCGGACGGTTTCCTTTGATGGAGGTGACTTTGGTCTCGCAGTCGCGGGCTTAAGTGATGATTCAGCGGATATCTTCTTCATCTTTTTGGTGATAGTCGGTTTAGACTGGGGAACGTTCTCTGGAGGAGAAGAAGACATGATCTGAGGTTGTGGAGGAGACGAGGGTACTAATAGTCGCTGATCCATGAAGCCATGTATGACTTCTGGATCTTCCAGGACACTCAGCGATGGCAGTGATGGGGACTTGGAGACCCTCGCTCTTTTTAACGCAACGTCGTCACTATCTTCGGCATCTGTCCTTCCTCGCTTGTCTTTGGATATCCGTCTGGACGCTTCAGAGACAAGTTCTTGTGGTGGAGGATTACTGTTTTGCGACACTGCAGGCGATGGTTCCTTGCTTGTTATGCGTGATGTTGGCCGAACCCTGGCTTTGAAGCTGGTCGCTCTGGCCTCGCCCCCAGCTCTTACTGTCTGTTGGGGCAAAGACTGACAAAGCAACTTTCCGCGCTTTACACCTGTAGACAACCGGAGCGATTTGACTTTGCGATTAGGAGGAGGCGAAGGCTGCGCTGTAGGTGTAGGGTCTTTGGATGGCTCCTTTATCGGTTGAACCGCAAAATCGACGTTCATGAGGCGATTCGAGGCGCTCACTGGGGGTGAGGATGGTGGGGCCCGTTGCTTTGGAGTCTCTAAAGCCTTTGCACTTGGTATCGGCACCTTACCTTTAGGTATCTTTGGAGTTTGTACGGATGATTGCTGGGATATACTAGGTTGCGGAGCTGGAGTATGAACTACGCCAGATTGTGCCCTCGCTCTACGAAGTTTTGGTGGTGTGCTTGGGAGCGTTACGTCTGATAAATACGCCGAATGAGGGTCGGACTCGGGTTCTATCGTGATGACGGTCGCTGTCGGCGGCACAAACTTAGCAGGTTTTCGGGCATTCTTCGCTTCCGGTTGTCTTGGAGGTATGGCCGAGTCTCTCTTTGCTATAGGGCTTTCTTCTTGAACCGGTCTGGACTCCCTCCGGTTGGAGAGTGGCTGGACCGTCTTCTGCCTCTTCGGCGCGCTTTCCTCAATCTGTTCATTCTCTTTTTCCTTCCGAGCCTCGTACGGGGACTTCATAGGTTGGGCCTTCCCGATCGGCCCTTTCGGCGTTCCAAGCAGGGTATTGAGTGATTTATGGCGCAGTTGCGATGCGCTTCGCTGGGCGTTGGCCGGTGCTACCGATGACGGTCTTTGGAACGGTTTCGGTTGGGAAGGAACGGTCGGGCGGGGTGGGGGCTGCTCTTTCGTCTTCTTCTCAAGTAGTTGTGTCAGGTCTGTATGTGTGATGCCCATGGGCTCGGCGACCTCTACCAGCGCGCCATTATTCAAAGTGAGTTCATCGCCTTCCTGCACTTGGTTGCTGTCCTTGTGGTATGTATCGCCCAGAAAGTTTCTTGCTTGGTCGTACACCATGACTCGGCTGTTGAACGTGTGGAACTTGAGATATCCATCCTGCCATCGTTTTTGCTTTCGTTTTACGTCTTGTGTGTACAGGCACCGAAATTCGGCGACCGGCGCGCTGTTTTGGGAGGCGGTGATGGCTGCGATGGTGGACGCATATTGCGTGCTACGGGGGGCCGTCATGGCGTATCGGTTCGGTTGAGACGCGTCGTCTTGTGCGCGGGCGACATGGAGGCGGGGTCGTGCTGGAGGGTGAAGGCCAGAGAGGTGACGGTGACGCGCCTCGGCGGGATAAACCGCGCCTGCTGTTCCGCGCGAGCACGTGGTTTAGCGTCGCACACTACGGAAGTGGCTACCCAGCCCCAGGACCCTTGAGCTTTCACCGGAAACATACCAGGGGTATCCGTATCCAGTCTTTTCCACTTCAGTCATGACACGTCTTCGTGCTCGGCAGCCCAATGCTGAGTGGCCTTGCATCACCATGCCGTCTGATCCACGGTCCTTCTCGGTGCCGAGCTGAGGAAACCAAATGCGGGCACCGGGTATAGCCACAATTCGCTTCTCGTTGCTGCGAGTTAGCTCTAGCAAACTAAGCTTCTCCGCGACGACTTTCACAATCCACCTTTAGACTAGAAACTGGTCTAAGCGGGCAGCGAGTTGTTGCGACAACTGGTGCGGGGCCATCTATCACCCCTGCTCACCTTCACCTCAATTACCACACGGCTTTGAGCACAGCCACCGCTAGTGGACGCGCGAGCATTACTTACTGCCTGCTGCCCATTACTTGGGTTATTCTGTCCTCTTCTTACTTCAGGCCTACCTCGCACACAATTGCTGCCTTCACGTCGCAAGATGCAGCGCATGCAGAGGATTACGGGGCGTTTCCTCACGAGGACGCCCAATGAAGCCGATGTCGAATCCATGTTGAAGGACTTCAACGACTCCAAGACTATGTTGGAAAAGGTACGTCCGATGTGGCTTGTCATCTCACATTGTTCGGTCCTATGAACTAGTGGGGCCATCCCTAATCCCATCAAGTCCTACACCAGCCATCCACGTCAATGGACGCAATGCATCCTATCTATCCAGCACAGGAATCGGCTCTTCACTTCGTTGCCGAGTTTTGGACTAACTCGTCGCCCAGCTCGAAGCGTCAGCAAAGCAATGGCGGGACGCGTGGACCAACATCCTCAACCATCAACTCACTTCGGTCGAGCTACTATACACCATTTTCAAACCACTCGGCGGCGAAGGCTCCAACAGCACCCATGTACATGCCGAAACTCCGTCTGCCGTCCTGGAGCGTGTCCACGCCCTCCATGAGGCCTTTTCGGAACTGAAGACGGATATGATGGAGGAGGTCAAAGACATCGACAGGAAACTGGTCATACCGGCGAAGCTCGCTCGAGATGCATTGAAGCCCATGGAGAAGGCTATCAAGAAGCGGGAAGATGCGAAGGTCAGACAGCCTCCGAGTCGCGCTATCGGATGTACTGACAAAGCGATAATAGGTCGATTATGAGCGCTACAAGAGCCGCTGCGAAGCCCTCCAGGCTAAGAAGACGCGTTCGGAGCGCGAAAACAGCGCTCTCGCCAAACACGAAGTCGATCTCGAGCGCTCTACCCACGCATACCAGCTTGCTGACGAGAATCTACGAGAACGTCTACCACGTCTGAACGCCGCGACCTTCTCAATCCTACCACACCTCCTAGCGAACCAGATCGTCCTACAGAATAACTTGATTGGGAACTTGTATACTGTACTGCACCAGTACTCACACGAGCAAGGATACCCCGACCCACCACCTGAGCCGGAAGAAGTCATACCATTATGGGACTCAAACTTCACACCACTGCGCCAGGAGATGGAGACAAGCTTGGGCTTGCTCAAGACCGGCAAGGCAGTCCACATGCCGATGCGACTACCGGACAAGGGAGATACACTGACAGGCCTAGGCATTAGAAATAAGGTCATGCCTGGTAGGAGAGCCAGCAGCAACGACAGTGTGCCTACCATCACCGGAGGCGGACGACCTGCGCGACCGTCCCAGACCCTTTCGTCCACTTCCGAAAGCGGTCCACCTATAAGCCTCTCTAGCAAGCCTTCATACAGCTCTCTTAGCGCCTCGAAGCCAAAGATAGGTGGCTCGCCCCATCTGAGCGCTGGTCAGGACATGTATGGCCGCCGTGCCTCCTCCACCTCCCAGGCTTCCTCGTACTCAAATGGAACAAATGGTGATTCCTACTTTAACAAAACCCCTGCCTCGAATGGATCGACTCCAAGCGGTTATCCCTCATCGCCTAACCCAGCAGCAGGGAAGAAAAAGCCGCCTCCACCGCCCCCTAAGAAGATTGGATCGTTTCAGTCTGAGTACGTGACGGCCATGTATGATTTCGACAGTCTTACTCCTGGCGACTTAAATTTTAGAGAGGGCGACCGGATTCGCGTGGTGAAGAAGACTGAAAGCTCGCAAGACTGGTGGGAGGGCGAGATACACGGACAAAAGGGCAGTTTTCCCGCCAACTACTGCAAATGAGTTTGGCCAGCTTTGGGCGATGTGCGAGTGTAGGGGACAGAAGAACTTCAATGATATCCAAAACTGCATTAGAAGGTGGTGTTATGGCGTTTCAGCAGTTTTGTTGGTGTCACGAACCAGCTGCAGAACGACTAAGGTGGACTCAAGTTAAGGCAGAATGAACAGCTCTTGCGTCTTGATGCAGATTGCGCATGGATTCGTGCTCCAACAGCAACAGTATGCCAGCTTGCAACACTTCCCGATAGTGTAGTTGTGGTGTAATGTCAGCCATCTCAGACTGGGAGTCGACGCGAGTGACATGTCAAAGCAGACCGCGTCTCTCCTTGTGGTGGTAGTAGTGGTGGTGGTGGTGGCTTGGTACCTGTCCGCCGATATAAATAGTGCGCACGAATCTGCTCACCAATCAAGCTCCCAGGCTGCATCTTCATTGCCATACCAAGACTCAGCCTCAGGAGCAGTCTAGCCCCCGTCTTCAGCCCCCACATTCTAGTGCGTAGCTCCCGCGCGCCATCGAGAAGGCGGAGTTGATGCCTGCCCGTGTCATGATGCGCCTGCCTCGTGCGCGGTGTGCCTGCATATGTGAGCCTCGTGCTACAGCCGCAGCAGGCTTGCCGGCGTCAAGCATCATATAGAGCCCTGCGCTGCGTTTCATCCCTCATAAGACTATCTGAAATAATCGCTGATGTGCAGTATGAACGAGAAGACGACTGAACAGACTGTACGTACTGCATAATGACGTTGGAACAGGCTGGACGAATGCTTACAGGTAACAGAGCAGCGCATTGAGACCACCCTTCTCCTCTCGTCCGATTCCACCTCCCTCCACGGCTGCCAACTCCAGCAACCCCACAGCACGTGAACTCGTGCATCAAAATGGTCATATCGACCCCAACCAGGGTCACGCTTTGGCGAGCGGGCAGCCTGTGCTGGACTCAGTCACAACCATACCGCTAACGCCGGAAGACTCTCTTCCCACCATAAGCGGCAGGAACAACGAGGCATACCTTGCCAACGATGACCCTCGCCAGTTCCTGAAACACGATCTCGATCTCTCGCGCCTCAATCGCATACATGGACACCTATGGATGGCAGGCCGGCCGATGCGCGCTAGACCGTTGCACAGATACAGGATGCTGGGCATGGAAGTGCTAGGCACACAACAAATGGACCTACATTTGTTGAAATATTCAAACAAACTGCTAGTCAAGCCGCTGCCAGAGTGGATGCTCAGCTATGACTTTTGGAGAGAGCACATCTGTCAACCAGGCGATGCTGATTCTAACAACAATGTCAAGAGAGAAGAAGGCTGGCTGTGGAAGAGTGCCGCAGGGTTTTTGGTGAGCTATGTGTGGCTCATCACTACACCACTCGACTTGAAGATTGCACACGAATGCACGCTCCTGCCAAGTTTCATAACTTGGCACTGGTGGAAAGACTTTGTGAGGGATTTCATGCACCATGTGGATATCAACACACTACATCAGGTGAATAAGCGGTATCAGTTCGGCGATTTGAGGTTGGGAAGAATCAACAGCACCTATCGGATACGGTATGCACATACGCACTTTGTAAGAGGATATCTGTAAGTACATCCTTGCCGATGGGAACAAGTTGGCATAGAGGCTTTGATAGGATATATTGGCTAACAATTTCGCATAGATACGGATACAATCGCTACGTGATCTTCTTCCAGCGAAACTTCTCTTGGATCCTTATCGTATTCGTCTTCTTCAGTCTCGTCCTTTCCGCTATGCAAGTCGG
>Ga0268250_10001076_pt1 | contig 12143 bp, 13 predicted proteins | sample AgamicAsSfe_FD_200448 | JGI IMG/M metagenome (GOLD analysis project Ga0268250, IMG submission 200448) | Agave microbial communities from Guanajuato, Mexico - As.Sf.e (v2) (version 2) | ecosystem: Host-associated > Plants > Phyllosphere > Phylloplane/Leaf | place: Guanajuato, Mexico | collected... | reverse complement strand
AATCGAAGGGTGGAATGGATAGTGAAGTTTAATGCTCGTAATGTACAGAAGGAAGGAGAAGAAGAGGGGACAGTAGAGGCTACTTACCACGACCTATAAACAGACCAGTACGCGGCACGATGGGTATAGCGCTGAACAATCTGGCGGTAGCATCATCAGTACGAGGAGAATGATGCCACAAGCCGACATTCGCGTAAGGGGGGAACAATAGCCGATCCCGCGATGAATCCGCTATGTAACTGTACGTACCTGGAGACGAAGTCTGTCTAGTCAGTAGGACAACCTGAGGAGAACACACATCTCGCTTCCGGACAGCTCACCATCAGAGCCAAGACCTCGTGATTATAGTATATATATAGATAAAAAGACCTGACACTGCTATTGGTGGCGTCAATCGCGCACGCTTGTCATGGGACGCTGTGCAGTACAGGTTGCGCTGATTTGCAGCACGCCATACCGAAATCGGTAGTCCTATGCGGACATGGCTCGATATTTTCCACGATATCGTGCAATATTGGAGGTTGTCATGGCAGGAGGAGATAGCGAAAAAGCTGTACCTGCATTGTCTTACACCAAATAGCAGGTTGAGCTTTTGAAGAAGTTTTGTACGACCATAAAAGTTCTTCCCTTCAACAAAAGCTTTTTTTCTCGTTCGTCCACCTTCTGCTGCGTTCATGATTCCCGTTGATCTCCTCAGACCGATAGTAGCCATGGAACGTTGACCAACTCATAGGTGTCCTTGAAATTGAGGAGCACGAGCCTTGGTGGAGTTGTCCAACTTTGTCAGGGCGGCTACAGAACGTCCAACATGGTCTCACAGCGTGCCGCAGAAAGCTGGACTTCTGAGCCATGGAGTTGAAAAGTTCGAAGGATTCCTGAGTGAGCTCGCTCTGCAGCTCGCTTGGGCAAATACAGGGTTGTAGAGATCAGCGTATTGTATGGGCATCTCCCGGTCGAGATTTCCATACAGTGTTGCCAGCACAGCGCACGTACTGGACACACCTGTAAAGCTACAAGCTACGAGGATTGGGCATGATTCGCAGGCTTACCATCGGGCAATGACCATCTCGTGACATTCGAGTGCGTCTGTCTAGCCTTGACCCTGGTCCTTGCCTGCATGAGTATTGATTGCCGTATTGTATCGCCTGATCATGCTGTAGAGGGATGTCTGAAGTAATCTACGGAGTTCCCACCCGTGCCGTGCTCACTCCTGCTGCAGCGTCCGCTGCATACTGTTTGCTAATCAGTGATCCGAGTGTCACATCACTCCAGCCACCTCAGCGCTCATGTGGTCACAAAAACCTTAAGTTTCCTGTATATGACCGTTCAGGCTAGATGAATGACGGCAGATTGGATCTTCTTCGTGTATCCTCGTGACAATCTAATGAATGAAATGTGTCAAAGTCACACCTGCTGGCGGAGCTCAAGGTCGCTGAAGTGGCCACAATTTTCGAAAGCGTTGGAGCGGGGTAAATGTATGTGAGAGGTCGTACAGACACGACTTCCAGGTAGCGCTACCCAATCCGGATTCTGAACTGATTTGCAGGCGAGCGACAAGTCGAGTGGGTCTGTAAGCAACTCAAAAGCCAAGTTGACATACAGTAAATTACGAAGAAAGTTGCGGGACGAGCTATCGTGCGATCACATCACCGTGACTAACTTCTGCTTCGCACTGTCAGCAGCGAAGTTCTCATGCCCGGTGACTTCATACTGGGTTACTGCTGTTGGCCAGCCGATCCTGCTGTACACCTCATGAGAAGTGTCGATCTTTCATAAGACCATGTAGCGTGCCAACTCATCATTGCTGGACACGAGGAGACATGACAGCTCCTCCCGTGCTCGAATGAGAGTAGCAGCAAAGTCCAGTGTCACAGGATCAACATGCTTGTCCCACGTGATCTCACACCTGCTTCTTCCAGGCAGGCGATAAGCAGTTTCTGCCAGCTAGAGATCTGCCTCGACATGATGTCCACGAATGAGTTGACTGCTGGAGCCTATGTAGCCGCCAGTTACTGCTCCGAACAGATCGCCGTAAGTAGGCTGAGAGTCGGCTGCAAGTATCCGGGACAGTGCCTTGACGATGATGTCTGCTACGGATAACGGCGCGTACTGGAAGGCGTCATTTTGCCTGGAAGCGAAGGACTCGATCGGTGCATAGGAGAAGTCCACGAGAACGAGGGCGCGATGTACGATGATACAGCTGGAGCTGGCACCAACGCACGCCAGCTAGCTCGCGATTTGCGTTGGCAAGCCAGGTACCTGCTAGATATAGGGCCGTCATTTCCGAAGACAGGCACCTTTTAGTAAGTCCTGATAATGCAGGAATTTGATCACAGACATGGGTGATATCTTTGCCGGAGAATGGCTCCGCTTCATGTATCCAGAGTGCAGCGAGTTCAGCTTGAGTGATGTCGTGGTTTTGGTCTCTCGCAGAGTGTGCCGTGATCTTCCTGAATTTGGCCTTGTTGTTATCGGACACCCTCACAGGGTACTTTCCGCACCTTTCGGAATCTGAGCAGCACTATGATGTCCATGCGCAGTCCCACTGTGAATCATGCCCAAATCGCAAAACACGAGGGGCAAGGGAGAATTCCTGATGAGCCCAAGCTATGCTGTGAAGTGCGAGTCCGTGCTCCTGACGTTTCGATCGGGTAGAGAAGTAACTCGCAGATTGTCCTTCCTTTGGCACTTCGCTGCCACTTCGCTGGCAAAGAGTCTGCAGTCATCGTCGAGCCGAGCTTGTTTACCAAGGCAGGATTGATCTTGTATGGACCTGCCGCATCGTGTGCGACGCTGTAGAAAAAACCGTCGTGTGCATTTCGAGCCAGTGTAGCAGAGATAGCCAGAAAGGAGTTGTCGTAGATATCAGCCATCTTGACACTATTTATTCCATGGAGTGTGCCAAATACCAACCAATAGAGACATAGGAATATAGTAACGTAGACTGTGGACGGATCGAGACTTTCGATATTTAGAGTCCTCCACTTTGACATGAAGGGTGGTATTGATAACTTCAAAGGTTTCTTCGTCGCTCGGCCCAAGGCCGTCACGTTATCAGCTCGCCTGCTGTACTTGATCGAGTCCTCAGACACAGTCATTCCCCCTATTCGCGCCATTCCAGCAGTGACTCGGACTTTGGTCGGCTGTAGGATATGGAGCTGCCCCATTCTAGGCATGGGTATGCATCTGATCTTGGTACTACGGTCTCGAGGACTGTGGAAAAGCAGTTTGCAAGGGTAACGTTAGGATTTGCGCGAAGGTCGAGGCAGACCCTGCCACGAGCCATATTCCCAGTATAGGTCCGCTACGTATTCACAGGACGTGAGACTAACGAAGCCGGGATCAAGTCATGGCGGCCGCGGACCTCGAGGCCGTAAAAGTGATCGATGACAATGTTTCAGATGACATCCACGTCAAAGCTAGATCGATGGAGAACTTGTTGCTTGACATGCGGGTTGCTGCATTTCTGAAACATTGCTGAGACGCGGCCTCAAGATGATCGTCACTGACACATGCTTGGCCTACCTTCTAACTTCTAAAACATTTTACCTCGAATCCCCCACCCCTCTCCATGCCTCCCACGGCCGTCATCTCGAGCATCCAGCTCGCTCATCTCCCTTTCACTTGCTCGATCTACGCCTCCCTCCACACTTCCGTCACCAATGCCTCCCACATTCGCGCACAACTCCTCTCCTCCAATGCCGACTACGACTTCGCCTTCGTCGATGCCAGCACCATCCTCTCGACCACACACATCCTCGCTGCTGTGTTTCGCGCGGTGAACGATCTGCTAAATGCGAGACTGAAGAGCAGGAATGTGCATAGTGAGGTAGTCTTTTCGCTGGGGTCGAGCAATAATGTACGTCTACAATCCCGGTCCTGATTGACAGCAGTCGACGTGCAGCATAGGGTAGCCTAGTGCTGACATGATAACCACGTCCAGATCTCAGACGCCCTCCGCCGCTTCGGTATTTCAGACAAAACGACCTCGCTTCTTGCCATCAAGATCATAGACTCCGCAGCACCAACAACCTCTTCCAATTCATCAGCCACTACCTCAATGCCCTCCCGTACCCTTACTACCACGCACGACACAATCCGCGACTTCCTCAGCACAGCCGTCGAAGGCACGCCCGTGCCCTTCTCCGACGCCGAACTCGAGAAAGTGCGCGATGTTCTAGGTATAGCGAAGTTGTACAAACTTGGTGCGACGATAAGTGGTGGAAGCGGAGGGGGTGGCAAGAAGGGTACAGCGTCTGCAAATGGCACAGCGAATGCGTTCACATCCGAAGAAGAATTCGAGAAATACAGGAGGGAGGTCAAGGAGCTTGAAGTGCAGATTCTGGGATTGATGGCTATCAAGGGTGCATGAGCACGCATACTTCGCCTCGAGCGTGCTGCCATTGAAGATATTGCGAGGCTCTTATACACGTGCGAACGTGGTCATAACCACAGTATGAAGTAGGCCACATACCGCCAGATCGAGACCCTCACACAATCGACAGACACCGCGCTGTTGTGCGACGAGCCGGGCCCCCGCTCAGCAGATTCTGCCCACGTTCTCGCATCAACGAGGGCCCTGCCACACGGGCTCTGAAGTCTGCGGGAGGGACCTACGAGATCACGCGAAATACCATTACCAGACATGGGGGAAGCCTGACGTCGAGATGATTGAGGTTTGGCTCAGCGGGAAGGTGCAGATCGAGCTGCTGTAGCGCAAGGAGTCCTGTAGCTAGGGTTTTCGCAGCTTCTGCCTTTGAATCATGCAAGACACCTCCACGTCCGTCGAAAGACGGAGACCTGCTGCATGGATCGCATACCACGAGCTCCAGACGCTCAGCAGGCGAGGCGGAGAGTCACGAAAGCTCGCAAAGGAAATCACTGGTATCGGTCATAGCATGAGGGCTGGTTTGTTGTAGATTGAGAGATTCTGTAGCCATTTTAGCTATTAACGACTTCATCTGTAAAACTTATATGTCACAGTGCTACAAACGTTTCCTCTTGTCTCGTTCATCTTTCGCAACCAACTTGCACTTGCACTTTTCGTGCTATCATGTGCCTACCTTCTCTCATAGCTGTTCAGCAAATCACATCCTCTCTTCTCTTCATAACTCATCTCTCACGACCATATCCCCCGTCTCATCCATTCACCTCCCCATCCTAATAACCCCCGCCGCCATCAACTTCTGAATCTTCGTCTTGATAATCGGACTCCTCATATGCTCCTGCAACGCCTTCGGATCCCCCTTTGCCTGGTTCAGAATACTCTGCATGACCGGATCCTGCAAAATCGCGCTAATCTCCGGATCCCGCTGAATGCGCTCCATCGTCTGCTCCTCCGTCTCGCCCTCGTTCGCCGAAAACTGCGCCTGCAGCGCCTTCTGCTGCTGCTGTTCGATTTCGCGCGTGTTGGCTCCGGTCTTGTCGGCTTCCATGGCGTCCGTGCACACGTCGGCGCAGCGAGAGTATTCGCGCATGGCGAAGAGGGCTTGCGCTTTGCGGAGGTAGGCGCGGATGAAGGATTTGTCGTGTTTGAGGGCCTCGTCGCAGTCGGCGACGGCGGCGGGGAAGGAGAGCAGTTTGATGAGGCAGGCGGCGCGGTTGCTGTAGCCGCGTGGGTCGTCAGGTGCGCGCTTAACCCACTCGGTGTAGGCCTCGACGGCCGCGGGCCAGTCGGCTTCCTTGAACTTCTGGTTGCCGAGTTCGCGGGCTTTTTCGGCTTCGGCGGGGTCGATGTAGGAGTTTCGGTCGTGGGTGATTTTGGTCTTTTCGGCGGCGCGGAGCTTGGCGAGGACTTCGGGGGTGCGGTGCTCGGTGAGGGATTTCTGGTAGTTGAGAATGGCGTTGGGGTAGTCGAGGAGTTTTTCATAGGAGGAGCCAATGCGACCGAAGGCTTTGGCCACGATCTTGAAGTCGGCACGGACGGTGCGGCCGTACTCGATGGCTTCTTCGCAGGCAGAAATTGCGCCTTGGTAGTCGCCTTTTTCGAATTTGGCAGCACCGAGGTTGGTAAGGTATGTGATATCTTTGTGGAGAGACCAGGCTTTTTCGTAATGTGAAATTGCTTCATCGAATTGACGCTTCTTGTAGTTTTCTGTGCCGAGCTTCTTCTCTTCATCTGCTTCCGCTTGTGCTTTTTTTGCCTCTTCCTGTGCCTTCCTTTCTTCGATTGCTTCCTCGTCCTCGATTTCTTCTTCCTCTGGATCAGGTGCTGATTCCTCCTTCTTTTCAGGTGCCACGCTTGACGATTGTGCATCTGGCATGGGGACATCCTCCTCACGATCCCGACCACTTGCGCCTGCTGAGCCAGCACCACCATCCGCCTCATCACCAGCAACCATTGACATGTCGATACCTAGTAGCACACTCAACACAGACATCATCCGTGGATCGCCAAGCGCTGAGCCAATCGCGTTCGGGTTGTTCTTTAGAGACTGGAGTTGCTGCATAAATTGAGGGTCGCCTAATAGCTTGCTTGTCTTTGGATTCGCTGCCAGCTTTTGGTAGAGTTTAGGATCGTTGAACATGTTACCGAGCCCGCCCATAGGATCTGCCCCATCAGCCTTTGCCTCTGCCTTGATGGCTCGTTGCACAGAGTCAAGACCAGATTTCGCTTGAGCATTGTTTGCGTCGAGCTTCAGTGCCTCATCGTATGCATCTACAGCACCGACAAGATCACCTTGACCATGCAGTGCTCCACCTTTTCTGCTCCAGCCTTTTGACCAGTCAGGCTTGAGCTCTGTTGTCTTCAAGGCATCTTCATATGCATGGTCGTAGTCTTTTAGTGAAGCATAGGCGCCGGATCTGTTCGAGTAGAGGACGTGATTCGACGGGTCCAGCTCGATGGCTTGTGAAAACTTGTCGACGGCATCTTGGAATCTCTTCTCTGTGAATGCTTTGTTGCCTTCGGCCTTGAGTGCGTCGGCCATGGCGTGTGGTAGTGTAGTGTGTTGTAGCGTAGTTGAGCGAGTGAGAAAGGACAGAAGATGAGCTCAGGTTGTCCTGCGTTGGGTTGTACAAATGATTATGATTATTCTGATCTTGTTTGCTTCCATCTTCCTACCCCACATTCTGGAATGTCTTGGGCGAACCCTTTGAAGCTTCGAGCTGCTTCGACCAGGGCTCTCTGTAAGGCCGGCATACTTTGAGGACATGAACCTAGAGACACTACAGTACTCTCCTGGCGCATATTCACTCTGTTCTATGATTCTTCGAGAACTGTAGAATCGCTAATAGATCAGAGTCTTCTACGTAGCTGCTAGAAGCGCAATGTCGGCTATTTCGGTTATATATTGGGAGCTCAAGTGAATTGCTGTCAACGTCATGGCGCGAAATCAAGGTTCCGTGTTGCTAGGCCTGTTTACTATCTCATCACTTCATCTCCTCCTTCCGCAACAACAACCTTTCTTGATCGCCTTATCTAGCTTGTAGCATACCTTGCCGATCCGACTTCTTTCCCTACATCTCCTACACCTCTCACAAACCTAGAAATCATGGGTCTCCTCGACAAGCTCCGCGGTCACAAGAAGACAAAATCCACCTCCTCTCGTAAGTGTACCACAACAGGCTAGATAGCACGTCCAATCCATGAGGCTGGATTCCAGCTGTCGCAAGGGACTGCACAATATGTCAATGCATGCGACACTACTTGCGACGCAACTCTTGGTCGTCCAAGGCTGATCTGCTTCTGCCTCTTCAGCATCATCTCCAACCTCAACAAGCAGCCCCACGTCTGGAGCTGGTTCGCATTTCCCTACTTCGACCACCTCTTCCAGAGCGCCCCAAGCAGCGACGGGTGCGACAAACACCACATCGTCCACGCCTGCATACTCATCTCCTCCCGCCGCTGCACCGAGCACGAACATTGGTAGCTCAGCTGCCGCGACTGGTGGTGCTGTTGGAGGCGCTGCTGTTGGAGGCGCATCGCACAAGAGCAAGCACAGCAATGTCTACTTCGACCTCTCCGTCAACGGTGGCTCAACAGCCAAGGTTGTTTTCGAGCTCTTCGATAGCGTAGCCCCGAGAACATGCGCCAATTTCCGTGCTCTTTGCACTGGAGAGCAAGGATACGGATACCAGGGATCTAGCTTCCACCGGTATGTTCGCACTTGAAGCTGCTTGGTGGACTTTTAGGAGCTGACAGATGTTGTAGCATCATCCCAGGTTTCATGATCCAGGTTTGTATTCAGTGTCATTAAATGCGCTGCCCTTACATTGACCATCGTATAGGGAGGTGACTTCACAAACGGCGACGGCACAGGCGGCAAGTCGATCTACGGACCCAGCTTTGATGACGAGGACTTCTCTCTCAAGCACGACCGACCTTATCTTCTGTCCATGGCGAATGCTGGTCCCAACACCAACGGATCTCAGTTCTTCATCACGACTGTTGAAACACCGCATCTCAACGGAAAGCACACCGTGTTGTAAGTCTACAGGATTGCACAAGACCGCTCTCGACCAGGAACTGATCATAACATAGTGGCGAGGTTGTTGATGGATCCGAATTCGTCAAGGCTATTGAGTCCGTAGGCTCTCAGGACGGAACTCCCTCAGCCGAGGTCGTCATTGTCAATTGTGGAACTGTCTGATATGGTCAATGCAAATACAAGCGGAGTGGACAGTAATAATCGTGGCGGCAAGGATGATGTGTTACAGGGAACGACCAGTAATATTGATGATAGGACATAGTAACGTCGGCGGGAGTATTTGGCTATTTCGTGCGTGATACCCAAAATGAGATGTCTTCAACATTCCATTGTGGGCGGTGATCCGTAGAACTTGAAAGCAAAGAACGTGCCATGATAGTGATACCAACCTCCAACGTGACTTTACAGCCGAGGTAATGTAAAGCTGGTTCTTCAATTCACTATCCAGCGGCCATAAAGGTTTGCCTGCCGGAGCCGTCTCGGCATGTCACGTAAGCACCACAGTATTGAGCATGAGAGGGGCAATGGGGCAAGGGCCACGGGGCGAGCACAGCGTTACCTCATGGATACTCCACTGCATTCTGCATATACAAGCAGCTTCACTGCAAAACAGACACTCCTGTCTCACTTATATCAGACGTACTCATCTTCAGCGTAACCCTCTCACGATCACAGGATATGGCTCCAACAACAACTGCCTCGTGCTGTATGTACCAACGGTACTGAGTGGGAAAGCGGGGTACAATACGTGAATGCTGACCTCTCGCCACCTCAGTTTGCGGCGCTGTCCAGCTCGAAGTAGTATGTCTCCCTGTCTAGAGTATAGCTACCCCGATTACCAGCTGCATTACTGATACGTCCTCTACGCCAGCCCACCGAGGGTGAAGGGCTCGTCGACACCTTTGTGTGTCACTGCAGCGATTGGTAGGTCTTGCGAAGCGCTGAAGCAGGATCGATTACCTTGTTCACGGGCTTCAACCTTGTCGAACTAAAGTACCTACACTTACACTTCTCTCAGCCACAAGATCTCATCATCCATGTTCTGCTCCAACTTCGTGGTCAAGGAGTCGTAAGTGCTTTCTCTCCATGACCTCGCCTCGCCCCTTTCACTTCCCTCCCCACTGACCCCCTCACTTCCCGTCCTCCACAGCCACGTCAAGCACCTCAAAGGCCAATCCAATCTCAAAACCTTCTCCATGCGCGACACCATCTGGAACCACACCGAAATGACAAACTTTTTCTGCGACACCTGCGGAACGCTGATGTATCGGCGCAACCCCGAGGACTTTCCGGGTCTGCTGATTCCGCGGATTGGCACGCTCGATGATTTGAGTTTGATGGAGACGACGTTCAAGCCTAGAGTCGAGCAGTATGAGAAGGATAGGGCGAGTTGGCTGAAGCCGGTGGAGGGGGCGGAGGTGAGGACGCACGCGATGAATATGGAGTGGGGGATGGGGAAGGAGAAGAAGGAGGGAAAATAGGGGATGACCTCATGCTGTGATGCTGAGGCAGTTTCGGTGCTAGTATTTGTGCGCTATGGTCTTTGGTATGGTCGAAGGCCTGGGTTCGTGTGACAATTCTTACCTCAGGCAGCGTAACTTGTCGATTGACTTCAGCAGCAAGTAGCACCTGCCCTCATGATACTCAATTTGACTCCACATCCATCTCCCATCTTTCAGCGCATGCTATTCCCTTCTTCTCCGCACACAACAGACACAACAGATCATTAGTCCGTATTTCTATTCAGATAATCTCCAGCATCACGGTCAATATCATTGAAGCCAGCAAGACCCAAAACGAGCAGGAGATAGTCAATGCAGAGATCGCGCTGCTACAAGAATGGGACGTCTTTCTCCTCGAAAGGTTTCGCACCGACGCGGAGTCTATCGATCAAGCCGACCAAGAACTAGCTGCGCGTGTTCAGGCAATGGTCGATTCTGCATGTGCTGCGTTGATCAATGCCAAACATGTCCTCAACGAGATTGGCCTCTATGAGATGTTGCAAGGTCAACTATCTCAGGTCCGCTGTAGAGTCGAAAAACAGGAGCGGAGAGCTGCATATTGCCAGCAGAAGGCACTCGCGATGAAGAGACTGGCTGATGAGGCGAACAGCGGTGCTTTGGCGGAAACATCTGGACATGGCAGGTAAGCAGGTGTCTGGTGAATATTCTTGGCGTGGAGCACCCCTCATGGTACTCACATTTACCCCACATCCCAGCGTCATTGGATACCCCACCTACAATCCCATCTTCCAAGGCATGCCAATCTCCTTCCATTGTTCGTTGTCCATATAAGCTTATACGTAACATAATACACAAATTCATCTTCTCTGGCTAACAGTAGATCAGACAGACGCCGCTAGGAATCAAACGATCTCACGCCGCCATGGGCAGTACTATTGACGTCGACAAGAAGGATGCCGTCAAGACCACCATTGACACAGTGAGTCACGGTCGGGGAGAAGCTATGGACCCGAGCTCAGCATGAGGTCATCCTCTATCTAAACCCGCTTACCAAGTCTTCGATAGCTCGGCATGGTGGGATGCGGAAGCATGGGCGGCGGCATGGCCCTCCTCTTCGCCGAGCACGGCCTCACAGTCTCCCTGCAAGACCCTTCCGAAAAAGCCATGGACAGTCTAGTGACAGAGGCCAAGGAGAAAGGCTTCGGCGACCGCATCAAGAAGACGAAAGACTTGGAAGAACTATGCAAAAGCCTCCACACCCCTCGCGTCATCGCTTTCTCCCTTCCGCACGGCACCGTCGGCGATACTGTCCTCGGCGGACTTCTTCCATATCTGGAGAAGAATGATATAATACTTGATGCAGCGAATGAATGGTATGAGAATACCGAGCGACGGCAGGGGAAGTGTACGATAAGAGGAATCAAATACATTGGAATGGGTGTATCTGGTGGGTATCAAGCGGCGAGGAATGGGCCGAGTATGTGTCCTGGTGGTGATGAGCAGACGCTGGCACAGATCCTGCCGTTGTTGGAGAAGGTTGCTGCAAAGGATAAAGATGGACGCTCAGCAATCGGGGCTGCTGGCTTCGGTGGTAGTGGGCATTATGTCAAGGTAAGTCGTGCTGGACCGAGACTAATGGTAGGGCTAACAGGCAGTAGATGATACATAACGGCATCGAGCATGGCATGATGAGCGCGATAGCAGAAGCCTTCAATATCATGAGAGATGGCCTTGGAATGGAGCTTGATGAGATTGCTGATGTGTATGAGAAATGGAATAAAGAGGGCGAGCTTGTATGTCCTGGTGTCCTTCTCCAGTCCTCATGTCTTATGCTAATGGAGCTCGAAGCAAGGCACATTCCTCATCGACATCAGCACCGACATATGTCGGAAGACTTTCCCAGAGTCGAAAGAACATGTCTTGTCCACAGTGCTCGACAAGGTCCTGACACCTTCATAACCACTCTATTCCAACAGATCCCTTGCTAATTCGTGTTCGTAGGTTGTGCAAGATGTGACCGGAGAGGAAGGCACAGGCGTTTGGTCCAATATGGAAGCTGTTCGTCTGCATGTCGCCGCTCCGACTCTGAGGTGAGGACACAGTTCTTTTATTACACCCCATCGAGTGCTCAACATTCGTGCTGACATACAACCAAGTGCCGCCCACTTCTTCCGAATATCCTCTGCATACCGCGGTCAGCGTGAACATGTGCACAAGAGTATGAGCTTTTTGCCACAAAAGCTAAATGTGA
>Ga0268250_10001073_pt1 | contig 12154 bp, 11 predicted proteins | sample AgamicAsSfe_FD_200448 | JGI IMG/M metagenome (GOLD analysis project Ga0268250, IMG submission 200448) | Agave microbial communities from Guanajuato, Mexico - As.Sf.e (v2) (version 2) | ecosystem: Host-associated > Plants > Phyllosphere > Phylloplane/Leaf | place: Guanajuato, Mexico | collected... | reverse complement strand
TCGAGACCGGCCCCAATCAAGATCACTTGTCAGGCACTGCATCCGTTCCCATACATGCTGTTTACTCGGATTGGCAGACAGCAAGACCACATGAATTGCATGCGGCTAGGATGGCAATGGAGATTGACGGGGCCCAAACTTTCACAAACAGCTGGGCTGGACCAGCCATGATCAGCGATAATGACCAGGCTTATGACTGGTCGACGACTATGGACTTTTCCAATTTCCAGACTGTTGGCGGTAACGCGAACTATTATCCAAATGGTGCGCCGAATTTCTCGTCGTATCCGCCGCAGTAAACGGGGTTAGAGGAGGCCCAGCATTGACGAATTGGTAGATTTTTCTTTTGCGATGCTCGGCTTTTAGCATTTCTGATCAGCCTTTTGTTCTCAAGTTTCTCATCTTAGGTTCTGAGGCGCAATTCTTGGTGGTGGTCTTATTTGGGTGCCAGCTTTCCATGGCGACAGGAAACCATGCACAGGAGTTCTTGGGTTATAGGCAGTCGTTGTCTTGCAATTGTTTTTGAGACGGCATGCAGTAACATGCGCGACGTTGTAGTGTGCGTAGAGATGGTCGCAGGCAAATCGTTGGCTTGGTTGCTTTGAGCGATACAAATGCATATGCACGTATAATACAACATATCGACGGACCTTGGGCAATAGGTCAGTAACCGACTACCGCACGGTGTACTCTGTGTGCACCTTCACTAATGTCAGATGGTTAGGTGGCACGCTCGTTGAATTAGGATAGGTACTTCCTGATTTCATGTTCCCAGGTACGTTAATCGAAGAACGGTAGTCTTATTTCAAATTCGTTATTCCTTGCCTTACACGAGGCCCCTACAGAAGCTTCTCGATAGCAAGAAAACCACAGTACGATTCTACTTATGGAGTATGCACGCACTTGCTTCTCGCAACGATCAGACCCTTGTTACGTCAGCCTAAAACCAATGTACCTCGGTAAATCTCTCCACATTCGTATCATCATCTCAGCCCGTTACCATCCCCACACTAGTCATGCCATCCGCACCTTTCCTGCTCCAAGAACCGACAATCGAGTCAATATCTATTATGCCGATGTCCGTCGTCATCACGGTGCGGATGCCTTGCCCAAAGTAGGGGCGGAACAAGTTGTCGACGAACTTGACCCAAGCTTCCGCAAGCATCCACGGCGAAGAGGCTAGGACGTCAAGCATTAACCCCAGCGCTAACCCCACTGATCGTCAACACTCTGCACCGCCTGGGCAACGGTCATGGCGCTCATCGGACATACTTCCCCGCCTGCGCCATCCGAGATGCGGGCATATACGTGCACTAAAGACTTTTAACGAGCTTCCATGCAGCGATATTGGTGGAATCGGTACTTGCGTATTTCGATGCTGGTTGGACTAGTATCACTACGGCTACTCATCCGGTCAACCTGGTCGATCTTGCGTGACCTGGTTACTCATCCGGCTGAAATGGCACGGCTTTGGCATGCCCAACATGGGGGCAAACCGGGGAAAAGTTACTGGGGGAACAGGGGGAACAAAGGCAAATGCGCTCGGAACGTGATGGCACGAGATGCTGTCATCGTCCGACGGGAACGAGTAAAGATGCCGGTCGGCTACATGCAAACCATGAAAAGCTTCGGAGGCTGGGGAAATTTGTTTATATTGCTTGCTTTCCCGCGGATTTGCTCAACTCCACAAGCTACTTGACCTTTGGTTCCGCATACTGGTCAACATGAAGAGCTTTCTAAAGCTTGGTGGTGCGGTTGCGCTCGGGTGTTTTGCTGTCGAGAGTGCGGCTAGGGCTGTAGGATATTCGCCCAAGGAATTCATCAAGCCGTACAAGAGGGAGGCTTTACAAGATATCGTAAGTGGCAAGGTTCAAATGTCGATCTGAAATTGGTCGTGACTAACCATGTCTGTAGGTCACCTGGGACGAAGACTCGCTCTTCGTTCATGGAGAACGCATCTTCCTGTACTCTGGTGAAGTTCACCCGTTCAGACTACCAGTTCCTGACCTTTACGCCGACCTCTTTCAGAAGATCAAGGCTCTTGGTTACAACGGCGTTTCCTTCTATGTCGACTGGGCTCTGCTTGAGGGCAAGCCCGGTGTTTACCGCGAAGAGGGTGTCTTTGACCTACAACCTTTCTTCGACGCTGCGCAGGAGGCTGGCATCTATCTCCTTGCTAGACCGGGACCTTACATCAATGCTGAAGTATCTGGTGGAGGTTTCCCCGGATGGATTCAGAGGGTTAACGGCACACTGAGAACGCGCGCTCCCGATTTCCTGGAAGCGACCGACAACTACATGAAGAATGTGCTGGCGAAGATCAAGCCGGCGCAAATCACTGAGGGCGGCCCTATCATCCTTATCCAGCCAGAAAACGAGTACACGCAAGCTACTTCCGCCATCAAGCCTTTCCCGGATCCAGTCTACATGCAATACGTTGAAGATCAGATTCGCGACGCCGGTATCGTTGTACCTTTGATCAGCAACGACGCCTCCGCAAAGGGAAACAACGCACCCGGTCAACCTGCAGCTGTTGACATTTACGGCCATGATGGCTATCCTCTTGGGTTTGATTGTGCTAACCCCACCACATGGCCGGATGGCAACCTTCCAACGAACTGGCATCAGCTTCACGAGCAGCAGAGTCCTACTACTCCTTACTCTATTGTAGAGTTCCAATCTGGCAGCTTCGACCCTTGGGGTGGGCCAGGTTTTGACAAGTGCGGTGTTCTAGTCGGCGCGGAGTTCAACCGCGTATTCTACAAGCAACTATACAGCTTTGGCGTTACGATCTTGAACTTGTATATGACCTACGGTGGAACCAACTGGGGCAACCTTGGTCACCCTGGTGGCTACACTAGCTACGACTACGCTGCGCCAATCAAGGAAGACCGTCAAGTTGACCGCGAGAAGTATTCTGAGCTTAAACTCCAGGCCAACTTCCTCAAGGTGAGCCCTGCGTATCTCACTGCTGCGCGCGGCAATGCTTCAAACTCCACCTGGACAACTAGCACCGATTTGAGCGTCACTCCTGCGACCAACGAGAAGACTACATTCTACTTTCTGAGGCACTCCAAGTACAACTCGTTGGAATCAACGACCTACAAGCTTCACGTCACGACCTCTATCTTCGGAAATATCACTGTACCTCAGATGAACGGTACTTCCCTTACGTTGAACGGCCGTGATTCCAAGGTCCATGTTAGCGACTACGACATCGGCGGTGCCACTCTGGTCTACTCTACTGCTGAAGTATTTACTTGGCACAAGTACGACGACAAGACTGTTCTAGTCGTCTACGGTGGTTCAGGAGAGACTCACGAACTGGCTCTCGATGTCACCGGACTTGAGGTTGTCGAGGGCGATGTCGCGAGCACCACTGCTAAGGGTACCACAATCCTGAACTTCAAGGCCGATGGTACCAGAAAGATCGCGAAGGTTGGAGCTGATAGCCCCGTCTACGTCTACATGCTCGATCGTGGCGAGGCCTTCAACTACTGGGCTATTGACCAAGCACCTCATGACTCTTCTAACCCTGTCATTGTCAAGGCAGGCTACCTAATGCGCACTGCCAAGGTTACTGGCGACACCATTGCCCTCGTTGGCGATATTAACGCTACAACCACGGTCGAAGTCATTGGTGGCGCATCATCAGAAGTGTCTAAGATGACTTTCAACGGAAAGGACATTGACTTCACCACTTCCGAACAAGGAACCTTGTCCGCCGACATTGAGTTTGCCAAACCGGACATCAGCATCCCCAAACTCAGCGAACTGGAATGGAAGTTCGTCGACTCACTACCTGAGATCCAACCCGGATACGACGACAGCGAGTGGACTGCAGCCGACCTGAAGAAGACATACAATTCTCTGCGTCCCTTGACTACACCTGTGTCGCTATACAGCTCGGACTACGGTTACCACACCGGTACTCTGCTCTTCCGCGGCACATTCACCGCATCTGGAAACGAATCAACATTCTACCTTTCGACGCAAGGTGGTTCTGCATTCGGTTCTTCTGCGTGGATTGGCGATCAATTCCTCGGCTCATGGCGTGGTTACGACGCAGCCATGAACGGCAACGCCACGTTCACCATGCCCAACCTGACCAAGGGTAAGACATACACCATCACGGTCGTCGTAGACAACCAAGGCCTAGACGAGAACTGGACCATTGGAACCGAAACCATGAAGAACCCGCGTGGTATCCTGGATTACAAACTATCTGGCCACGACGCCTCCGATGTTGTCTGGAAGCTCACTGGTAACCTCGGCGGAGAAGACTACCGCGATATTTCTCGAGGTCCCCTCAACGAAGGCGGCCTGTACGTTGAACGCCAGGGTCTACACCTCCCCGGTGCTCTCACAGCAACAGACGCCAAATGGCAAGCCTCCGCCGGCCCAGTTGCCGACGGCATCTCCGCCCCAGGCATTGGTTTCTTCGCCACTGAATTCGATCTCAACATGCCCTCTGGCTACGACATCCCCCTCAGTTTCACCTTCACAAACGGCACTTCTTCCAGCAACTCTTCTTCTTCTGGTTCCAGCGTCCCCGCCTACCGCGTCCAGCTCTACGTCAACGGCTGGCAGTACGGCAAGTACGTTAGTAATGTGGGCCCGCAGGTCAAGTTCCCTGTTACAGAGGGTATCTTGAACTACAACGGTACCAATTACTTGGGCGTCAGTCTTTGGGGTCTGGATGGTGGAAGTACAAAGGTGGATGGATTGGAGTTGGAGGTTGATGCGGAGATTTGGAGTGGAATGAAGAGCGTCGCTACTGTTATGGGAAGTGAGTATGAGAAGAGGGAAGGAGCTTATTGATCTCAAGAGATGTGCAGATAGTGATTGTAAACACCACGTAACGAACTATTATGATTCCAAAGTTTCGTTCCATCATGTGAAGGCAATCTTGGTGACGCAAGTCACGTCTTCCGTACTTGCTTCTTTGAGAATTCAGTTGGTACTCTCGTCCATCTTTGGTCCTCTTCCTTCCTCACTCTCACCTCGACGTTTTAGCGCGGCCTTGGCACCGACCTTGACAAGCGCGTTTTTGCCCACAACAAAAGCTTGAGCTGCACTTAATCTCAGTCTTTCTTACTTATTTGCCTGCTCCTCTAAGTATTACACGAGGAATAATTTCACAAGACCACCATGGCAGTCAAGTAAACCTTATCTGCACACCAGTCTCAATGAGCTTATACTAACAATCAAAGTGACAGGAACCTCAGCGGCGGTATCTCGTTCTTCGACTTGCCTGGGGGTACTTGCTCTATCGATTACAATACCCAGTTCTCGCAAGCTGATACGAGACTACAGAGCTGCGCAACGCTATCTACGAGCACTTCATCGATCTCATGCCATCAGTCAAAGACGCCATTAACCTAGCTTGCGTCCATAAGCAGACTCACTCCGAGTTCGCAATGTTATTCGTCCTTCGGAGCAATCTCAGCCTCGACTTTGAAGATCTTAATGACTTCCTACATCACTTCTTTGTTCGCTGCCCCAACTCGGCCCTCAAGGATGTTCGTTGCTACCTGGAAGTGGAGGTGTACTGGTGTTCAAGTTACTCACTCGATATGCTTGCGGTCGCTGCGGTCCTACGTGAGTACCCTCTACTCTGGATCGGATGGTTTGAAGAGTGTGCCTGCAACGCTTGTTTGTGCTCCTTCGAATATCAAGGTCCTACCTTCGTCCAGTCTTTTCTGACAGATATGGCTGTCGATCATTTCAACAAGTTGATATCTGCCAAGCTTTCTCGTGGAAAGTTTTACGAAAGCAGCCAGCTTCTCATTGTCACTGGAAAGGGAGTCTCTAGACAGACTGTCGAGGGTTGGAAGCTTACCTGCAGGAGGAACATCAAGTTTACGGTCCATAGGGAAGTTTATGAGGATTTTGAGGACTTTGACTTAGATGGTGAGACCGATTTGAACAACGATAATGACAACTTAGGGGACAAGCAAGTCGGAAGGTGGTTCGGAGAGTAGTGAATAAGAACAGGAAGATTGACCAGAGGCTGGCAACGCGATGTAATAGAGCCACACCATATATTAGGAGGCCTTCTTCGTTTTGAGTATCAATCTCGGCGCATAGTCTCCTGGTGGCATACTGTCGCTGTTTTGAAGCTGCATTGAAAGCGAAATGCAGGTTCTGGTTCGTACTATGCTTCGGTCCAAGCTCGCATGCCATTGCCATACAGATACTAGGAAGTGTTATAATGTTTCCGTCGTTTACAGACCAAGATATTCTCGCATCGCACCCAATTGTTCCTGGTGCTTAGGCTGATGCGATATAAACGTGGGTGTAAGTACAAAAGAGAGATGTAGTTGCTTGCGCGGCCCAATTTTCTAGCTGCGAGCACAATACTCATGAAGGAATCGTTTTGGATTATTCCAAAGATGAGCTTTCGTGCCCTTTCAGTCGTGTTCAAGAATCCAGGTTCCGAGCTCGGCGATTAAGCAAAGAGCTCACAGCGCGCCACGCATCACCGCTCCTCCGATCACACTGCATGCTGCACGGTGCCCTTGAACAACGCCAACACCAGCTATCGTGAACTAGCGGGTATTGATGCTGCAAAGCTAGGGAGGTGCCTGGTCATCATCTCATTCTGGAAAGGTTCTGGTTCGCTCGTCAAATATCGAGACACCAAGCCGTTGGCCATAGCTTGTTGAGGTACAGCCACTCCAAGCAGCAATACCGACACGACAAAGATATGTTTTGACGAAGGAGAACACACACGAAGCCATCTGCGTCTCAGAGTCAGCTCCAAGCTGCCGCGTATTCGGAACCAAGCATGCACAAGACCACGTGAACGCAGCTGACCTCAGCATCCCCTCACTCCTCACCACCTAGGATACCGCTCCCCGCCCTTTCCCTCCTCCATCAAGCCAGACATACACCCAACACGAAAGCCCAGGCCTTCGCGTATAAACGAGCACCCACGACACAGTGACGAAGGAGCGCTGTCAGTGTGGAGAAAAGGCTAGAGGAAAGCGAAGCGAAAAGCCAGCAATTGATTTAGGTTCAACGTCACAGGCACGCGTGAGGTGGACCAATGAGTACCCTAGCGCGACGGCCACTAAACCCCGGGGGCCCACAAACGGAGTGCGTACTAACCGGATGCAGGACTAGGCACGTGGACGGTCGGGACCACGGGGTACAGAGAGCTTGACGTCGCGCGCTGCGGATGGGCGTGGCTCAAGCATCTTGGAATGGGCTTATAAAAAGGGTCGCGTGTGCCCAGGCGTGTGGTGAATGCCACCGTTTAGCATTGAGGCTCTTGAGCTTCGCAGTTCTATAGTTTTAACTATCACCGAAAGTTGACGTTGTTTGTTGAGATTGATGGAGTAGCTTTCTTTATTGTATCAATCCAACGTCATTTCTTCTAGTTTCCGCGGACCCTGCGTTTGCGTGGTACACCGACCTTTTTTGCGGGGATACCTCCCCTTCCTACTGGGGCCACGGAGCTGTTGTTCCTTGCGTATCCTTTTGTCAAGAGGGTGCTGTATCCATAAGAGAGGACTGTAAGAGCCTCCGTACTGGTTCTCGTTTCTACCTCAACAGTCTCCAAGTACTTGCCGTTTACCACAATCACCTCGACAGTCGGCATGCTCGACACGAACAACCTCACAACAGCAGACCTCCTCCCAGCCCTCCAACAACCCACCATACCCCCACCCCAATCAAGCATGTTCACGGAAACACACCTGCACATGCTCATCGCAACCCTAACGCTCACTCTCCCCCTCATAACAGCCATCTACATCCATGCCGATTACTGCGCCTTCCTCTCCCTTGGCCCCGGCGGCACACCAGCAACACCCCTAGGCTACCTAAAGATCAAACTCTTGTCGCTAATCTGCCTACGCAACCCCCTCCGCCCAATCGCGATACCACCGCACTTCCGGCCGCAAAAAGGGTACTTCGTAGATGCCGACGCGTTGCCAGGAAGGAAAGGGCCAAAGCCGTTGATTCGAGGTATTGCGCCACAGCGGCAGCAGACGCAGAAGAGTGGAGAGGCTGTCTACAGTTGTCTGGTAAGCAAGATCAAGGGCCTTGCGGCGGACCCCCGCAACCAGCTACTGGAACGAACGAGTTGTTTTGAGAAGCATAGCTCGGGGTTGTTTACTAGTGTGCCAATTACGAGGACGTGTGGAGGGGAAATTTGTCATGCACACCCGAGTGATGGGTCTATGCATATGACTTTGCATCCTGCCGATGCCAATCTTATGATTGAGAAAGGGTGGGGGGAGAGACATCCGTTGGCGAGGGGGGGTTGGTGTAGAAAGTTTGTTCCGAGAGAGTTTATGCTGATTTATGCACCGAGGGATGAGGAGGAGGTGGAGGTTGTTGCTAGGATTATCGCGGCGGGGATTTGGTGGGTTAGTGGTGTCGATGTCAACGGGGATGAGGTGGGGCCTAGGAGGAGGAGTGCGGATGTTGCAGCGATTGGGAAGGAAATGGAGGGGAATGAGTGTTGGACTTGTAGGGTTAACAACTGTGGGGGTAGTCAGGTGGAGAAGCTGACGAGCGACGCGTAAGAGACGGGAAATGGAGGAAGGGTCCGAGAGAACAGATTGTTAGCAATTGCTTGGTTTTGTTCGTTCAAGCATGGCGTTTGGGATTCTGGTCTTTCTCCGCAAACAGTATACAGTATCTGGGCAGGGCATTTGGGCGATGTACGATGGAAGCAACGTTAGTCGACACACAATCGTCTTTGGTATCGAATCCTAATCGCTTCGTGATGGCGTGCACACTTGACAAGCAAGCTGAATGCACATCGCTTGTGCTCCATACTTCCCATTTCCCATCGGGCCTCTTAACCCATATCGACCCTCCCTGTCCGCACACATCTACTGTTTGCCCCCCTGCCTAACCCATTCCTCGTATTCTTTCTTCTTCCCTTTGACATCCCAGAAGCCCCTCCTACCTTCGCCTTTCCCGGCGATTCCACCATCTAGCCCCAAGAATGCATAAGGATCGCCTTCGCTCAAGATCTCTTCGCCCTCTTTTGTGTACTGTCCCTCTCCGTGTCGTCCTTGTCTCGAGAGTTGGCCCGCCCATTGTGCGTATTGTATCGGTTTCAACGGCGCAAAAGATATGACGATGCCGAGGGATAGGAGGAGAATGGATGTGAGGAGTTCGAGCGAAATGTCGAGCGGGAGGGGTGTTGAGGCAAAGGTTGCGGTGTGTTCGTGGGTGGAGTAGACGCTGGTGATGGTTAATTGTCGTCATGACGGAGGTAGTAATACTCATGGGTCCCTCGATCTGGAGATGATCCCATGTGGGCTACATGTGTACGTACGCATGTGTGAGGAAGAGCGCGCCGATGCCGTTCAGCGCCGTTCCCAAGATAGCCATTGCGAAGTTGGCGGGGTGCACGAAGCCGATCGATGCGTGGAGTATTCGGCGATTGGAAGAGATAACTCAGGGTTTATTCGTACAATGTCTCGTGGCCTACGCGTTGACAATCGAGGTGGAAAGCGGTTGCATTGGTGCAGGTCGGCGTTCGTGGTGCGAAGCCGTGAGCTTCACTTTTGCTTGGCGCCTGTGATCCGCTCGTAGACCCTTCAAGTCCGCAACTCCAAGTGTCATCATCCGTCCACCCATCTCGCTTCAACCGCGCCAAGTTCTTTATCCAAACACGATAGCGCTCTGTGAATGATAATTTAGTAAAGCAGATTCTTGTTTGCTTGCGCCTGTGGCTTCTATCACTAAGTTTATCCTTCATAGCTTGTACCAGCATTTTTCTGCTGTGTCGTTGCTTAGGCGGCGACAACCTGCTAAGCATGCCCTCGAAACGCGGTCTTGGCTGGCCATGGGACTACCCGGCATCCCACTTCCCCGTTTACACCTCTTGTGATAGGATAACTTGGCTCTTCAATTGGGAGCTCTGGGTTCCACCGGGACTTCCCGGCTCCATAGAATGGGTACCCTGTGTGCGCACCGCTGCACAAGCAAAAGATATAATGCCATTCCTCTCCGACATCATCGGCAACAAAAAAGCGAATGTCAGTTACTTACTGGGGTTCAACGAGCCTGAGATACCGGATCAAGCGAATTTAAGCGTTGAAGAAGCAGTCAAGTTGTGGAGACAGGTTGTTCTACCAGCGAAGAGCAAATTCGGACTTAAGCTGGGCAGTCCTGGGGTGAGCAGTGACGTAGGAAGGAGTAAACCGTGGCTTGACCGGTTTTTTGGGCAGCTGGAGGGTGATGCTCAGGTAGACTTTCTGGTCGTACATTGGTACGGCCCACGGTTTACAGATTTCAAGACATACCTTGAGGATATGCATACTACTTATAAACTGCCTCTGTGGGTTAATGAGTTTGCATGTTCTACGATGGGGAATGGCGAGGTCAGCGAGCAGGATGTAGAGGCGTTTATGAAAGAAGCGTTGCCGTGGCTGGATGGGTGTGAATGGGTTGAGCGGTATGCATACTTTGGTAACGGGCAGGGAAAGACGGTTGGGCCCTGGGTGGGGAAGAAGAACGATTTCTGTGAGATGAGTGAAGATTGTGAGGGGAGTGATGGAAGGAAGTTGACTGGTGTTGGGAGGCTATATGCTGAACTGTAACATTGAGTCCAGAAATAGTGAAACTAAGGCGCATTCACCCCGGTGACTTCCTAAATATCCAGGCATCTTCTGGTTGAATTCTGGACCTAACTGGGATACCACGAGACAATGCACAAATTCAGCTTACTGCGATGGTGCGGGAGAACATCCTACGCTTCGAATGTTGCAAGGTTCCAGCCATTGCAATAATGAACCGTTTTCCGAATGCATATAGTGGAGGGGGATCATATAGTTGATGTTGAATGCCAGACTCCCACGAGCTGATATTCGCATGCTGGGAGGTGTGAAATATGGTTTGGCTGTAGCGGGCTTTTCTCAAAACCACCATAGTTCATCTTCGAGGTTGTCTTTCCATAGCTCCAGACATGGATTTGATGGATCCCAAGCGTCCCATCTTCTTGTTTCGCGCACAATCTCAAGAAACATCAGTATACTGGGGGCAAAGAGTCTGCCCAACTGTAACGCCGCCATGCCGAGCCCCAGTACGATAGCACCTAACCCATGAAAGAACAAGAATATCCATATGCCTACGCCAAAAAGTGTGGAGGTGAAACAGCCGTCATCCGTAGTTACTTCTTTGGGTGGGGTATTATCAACCGGCGCAGTGTCCGCCTCATTGTTTCGTGGCGATTCGTCTCCATCGTTTTTCGTGTACAGCCCTCTACAAGAATCGGCACAAATTACTAGCAGTATAAGGAAGTCATGGAACCACTTCGTGGACATCGTCAGGCTCAATACTGAACGCAGAGAGAACGCCCTGTGCGTCAAAAGCAACAGCTGCAAATTCGCACCAGCAAGTGCGTGTAGCACGGCTCGCGGAAGAGCGGAGATACTGCAGCCAAACAAGACTATCTGGAATGGTTTGTCAGGCAGGTCGGATTCCGTCTTGAGCGTTCTGCAGTGTTGAAGCGAGCAAGCGCGTGCTGTGCAGGGCGAGAAAGAATCGGATGCGAGCATCCATTTCGTATTGATGAGAGATGCGACCAGGGATTTTGTGAGTGCAGCGAGGCCCGAGATGGTCATGAGCATCATTGCGCAATCGACGGTAGCATCTGCATAGGTGATGATGCGACGTGAAAGAAGGACGGCCGCTTGGACATACTGCGCAAACAGTATGACTAGGAAAAGCACACGTCCCGACCATTTCAAGTCTCTTTCCAGTAACTTGCTGCTGACGTGGCGTGGATTGATGAACATGAGATATGGGGCGGGGCTCATGGCGTCCGTCTTTTGACCAGTGTCGATACGTATCCGGCACATGCAAGCCAACCTATATCTGATGCTTGACTTTTCATCCCAGGAGTCCCGCGTAGCCTGCAACGAGCCCGCAATCTCGTACCATACAGCATCTGCCATGGCGAAAAGAGAGGCCAAGGGGTTGACGAGCACTTCGAGCATGCGAAAGAATTCGCGTCTCCAGGCATCCGAGCCTGTAAGGGAGCTAAGATGGCCATGAATGCACATGGTGGTCACAGTGGCGGCGAAGAGTCTGACGAAAGCGCTTGTTTGTGTTCTACGGTCATCCTCGGGACACGCCGTAGCGAAGTCATTCGTGTTGTCGAAGGGCGTGTAGTGGCTGTCCA
>Ga0268250_10001072_pt1 | contig 12156 bp, 13 predicted proteins | sample AgamicAsSfe_FD_200448 | JGI IMG/M metagenome (GOLD analysis project Ga0268250, IMG submission 200448) | Agave microbial communities from Guanajuato, Mexico - As.Sf.e (v2) (version 2) | ecosystem: Host-associated > Plants > Phyllosphere > Phylloplane/Leaf | place: Guanajuato, Mexico | collected... | reverse complement strand
GTGGATGAGGAGTTTTACTACGATGTTGGGGGTGGTGCCGGGGTGGGCGGTGGTGCGGGGAGGGGTTGAGAAAGAGCGTGTATGTGGTAGGTATTCGAGGTAGACATTTGAACGAAAGTTCTACGGCACTCTTCACGATTTTCGTCCTTTGACCTTTTTCGAGGAAAGTGCTTCTTCTCCTTGAAGACTCTATGCCGAGAAGATAAAGCCACGGCGACAAGAACTTTAGTAGAGTATCGCCAGCACTCTCCACGACTTCTATCACTTGACCTTTTGTCATGAAAGTACTTCTGTCCCAGTAAGACCGCGAACCGAGGGGAAAACAGCCCACTCATACAATTCCAAGCAGAATGCACACGGCATGCTGCACGAGGATTAACCTGTGACCTTTTTTTGCAAAAGTGTCCATGACCATGGAGTCAAGAGCAAAAAACTCTGGCGCTACATTGCTCCACGTTGCACTACACTAGCATCGAAGGCGTCCGTCGCTGGCATGCCCACAAATTCTCATTCTCCTTACATCCCGTCTTGTGTCGCAAGTGCGACTCCCATCGGTGCTTCAGGTACCCCTCCTTCCATGCGTTCATCTCCCATGAAATCATTCGACGCCCACTTTCCTATCCGTATAATGCAATCTGCCGTTTCATCATGCGTCCATCCTGATTCCACCCCCATGCCTTGCCGTACTGCACATCGTGCGTCTTTTATCCATTTTTTCCGTTCATGCAAACAAAAATCCAAACAAGCCCCGTCCTCGAACTCTCACGTAAAAAATCATACCTCATCCGCCGCCATCACCAAACCTCGCCGGACTCGGCTCGTGCCTTGCCGCTCCATTCGTAGCTGGAGTAAGCTCCTCCCTCGAAGTCACCATTGCTCCCGGTTGCGCATAGAAGCTTCCCTGCTGATTCGCACCACTGCCGGCGCCGAGAACTGGACGCACGCTGTTGCCTTCAATGATGCGTGATGCGTTGTTATTGTTCACGATCGCTGGGTTCGAGGCTGGCTGCACCATCGGACTGCCTGTTGGCGCTGTTGTGGTGGAATACTGCATGCCCGAGTATCCTGCAGACGCGTTGAGATGCACTGGATTTGTGGTTATGGTGGTCATGTTGGGTGTATTTGCAGCGTTGGCTGAGCCTTGAGAGGAAGCGAAATTGGTCGGAGTGCCGGTGCCGGCGCCGGCTTTCCAGGCTGTTGGATGAATGTCGGCGTAGCGCTTGAGTATCTCCTTTGTTGTCAACTCGGCGCTGCCGGAGAAGAGTTGCGAGTCGTTCAGGATGGATTGGACGTCTTCTGGGACCTGGTGGGAGATGCATGTTAGTAATGCATAAATAGCTTGGGACGGGAAAGACCAGACGTACCTCGCACATCTCCTCATTGCATTCAATCAAAGAGTGTACTGCCTCAATTGCCAGGAAGCTTTCTTCCATGGAGTTATCGCCAGTGTTGACCTTCTGATTCGAGAAGAGTATATTCGGAGCGATGACGGTGGCGAGATTGTGGATGTCCATCTTGCTGCCAGACTCTTCGTCAACAACGGAAAAGGAAGCGGCCCAGTTGAGGAAGCAAAACAGGACTTCCATGGTGTCTCGATGTGCTTTAGGTAGAAGGCAGCAACTGAGGTGTAGTATACGCCGTCGTTTGTCCTCATCCGGAATTCCTGTTATTGTAGTGTCAGTTGCGCACTCATCGACCGACAGATAATCTTAACTTACGTTGTGTCGTAATGAAGAGACGATGCAGCTTATATGTCAACACCGGATCGGGTAGCTCTCTGAGGAACTTCTTCAACAGAGCTGCGACCTGGACAGGATTCTCAGCATTCAGATCAAGCGCATCGCCACCCTTGTCATTTATGGTATCAGCCATTTCTTTCAGCCTTCTGATATTGCCGTTCTTTCTGAACACGCCCTCCATGGACATATCCATTGTGCGCATTGCCGATATAGCATCTTGAACTAGTGCAGGCACTCTCAAAGCACCTGGACCAACACCGTCGGTAGATTCAGCACCATCTCTTTCAACGAGAGCCTCAAGTGGAATGCCGAATATGCCCTTCTTCTTCTTGTCGCCCTTCAAGGCTTTTCCAAATTTGTTCCAGAACGTGGGCTTTCGCATCTCGATGAGATCGAGCAGTTCTTCTTGGTTATAATGACCTTCAAGCAATGGTTCCATGGAAAGTACAGCGACGTGTCGAACGATGAAGTACTCGATGGGTGATAGCTCTGAGAAATATCGCTTCGGACGATGACCATCAGGCCCGAGATTATCTAAATCTTGACCACCAGAAGGATCCCGACGATGTGTTGACACTAATCGTGCCTTTGGCTCCGGCTGGACGAGACCACCTCTTGCGTATTTGGTGGCATTTGGCCTCTGTTCTCGTGCTTGCTCTGCTGCCACCAATCTGGGTATGTCGTCAAGATTTATATTTTGGTTGCCGAAATTCAGCTGTCGTGTGGAATGGTTCGCATCATTCGCAACTACGGGGATACCGCCTTGATTTTGTTCTCGTTCGGGGCTCTCAATGACGCGCGATGTTCTACTTGTTTCTGAGACTTCCTTGTTCAATCTGGTGGATCGAAGTCTCTTGATATCTCCCAAGGTTTGCTCATAATTCGATTGCGGTCGTTCCGTCTGTGCTGTCACGCCGCCGAAAGATTTCGATCTGGTGTCGGAGCGTAGTAAAATCGGGCCTGTCGACTCGGAGACGACTGGTAATCGGTGTCCTGATTGTGCGTCATATTTGTCGAGGTTCGGATCATCTGATAGAGAAGTTCAGGAAAGCCTGGTGCACCTTGGCCGGAAAAGAGCTTACCAGATGTATGCGGCAACGCGCCGCTAGTTCTTAGCGTCGCGAGCAACCGCGCGTGGGCCACCCGCAGTAGATGGACATATTGCTGCAACCTTGTCACAGCAATAAATTGACCATGAATAAGCTCCCTGTTGCTACCAATACAGTCTTGACAAATCAGCCGTTGACCCCTGTCGTCCCACAGTGCATGATCGCTTTGCAAGCTCAGATCACGCTGGCATGATTCGCAATTCATGCAAGTTGTATGATACACCCTGTCTTCCCACCGGTAGCATTTGTCTTCGACAGGTTTCATGCAGATCGGACATGTATCGGATGATTCCTGAACATATGCTGCAAGCTCGGCACTAGACTCTTTGCCCTCTTCAAGCTCAAGCTTGTTCTCGAGGCCATTGATTGTATCTAGAAATTCATGCAGCCCGCGATCACTTCCAGTCTCACGCTCGAGCTTGAGAGCGCCTTGTAAGCAGATTCGGATGAGCAATTTGAGATAATGTGCCAGACCTGTTACCAGAGAAAGAAGTTCTTGTGTGACTCCCAGTCGACGCACGCCAGTTTCTTGTGACTCTGCCAGAAGAGAGAAGAATGCGACGACTTTCTTACAAAGGAGTTTTGCCTCGCGCGAGTATGATAAACCTGCATCCAGCTGATTAGCAGTTGAGATCATCGTCTAGCAGATCAGTTACGCTACCTTTTGGCGTCTGGGTAACAATCAGGTAGTCCAGATCGTCAGCTGCAGCAAACAGCAGATCCACGTGAACAATGAAACGTCTCGCAGACATCACACCCTCCATATACGCGCCATTGCTGACATGTAGAAGCATGTCGGAGATACATGTCGCAGATCTCTCCTCGTAAGCAGATAATGTTCGCCAGATCCAAAGCACCTTCTCCTCAATCGCCTCCTCTTCACTCTTGACCTTTTTGCGCTCCGCCTCACTTGCATCGCCTTCAATGCTCGGCCGCTCGTAGATTGGCTGGCCGGGAGAATGTAATCGCACGTTCCAGTATTTGTGTATCATGTAACATTCCGGATGCCAATGTTGATTCTGACCATTCCGGAAGATTTCCACAAACTGCTTGAGGATCGCAGTCTGACATCCATTGCATCGTTGCGCGAAACGTGTTGAGTAATGGTAATGACAGAATACACTGGAGTCGTGCTCATAGTAACTATCCTGCGCGCCGAAAACTGTAGGACATATTGAGCAAGTGAAGTGTTCGATGTGGTATTTCCTGTCCAGGGCTGTGATGTATGACCCGCGAAGTGCACCACCACACTTGAAACAAAGCAGGTCAAGTCGCTTGAAGTAGTCCGTCTCGCACAGTGGGTACTGGTTGGGTGGATGGTCCGGGACGGGAAAGAACTTCGAAGCTACAATCTTGCCACAGTCCTGCATAGAGTCAGCGAGATGAGCAGATTTTCACACAAAACGGCACATACGTTGCATGTGAAGCACTCCAAGTGATACGTATTTTCTAGTGCTCTGACGAATTGACCCGTCAAGCTCAGACCGCATTTGCCACACGTCCGGGTTGTAGAGCTCAGCCTTCGCTGGTTGTTGCCATTCGTGTGTGACTTCCCTCTTCCGCTCGCTGTCCGAGGTCTTTCACCATTCTTCACGTCCACCACGTTCGTTCCCTGACTCTGCGCTAGTGCATTCATGCTGCTTGATTGTGGTTCATCTTGTGCGGCTGTGTGATTGTTTGCGTGTGCACCGCTCGAGGGCGATCGATATGGCAGGTATGCACCATTGGCTATTGGCTGCTTCGGTGCGAACTGATCAGGCTGTGCGTCAAGTGTAGCTGGTCCAGATGTTGGCGAAGCCATTGCCAACGCTCCTGGCGTTCATATGTGGGCGTTCAGCTTCTTGGTCTTTTCTCTTCGGTGCGATTGAAGTTGCTTGTATCGTGCTTCTGATATCAGGAATGCGATTGGATATAGTCCAAGATATCTGCAGATGTTGCGATGGACTTCCTCGGTAGTGTGCCCCGACAGCTGTTGTTTTCCCACTTCCTGCTTCCTCGGCTGTCGAGCTCTAGCAGTAGTCTCCTGCTCGCCAAGCTTGTGACAGAACACGACTTTTTATGATATCTCTGACTCCGATGCTTGGAAAGCGTCTGACTGATTGCGCACGAAGCTGAGACGGAGCGATGATGTTGTCGCGTGGGGTTGTGCTGGATGTTTCAGAAAGCTTGTGGTCAGCTGATCAGCAATGCTTGTTGTTCCTGATGTGCCTTCGTGGTGCGAGCTGGCGCTTTGTGAATTCTGCTGACGAGTCCAGGCTGTGAGGAGTACTGAACATGCGACTACAGTATGGTGCTTAAGGTAGTAGCCAGACTACTGTGTTCAGATGACGCCAGCTGGTTCTGGGTCGCCGTTTTCCAATTCGGATGAGCCCGTTCCTCAGTCCCAGAGTCTAGAGTGTGCTAGCTGTTTGACTGCTGCCGCTGCCCGCGACCTGACTGATCTATTCGCGACACCAGAACTACTACTTACTTTGATGCAATATCAGATACTCTAGTGTTGATATGTAGATTTGCGGCCTTTGATGTGATGATGAGGACAAGGTTGTTGTATAAAAGAGCCATGGAGTTCCAACCGAATAATACAAAATACAACTACGGACTAGCGCGTTTTAGAGTAGAACTAGGTTTAGACTGGCGAAGGGCCAGTGAGAAGAGCCATATTACTGCTGTACTAGACTTCGAGTAGCACAAAGACGAGTCTAGTCTATCCTGCTACGATATTCGTCTGTTTCATTGTACTCCCTTAGACTAATTCAACTAATTCAAAAATCTCTGGTGGTGTAACGAAGGTCTCGGTAGCAGCATCTGTGAGGCAAACGTCTACTTGCAATCAAACTTCGATTCCTCGTCTTAAATTCTCTCTCATCACCTCATTCGGCCACAGTGACCAACACTGATGTTGTCCCTGGAGATGTTCAGGTTACAGTGCCCGCGAGAGGCCGTCGAGTTGCTACTCTGGCTGATGTCCAAGTAACGTGCATGCAAGTGGATGTGGTATTCTCATCTCCTCGGACAATTGACTTGAGGTGCACATGTTCCTCACTGTGAGGTTCTGGCGGGCTTCGTCGGTCAAATGTTCTAGCAACTGGCTGACTGGATCTGCTTGTCCTTCAACGGCTGGATCGGTAGCCTGCTGGTGCGAAGAGTCCCGACCAACAGGCTATGTTGCATGCAACCTCGGTGGAAGCTTGTGATCAATTAGGATCCTCCCCAAATCCTATTGTGTCTGACCTTTTATGAAGTGCCCAGATGATCGAGACTATGCTGGAGAGACGTCGAATCGTCGTAGAAGACTGACTTGCCAGTCTTGGAAGTGCTGTGATGACTGTGGCAGCATTGTTCGATTTCTAGAAAGAGCTTGACATAGCTTGACATAGGCACTGTTAGGTAGTTCCAGCTCCTCGACACCAGCTTGGCTGCCCAGGGCATTTCGAGTCTTGGGTTCGACAGCTTTCCACATGATCTTCATAGCTCTTCCTCTCACCTCGGGATCATCATCCTGGTCTGTCAGTGCTGAGAACCACAGATCGGGGGTGAAAAGCCATAGCTGAGATCATTAGCCCGGCTCTGAGTGTCTGTCGCGAGTGATGGAACCTTCTCACCAATAGTAACGGTTGCTGCTTCGAGTCTTCAGTCACAAGAATCTTGCGAGCCGACATACTCTCCATGATGACAAGAAGCTCCGCGGAGATCCACTGCTCAGGTGTGAACGCTGTGGACTCTGATGTACTGGCGGACTTGACACTCAGGGACGACTTGTAGAGCTTCCAGCTTTGAGAGACTTGGTCAACCATTCCGAGGACACTCGCACATTGAACACATTGCAATTGAGAGAGTGAATTAGATTGTTCATGAGTATTCTACGCCGAAAACGCTATTAGTAACGTATGGTTGAATGTGTCTTCAGCGTTTACGCAAGCCAGATAATCTCACAAAGGCTCGAACACTTGATGCAAAGACGATGGGTATGGGTAATGATAGACGCGAACCATCAGACGATGCTGTGTTTTGCAACCTGGTCATTAACCTTCAGAGTTTCAATATAGGACAATTGTATCGGATTCCTAAACATTGCTTTGACCAGTGGTCGAAGAGGCTTCCTTCTTGTCGTCCATAGCACTTCAGCACACACTTCATGACACAACATACCTTTTCTGCACGACAATCCTCGGGACATAGTAGCAATGAAGTGGTGTTCACGAAGCATATTCTAGGACCCGCGCTGAAAGTACTACTCGCACTGTAGCCTTTGCCCTCAAGTCCAGCAGCTTTGGTGCTATCTTTGTGGTCCAGAGGTTTATGGCAATGCCAAAAGTCCATCATCTCGGCCCAGTTTGCGGACGGAAGGTCCTTCCAGAGCCTGATCGTATCCTGTTCAACAATCGTGAAGGCACATTCAGCACATCCAATACTATAGCAGTCTTCAAGTGCAGATGCAGACCACGGATCATGGTTGACCTCGCAAGTATCGAGCAAGCCTTGCACAGCTATGGCATTCGGCCGCAAGCGAATACTGATGTCGTGAGCTACAGCGTACGCAATTGGAGATGGTAATAGGGATGCAGGGTCGACAGGGACAGGTAGTCGTAAGCCGTACGAAGCTCCATTACAGCGTATGTTGAGAGTCGTGGCATCATCGGCGATAGAGACTGCTGTTCCTGTCGTCTCGGACAAACACGGCAAGCTCGGCGGCGGCAGCTGCGAAGGAAGCGTTACAGAGACGGTCACCGAGCGTATATTCGGCAAGAACTCTGCATAGATATGCACTGGCACTAATGCTGAGGCTGGCGCTTGACCAAGGTCATCAAGCCGAGACATGGACAGATCTTTGTGAAAGGTTGTAATCTACGAAAAGGCTGTTTCCTGCATCGGAATCTGAATCCGGTGTTTGGGACGTTGCCCTATGAGGCCGACCCTGCCAAGAACAACATGACGTCCATCCAGTTTATTTATTTAATCTGATCCGGTAGCCGGCAGTGGTGGTATAGTAAGCGTAATTCGCCAGTCCTCTGCTCTTTTCCTTTCTCCGTCACGGGACACCCTTGCGACGTACGACAGCACCATTCTGTTTCTGTCCCACTGCTTTCACTGCGCGATTCCTCAGGCGCGTCCGCAGCGTCTCACGTGCTTGTTGTTGCCTTCTGCGCGGTACGAAGTACATATCACATCAATATCCAGAACACCTTGCGCTGAAAGATGGCGGGTATCGTCCGCAGCCTGACGAAGAAGTTGAAAGGCCATGGCGATCATGAGACGAACGGACATTCTGCCGGCACATCCGGCACCCTGACACCGGAAGAGAGCTCCAGAAAGAGCATGTCAGAGGTCAGACACAGCAGAGCATCAGTTGATCACACTGGTACAAATGGACTTGCAAGATCTTCTCTATCAAAGGATCGTCCCGGGGACCATAATTCGGACTCTTCACGTCGAAACCCATTGGTCGTGATCGCAGACAAGCTCAAGAGGACAAGCCCATCACCTGGACCAAAGGATCACGAGGCTGAGTCGAAGGCCCATGCCAAAAAGCAGGAGCATGTTGCAGCTGAGCAAAGGAAGAGGGAAAAACATGAAAAGGTGGAAGCAGAAGTCAGGCAGAAACGAGAAGAGGAGGAGCTGGCAGCGTTGAGGGAAGACTCGCGCGAGATGCGAGCAAGATATGGTGTTCTGCCAGTCAACAACTATGCGGGACAATTCAAGGAGACGACTCGAACGAAACTATTCCAAATACAACACGAACACTATGGACAAGAGGTATCGTTCCGGGCACGGTTACACAACTTGAGGAAGATGAGCGCAAAGATGTCGTTCTTTGTACTTCGTCAAGAGAGCTCCACTATTCAAGGTGTTCTCCAAGTGTCGGAGCATGTTTCCAAGCACATGGTTTACTGGGCTGAACATTTACCTGTTGAGTCTCTCATGCATGTTCGAGGTATCGTGCAGAAACCAAAGGCAAAGGAGGGCGAGATCACAGGCACAATCATCCACGACAAGGAGCTTCTCATCACTGAACTTCATCTTGTGGCGAACTTGACGGACCATCTGCCTTTCACTGTGGCGGAGGCAGAGACTACAGAAGCCGAACATAAAGCGGCAGGATCAGCACGTCCGCTCATCAGCAACCGCACTCGTCTGCAGAGTCGTATCCTTGACCTGCGTACAACAACATCACAGTCGGTATTTCAACTGCAGGCAGCTATCTGTCGATATTTCAGAAACTACTTGGACGGACAAGGCTTCGTGGAGATACATACCCCGAAACTGCAAGGTGGTGCAACAGAATCTGGTGCAAGTGTGTTCAAGGTTGACTATTTCGGACGGACTGCTTTCCTGGCACAGTCTCCACAATTGGCAAAGCAAATGAGCATATGTGCAGACTTTCCTCGCGTCTTTGAGATTGGTAGTGTATTCCGTGCGGAGAACAGTAATACTCATCGACATTTGACTGAGTTCACTGGTCTGGATATTGAGATGGCTATTGACGAGCATTACTGGGAAGTCCGCAATCTGATTGACAGGACGCTGAAATCTATCTTCGAGAACATCTACAAGAACCACAGACATGAGGTAGATATGGTGAAACGGCAATTCCCCCACGAAGATCTTGTATGGCTGGAGAAGACACCAATTATTCCCTTTAAGGAAGCCATCCAGATGCTGAACGAGACGGGATGGACAGATGAGGATGACAAGCCTTTGCCGCTTGATGAAGATCTGGGCACGAGGGATGAGATCCAGCTGGGCAAGGTCATGAAGGAGAAATACAAGACTGATTACTACATTCTCGACAAGTTCCCAGCGTCGGCTCGTCCATTCTATACGATGCCTGACCCAAATGACCCAAATTACACCAATTCTTTCGACATCTTCGTGAGGGGTGAGCATTGGATATCCGCATCTTATATCGAGGACATCCACTAACTCATAACAGGACAAGAAATCACCAGCGGTGGACAGCGTGTGCACGATGCGAAAACACTGATAGCGCAAATGGAAAAGGTCAAGGTAGACCCAGAGACAATGGGCGAATACATGAACGGCTTCGCATGGGGTGCGCCGCCGCATGGAGGTGCTGGTATTGGTCTAGAGCGCCTTGTCATGCTGCTTTTCCAGCTCGGCGACGTTCGACACGCTTCACTCTTCCCTAGAGATCCCAAGTCATTACCTGCAAAGCGCAAGGCAACTCAATTGCGACACCCAGAAGCAAGCACACTACATCCGCCATGGGAAGAACACCCCAGCGAGCGCAAAGAATTACAACCACTCACAAAACTAATCGCCAACTACGGCGACGCCTCCAACACATCCTGGCTCGAGCCCAAATTCAAAATCTGGCGGGACGACGAGACCGGCGCCGCCATCGGCTACGTCCCACACCAAGGCTACGCCATGACCGTTGGCGACCCCCTCTGCCACGAAAGCCAATACCACAAAGTCATCTCCCGCTACCTCGACTGGGTCAAGCACGAAACGGACATGAAAGCCCTCTGGGTCCTCTGCGGCTCCAACACCGCCGACGCCCTCGGCGACCGCCTCGATTGGCGCTGCTTCTCCTGCGCCGCCGAACAGCGCGTCAACCTCGAGGAACCCCTCCAAGCGGCCACGGACAACGACATTCAGCGCAAGATCCGCCACGCACAGAAGGAGGGCGTCAAAGTGCATGATATCATGATGGGCGACGATGTCCCGTCGGAGTTTAGGCGGAAAATCGACAAACGCGTCGAGGATTGGCTGGGAAGCAGAAAGGACCATCAGCACGTCCACCTGACGGACGTCCATCCCTGGCAGGACATTGAGCATCGCCAATACCACTACGCGACCGACAAATCCGGCACCATTGTCGGCCTTGTAATCCTCGCCCTCCTCTCCCCCGAACACGGCTACCAAATCAAATTCTCCCTCGACTTCCCCGACGCGCCCTCCGGCTCCATCGAAGCAATAAACATGCACGCCCTGACGGGTCTGAAGGCGGCTGGCGTCCCTAGCTGCACGTACGGCGGCGGTGCGAGCAATAATTTCTTGCCGACGCATAATCTGAAGGGCGCGAAGGTCAAGATGCTGGCGAAGGCGTATAGGACAATTGCGAGCGAGCTGAAGTTGACGCAGAAAAGCGAGTTTAGAGAGAAGCTGGGCGCGTACGAGGATCCGATTTTCGTATGCTATCCGCCGAGGGGGTTGGGGCCGAAGGGGATACATGCGATATTGAGCTTTTTCGAGGATTGAGTGGGGAATGGAATCGAGGTTGGGTTGGGGATCTGGGGGAATGGATGAAGGTGGGAGGAAAGGTGGCAGCGGGCAGGACGATGATGACTGAGGAGGAAGCATAGGTGATGGAAAGCATGGTGAGCAGCATTGAAGTGGGCGTCTGACTTTGCTTTTTGTTGTAGTCGTATTGTTGTTCGCTGATTGTATAGTTAGTAATACACCTAATTACCTCGCTCTCCGCTTAGTAGTCCTCATGCAGCCCGTACAGCGATGCGACAGCCAGCAGTGTTTGTGCTGGACCGCCCCCCACCCTCCCCCCTGGTCCTCCAGCCATGCTCTTCAGATTCAGCATCATTACCCCATCATGCCTTGAACATGCGGCTGGGACCCGCCGCCCAACCGATGTGCTCTGCTCTGCGCTGCGATCCTACCACTCGCACAATCGGAGCAGTCGCCCGTCACACCCGCGCACGTCACATTTCGTCTAGCCTCATCTGGCCTCATCTCGCCTCGCTTCAATGATCGAAGATTTTGCCCTAGAATTATGCACCACAGATCAGCTAACAATTCACTCGCTTCCTTCCTCACACTCTCTCACACTCCCTCGCTCAGCTCCACCCCTCGCGCCCACACTCCCATCCATACGGGAACCGCAATAGACTCAAAATGAACCTCGTGCTCCCGTCACTGCGTCCATCTCCATTCCTTTGGGTCTCCGTACTCTCGATAGGACAGGACAGGACAGGGCAGGGCAGAACAGCACAAGACAGCACAGCACAGCGACTCACCGGATTCATAAGCCACTCCGGATCCAACGCCTTCTTGATCGCTTTCATCGTGCCGATCGTGTCGAGCCCGAGCTCTTGGATCAGGTAACTTTTTTTCACGATGCCTATGCCATGTTCGCCGGTGCATGTGCCTTCCATTTCAAGTGCGCTGGGATTTGATCTGTGTTAGTAGGGATGCTTGGTGGCGAGGCAGCCGGGCTTTGTGGATGTTCTTAGGAAGAGCAGGAAGGCTGGAAGAGGAGGGGGGCGCGTTAAGAGAGGGGGATGTGGCCGGAATTGCTATCTTGGGGAATGGGAAGAGAGATGGGAGGAGAG
>Ga0268250_10001070_pt1 | contig 12164 bp, 12 predicted proteins | sample AgamicAsSfe_FD_200448 | JGI IMG/M metagenome (GOLD analysis project Ga0268250, IMG submission 200448) | Agave microbial communities from Guanajuato, Mexico - As.Sf.e (v2) (version 2) | ecosystem: Host-associated > Plants > Phyllosphere > Phylloplane/Leaf | place: Guanajuato, Mexico | collected... | reverse complement strand
CATGTTGAATACCGCAATTCTGTCGCATTCCTCATCATTGAGCACTATCAGTTCTGGCCTGTAGTGCGCCGCCGGTCGGTCTTGTAGGAAGCGCAAAAATCTGTCAAGTCGTTCACTTTCGCATTCAATTCCATCTGTTTGCCTCCACAGCAAGTCCTACACCATGGCCACCAGATCAGTCCCCGCATCCGTAACGCGGCAGTTGCTTGCAACCTCCCGATCCGCGCGTATATCGTCAAGGCCCCTCGCGTGCGCCCCATTACCGAGACGGAATGTATCCGGCCTGTACCGTCCTGCAGTCCGAATTGCTGGTCAAAGAAGAGGCCTTTCCACGACGCCACGCACACGACTCGCCGCTGTGGACGACACATTCGATCCAAAGTCAATAGAACGCGAGTCTGATGAAGTGGATGTGCTCATTGTAGGCGGAGGTCCTGCTGGTCTGTCTGCAGCCATCAAGCTGAAGCAGCTTGCGACAACGGCAGGCAATGAAGACTTTAGGGTTCTGGTATTGGAGAAGGCGGGCGAATTGGGCGATCACATCGTGTCTGGAAATGTCATAGAACCTTCTGCGCTCGACGAACTCCTGCCTGACTGGAGGTCAGAGGACAACCTGAACCGCTTCGCCGACATCACCCCCGCCAAAGAGGACCACATGTACTTCATGACCAAGAACAGCGCAATCCCTCTACCCAAGCCTCCGCAGATGAACAATCATGGCAACTACATAATAAGCTTGAACCAGATGGTCAAGTGGCTTGGCGAACGTGCCGAGGAAGCTGGTGTAGAGGTTTACCCTGGATTCGCTGCGTCGGAGATACTATACAACCACGAAGGCGTCGTACAGGGTGTGGCTACCAACGATCTCGGTATATCGCGAGAAGGAAAGGCCAAAGACTCATTCGAACGAGGAATGGAATTTCATGCACGCGTCACACTGCTTGGTGAGGGTTGCCATGGTAGTCTGTCCAAGCAAATAATCAAGAAGTACGACCTAAGGCGGGATAGTCAACACCAAACCTACGGACTTGGCATCAAAGAAGTATGGGAGGTACAGCCTGAGAAATTCAAGTCTGGGTTAGTGGTTCACTCCATGGGTTACCCACTGCCGAAAGACACCTACGGTGGTGGTTGGATGTACCACTTTGGTGACAACCTGGTCAGCATTGGTCTGGTTGTTGGACTCGACTACCCCAACCCGTGGTTGGCGCCCTATGGCGAATTTCAGAAGATGAAGCATCACCCGTATTACAAGGATGTATTAGAGGGTGGCAAGTGCATCTCTTATGGTGCGAGGACGCTGATTGAAGGCGGTTTCCAGTCTATACCTAAGCTCGCCTTCCCCGGTGGCGCGCTTCTTGGAGATGCCGCGGGCTTGCTTAATCTGCCGAAGATCAAGGGTACGCACAACGCCATGAGGTCAGGCATGCTAGCTGCCGAGGCGACTTGGGATGCCCTACAAGCCAATACCGACGGTGGTACCGTGTTCCTGTATGACTATGAGGACAAGATGCGCAAGTCGTCGATATGGTCAGAGCTCAAGACTGTGCGCAACATGCGTCCATCTTTCCATACTCCACTAGGCATCTACGGAGGCATTATGTATTCTGGCCTTGAAGCATACGTTCTTCGAGGCAAAGCGCCATGGACGTTAAAGCACGGCAAACCCGATCACGCAGCAACCAAGACTGCAGACGAGTGCCCGAAGATTGAGTATCCCAAGCCAGACGGTAAAATCAGCTTCGACATATTGACAAGCGTCAGCCGAAGTGGCACAAACCATGAAGAGGACCAGCCATGCCATCTTCAAGTCAAAGACTACGATGCACATGCTCAGAAGGAATGGCCCAAGTACAAGGGTGTTGAAAACAGGTTCTGTCCCGCCGGCGTCTATGAATACGTCGAGGATGATAGCAAAGAGCTGGGTGTCAGGTTCCAAATCAACGCCCAAAAGTAAGTTCAGCCGACCGGATCACTGGAAAGCCTGCTGACAACATACAGCTGCGTTCACTGCAAGACTTGCGATATCAAAGTGCCCGATCAGGACATCAATTGGCAAACACCACAAGGCGGCGAGGGACCAAAGTACGTACTTACTTAATGTAGACGCCGGGATAGAGACCATGGCCCAAGCCGTGGTCCACGCGATCAGCAAATATGTACATTAGGAAGGATCGCATGTATACATACTACATATTGGCATCAGCCCTAGACTTGTTGCTGCCCAAGTGAACCTCGGATGTTTGTAGGGCTTGGACAGAGAGATTCATCCCCTTGTTCGGAAACCGATCAATACCTGGATAAACTCAAGCGTGTGCTAACCCTACGGACAAATGACAATTCATCCGTCTGGAATAGTTACACTTCACTGGTAGCCCTGGGAGGGCGAGCGGCCCCGTTGGAGGCAAGACGCACGTGATGTCCGTGCCCGAAGCTTGGAAGGCTAGGGCGAGTGAGGCGTTGGGCGAACTTCCTTCTCCACCCTTCGTCACCGTCCACCCATCAACTTCGCCGGGGCCTATTACATCAATAGCATTCCGGCCCTCATCTATATTTGCAATCCGTTGTCGCGACACTGGGCCGACTAATTCTCTGCCCAAGAATCGATTGCGCGACTTCTGCACTTACCCGGCTCCTTCCTGGTCCCCAAGCTCTCAGGTTCTTCACGGCCACCCTGCTTCCAGCGCCCGACTCTATCTCCAAGGTACGACTAGCCGCCTGTATTGTATGCACTGGAAATCCCTTGCGCGTCTCCCTGGTTCCTGTAGTTTCGCACGTCGCTGGACACTGGCTTCCTGGCGTCGCGTCTTTGATACCGAGGCAATCCGTCTTTGGCACGCACCATGCGCGCTCCCTCGATGGCTTCCCGCTTGCTCATGGACATTTGCTCACGATTCTCTTCAGACTAGGTTATCTTTAGGATAAAGCTCTACCGCAACAGCCGTCACTATGACCGAGGTATCGTCTACGCGCCTATACCTAGGCAACCTTCCTCGCAATGCCACCAAGGCAGATGTCGAGGGCCACTTCCAGACGCATGGCACTGGTGAGATCACTGAGATCAAGCTCATGAACGGATTTGGCTTCATCGAGTACAAGGACGCAATGGACGCTCGTGATGTTGTCCCTGGTAAGCTTCAGCCACGCGCCAATCCATTGAACGCACGCTAATCTGTATACAGCATTCCGTACGTAACTTCTCGTGTATAGAAATCCGAACATACGTCCTAACTGATTCAAGATGGTTCCGACTTCATGGGCGAGCGCCTCATCGTCCAGTTCGCTCGCGGCTCGCGTGCCCGTAACGAGAACTTCACTCCCCACGAGCGCGTTCCCCCGCGTCCTAGGCGCACACCATACCGGATGAGAATAGCGAATCTTCCTGTGGAGACCAGCTGGCAGGTCAGACTCCCCGATCCTTGGATTCCTTCAGTTCCCTGTTAGCGCCAGTATACCGTTCCTGGACCAGTAATGGCTTTGTTCTCGCTTGCTTCCCGTTCTACGTTCTGGATTTGGGCCTCGCTTAACTTCGAATATATAGGACCTCAAAGACTTTGCCCGCCAGTCTGGATTGGACGTCGTCTACTCTGAAGTTGGCCGCGAGCGTGATGGCACTGGGTACGTGGGTAACACTGCAGCAAGTAACACGTACTGATCCACTGTAGATTCGTCGAGTATGAGACGGCCGCCGACCTGAAGACCGCAGTGGAGAAGCTGGACCGTCGTGAGTTCAAGGGGCAGGAAGTTACCTGTGTCCAGGACGTCTCCGATCCTCCCCCACCTCCACCTTTCAAACCGCGCGCTCCTTACGGAGGCCCCGGTGGTCCTGATGACCGGGGCCGTGATAGATACCGATCCCGCTCTCCCATGGGCCGCCGCGGTGGCGGATACCCACCTGCGCCCTACGATGATTACTACGACCGTCGCGGGCCACCTCGTGGCTACAGCCCTCGTCGCGATGACTATCGCCGACGCACACCTCCCCGCGAGTTCTACGACAGGCGTGATGGAGGTTATGGACGTTCGCCGCCTCGTGGTCGCATGCCTGATGAGTATGGCCCACCGCGCGCGCGTTACCCTGACGATCCTTATGATGCTAGGGCCCGACCTCCTCCCCGCGGTTACGATGACCCATACATGAACGGTCATGGACGCCCTTACGAAGGAGGACGACCGCCGTCCCCACGTGGTGCCCGTCCCCGTAGCCCCGGAGGCCGTCCGCCTTACGACGCTGCGGCGGCTGATTACCCACCACGGGGCCGCTACTAGACAGACGACAGAAGTAAGTTTAAGTCTATGCGTACTCTGTTAAGAGCACTTGCTGACAGTAGCTAGGTAGGCGTTCTTACTCCTGAAGACTACTCACCTCTCAGAATATCTACCCTTGAGACTTTTCTACCCGTGGATATGTTTTATGCGATGACGGAGCTGAAAGACAAACGGAGGATCAATTGTGCTGCATGAACCCAATGAGACTGCTTATGTGTTTCCTGTTTCCTGGTTTCTTGGATGTTCCATGTATCTGTTGCTTCAATGCGATTTCTTCTTGGTTCACCGGCTGTCATGAGAGGGCAATTCCCTTTATGCTAGCTTTCCTACTGTTATCTCAGCTGCACGAGGCAGCCTAATTTTCTGTAACATCAAAAAGTCCTTTCAGTACACGTGGACATATTCATCTGATTGTGTGCGGTTATGGATTATCATGTACTCTATCTGTGGCTCTGCTTGCAGACTGGCCGCTATGAAGACGAATCAACGCATCCCGTACATGACTACTCTTCGCCCAATATTGTTTTTCTGTTAACAGTCATAGAGTCTGCTCTTCGAGTGCATTGTCGGCTTGCTTGCTTTGTCAAAACGACCTTCCTTGGTGATTGCTTCAGCCTCGAAGAGAACCACTGACTATGCAAACTTGCTGTGTTGCAACCTAACACCTTGGTATTTTCATTGTACTTAGGTAGGAATCCGTCCGTTTCGGTGATCGGGCCAACCCATGTTCCCGAGATTCTCTCAATATCACGTTATCCTTCTCACCATTCGCCGGTTGCATAGTTGGGCCATGGTAGGTAAAGAGCGCTACTTGCAGGTGATGTAAGCCGAACGTAATGACTCACAGTATTCGCTGCGTTTCGTCTCGAAATTACAACACTGTAGACCCTGTAGGCTGTGATCCAGACTGAAGAATATCTCAGCGTACGATCAGGAGCAAAGTCTTGCTGCAGACACATCTGAAAGCCGCCTACAAACACTACAACTCTTCCTTCATCCCTGAATAATCGCAATATATTGGCACTACATTAGCCAAGACAAGACCAATCCTGCCGACCAAACGGAATTTCACGGCCAGTCAGAGAGTCGGCACTGGAACCATGCGCCAAGAGAACATCGCGATGGACAGGGGAGTTGCGCAGCGAACTGTGACACTAGATGTAATAACCTTCTTGAGACAGATAGCGATATAGCAGAGGTTTGCGAGGTTTGAAGATAGTTGGTATTGTGCTATGGGTTCTAGAAGATGGTACTAGAGATGTTGATGCGAGTCGCAACCGTAGCAATAATTGCCTTCAATGACAGGATTGTTAAGTTATATTTTATGTTCTGGATTAAAAAAAAGATGGGAAATATAACGAATGTGCCATTTTCCAACAGAACCTTGCCGGTTATCAATGCAGAGTATATTGAGGAATGCTTACCAACGTAATGCTGCACCTATACAAGGTTTTCCGTTGTATCGCCGATAACGCCCTCGCCACACAACTGGAAGCCACACCCAGATAGCTGGATGCCAAAACGATCGTGAAATCAAATAACCTTTCATAAGATATTCATGCATGTGACCTAAGAATCCCTACAAATGACGCTATACAATGTCAGAACCACAATATTTTGTATATCAAAGACCATGATTATGGTTCCAGTTCATATCTTAGTCGTAGAGACCATATCCCAGTCGTCGTCGCTGGCGTAGTCAGTGCCGCTGGCGGCTAGGATATCAAAAACAGGAGTAGGAACCATCTCAGGACTGGACATTGGCTCGTCGATTGTAGCCAGGGTGTGCGGTTTGGGTCGAGAGACTAACGTGAAACCCTGGTCTTCATCGGAGGAGTCACCGTTGGGTGTTGGTTGTGTGGCAGGCGGATCGAAGAAAGCAGGTGCTGGAAAGCTAGTAGCTATTCCAGGGAGCTTGAACGTAGGAGTGCTTTCGGAGTGGCCGGAGTGAGAATCTACGGACTGCAAACCGACGTTTGTTTCTGCAAAGGTGACTCGCCGCTCGACCTTGGGCCGATGCACAAAGGTTGTAATAACCGAATCGACCATGTTGTCCTGACCCACCTCTTCATGAGTCTTGGGTTGATTGGCAGTCCAGTGATCACCACGCGGGTAGTGCGATTCGCGCAGAATGTCTACAGAATCGCCGCAAATCATCTCTTGTGGTAGGTCTCTTGAAGCAAGGACGGTCGGGCGAACGCAAGGCTGAGTCTGGAGGGTGTCAAGACACAACCGTATGATATCCTGTGCGCCTATTGAAGTTAGCCTGAATATCCCCAGTAGCTACAGCGAATCTTACATTCATCCTCGAAATTGCGCTCCATGTTCATGCGACAGAGGTCCTGACGAAAGTCTGGAACATCGGCCGCAATCTTGAGAAACTCGGCCTCTTCGCCGAGTCTGTGGGCCAGAAAAGTTGAGATGCAGTAGTTGAGGAGCGTGTCAACAAGAGCATGTTGTCGGCGGGCCTTCTGACTCGCGTAATGTCGATACACGAAACGTATGGTTTCGAGTAAGTCTTGTGGAGGGGCAGGTAGAGAGCAGGCGAAATCAACCTGTAGCGAGATATTGCCATGCGCAAGTAGTTGTAGCTCGGCAACATCGAAGTCTTCGGCAATCTTGTACGTTTCGACGTGCGGAAGAAGCAGTATTGGCCCATACTCTGCTTGTGGAGGGAGATAGCTACCGGTGTAGCAGTAACGGAGAAGCGATATGATGGCATACTCGGACGGAGCCTCAAGGCTGGCTTGCAAGCGACTCTGGAAACCGTACTCGAATGCATGGTACAATAGAGGGCATTTGTCCAGAAACTTGAAAGGGCAGATACGATCAGAGATCTCGCGAACCTTTCCGTTGGGAAGAACTACCTTCAACGTCGCATTGCTCTGACCTTGCTCGAGGTACGCGTCTAGGAAAGAGAGGTCGTCCATGTTGAGTGTGAACGGAAGGATACAAGAACGCGCACAAGGCTCGAGACCCAGCACTGACTTGGCATATACTATCGAGCTTTTCGATTTATCTGAGTCGACCAGATGAAGCAACGAGGCTGCTGGCAAGGCGCAGCAGTGAGGTCAGCCCCAGTTTGTCGGCGTAGGCAAGTCAGAATTCGTGCGATAATCCAGAGTGATGTCGAAGGGAATGTTCAAAGTCTGAAACCGTGCAGTGAATAGAGAACTGCTGTCTGGGTGTCTGAGAAGACTCAAGACTCGAGATGATTAGGTCCAGGCAGCCGTCTGCATGCGCAGGGCCAAGCGCCTGTACTTTGGGAGGCCGCCGGTTAAGGGTCAACGGTCAATGTAATGAAGACGTAGCAGCGCCAGATTTTGCTTGATCTGGATTTGGCTCAGTTGATCACGATGTGACTGAACAACAAGTGGTATGGCAACGGAGGGGCATGGAGCCTTGGGAGCTGTCTCCCTGGAGGGGTGGGCATGCTTGCCAGTATGCCGGACATGCCTTACTGGCTTCGCAAAGCTAAAGCCGAGTTGCCACCCAATCAGAGTAACAACCATTGTACAGCCTCACATAAGGCTGAGATGTCAGCTGCATCTAATGTTGAGGGTTGATGTTCAGTGGTTGGTGTTGGATCGGTGATGGTGAGCCCGGTACCAAGCTGGGGAAAGCTTCAGCCACGACCCACTTCGGTCCACATCGCGGCGGCGGCTTGATGATGACGGCCGATCTCTCCACCAGACGTAGACATCACCCATCTTTGTCGTTAGAATTTGGTGCCGTTAGTGGGCGACTATCGTCAATTCAATTGCAAGTATTCGGTGTATCTCCAGACCCTCTGTACCTCTCGCGCGGCCCTTATCCCCAGCTTCCTCTCTATCAGTGCACATATCCGCTACGCCCCGCCATGGGATTTCTCTCTATTCTACCTGCGGAATTGGCCGTGGTAGAAACCTGGATTACACGCATATTCGTGAGTAGAACAAAGCACTCTCGATTGGGCTTTGCCTTCTCACAGTATAATAGCTCTTTCTCGGCCTCGTAGCCATCGGCCCATGGGCAGCGCTGCTCGTCTACGACCTACTCCTATATTGCTGTCGCGCTGGCGCATACGAGATACCTTTCATCGGCGGACGCGCTCGCGGAAAAGCGAGACCTCGTGCCCCAAGCCTCACTGAGCGCCCGAGCGGGCACCGTCGGAAGTTTAGTATTGCCTCTCGAGGTATAGACCGGCCGGTGCTGAGTACAGGGGGCATGGAGGCTGACTCTCAGGATGCCCGACATCGTCGTATAACGGAAGAGAAGACGGCGCATTCTTCGTGAGAGTATGATCAGAGACCAACGCACAATCGAACCTCGTTTGACGCGCTCCTGCTGGGTTGTTGTGAAAAAGAGCTGGATCTCTGGGCGTGTCTTTGGATACAGGTGATTCAAGAAAGGTTTCAGAATCTCAGATGCCCAGGCCCTGACATAGAATCTCACCCGCAGAATGGTAAACTTCGAGGTACAATCACCACAGTGCAAGTCGTTCAAGCACTAAAGGACCCGTTGCGCCCCTGTTACGACAGACTAAGATGCGTTGTAGATGTACGAGGATCTGTATGGCTACGCGAACGACTGCGTCATGGTGGCCCAATCCCGTCCGACTGCCTTGGAAACGGCGTTGGGCGTCCCCGAAGACCAACACGCTGCTCACGTCAGCTCTATGGTTTGCGAAATGGGGTTGTCCACTCCCTTAGGCATGATCGCGCGTTCCATGCCGCTATCCCTCGCTTCCGGAACGATTGTTTAGGGGCGCATATTGCTACATGTTTCATGTGATGACAAGCACCAATCGCGTGAGACCATATTTCCAACGTCGCGCAAGCATCTGGACAGGCTATTGAATCCATCGAGTAGATGCGTGGTAAACTAAGTAAAGCTTAGCGCGGTCTGGGTCGCGCCTTCTGTCAATAAACCTTCAGTTCACACTTACCTCTCATCAACGTTACAACTACACCTCTACTTCACCATTCACACTAGAAGCTCTTCTAATTCAACAACTCTAACACAACATCTATCAGTATCTGCTACTGATCATGGCCACTACCACCACTACTAAAACTACGATACCGAAAGCGACCAACGGCGCGGGTGTCAAGAAGGCTGCTCCCAAGGGCGGTCGTGTTGGCAAAAAGAACAATGCGAGGACTGCCATGGCCAAGATGCAAGCATACTGTAAGTCTGTAACGTTTGACGCGTTTTGACGCGTTATCCAAACGTGTTAGTCGAGGCGCAATAACACTGCACCCTGAGATGACGACATCTGCTAACAGAAAGTCACAGTTAAAGCTCACCGTGACGAGTACAAGGACCTGTCTTTCAAGGAGCAACAGCAAGAGCTCGGCAAGAAGGTATGTTACTCGACCGAGCTTAGGGCATCACTGTGCAACGACGAGTAATTTGGTTAACGTTGAGCAGTGGAAAGCTTCACCAGAGAACCCCAAGAACAATGTCTAACCTCCCATGAGGTTGCTCACTGAATTTTACTTTCCTTGGTTGACTTCAGGTCACCTCTAGCAGTCATGTCTTTATGATGGGTCACTATGGGTTGGTGGCATGCGGGTGGAGTTCGGGATGATGGGCGGGAACAATCATGGCGCACAGGATTACAGTTACGATACGCTTTAAAGGCAATATGGAAAAAATCAACGCATCTCGTTATTACTCTATGTGCATCTATTGACTGCATTGTTCCTGCAGTTTTAGTGACGCAATATGTCTAGGCTAATTGCCGGACAGTCGTACAGAGCATGGTTCACAGCGTTAGCAGTTTCCAGAAGTCTACTCAGGTACACTACTGTACTAGTCGTTAGAACTGCTACGCATTGTCGTGTGCCGTCGAAGGTTGTGATTGCACAACTGCTTGTAAGCTCTTGGTAAGCTGGCGCTGGAAGCTGCCCCGCATCCCAGGTACCGAGAGCCCCTCCGACATCATCACCTCCACCTCTTGAACTCTCTGCCGGCGCCTGTAGCCCTGCGCTTTCCAGCTACTTGGCCTATGAGCTTTCTGGAATGGTCAGCGGCACTCTTTTAGGGTGGATCCGACGGAGGTCTCTCGCGTTAAGCTTCGCGGGTCCTTCCCATTTGTCAATGTTACGGCTAACTGCGACTGAACTCTCCTTTGAATAGCTTCAAGAGCTTTGTTTTGTTCTACACTTTGAGCACATCAGTATCGCTCTTACTTTGTGCCTCGATTGCTCTTCGTGTCTCTATACGCCCCTACTACCTGGCCGTCCCGTTGCACGTAATGGCATCTTCCAAGAGCGCAGATGCCTCCACGGTTCCCGTCCTCAAGGACCTCACCATCGAAAACATCACCGAGAATGTACACCGAATAAATTCGCAATGCAGCGACCCGCGCCTCAAGTACGTCATGGAACGTCTGGTCTCGCACCTGCACGACTTCGCGCGCGAGACGCGATTGAGCTTCGATGAATGGATGGCAGGCATTCAGTTCCTCACGCAAGTTGGGCAGATATGTACCGACGTGCGACAGGTATGCTCTCCATCTAGTCTTGTATCTAGAAGATAAAAAATACCGACTTATTTTAGGAATTCATTCTCCTTTCAGACATAGTCGGTCTCTCCCTCCTCGTAGACTCCATCGACCACCCAAAACCTCCCTCTTCAACTGAAGGCACAGTCCTTGGCCCCTTCCACACGCATGACGCGCCATCCGACTCAAACGGCACCTCAATCTCGGCCGATCCCGACGGTGAGGCCCTACTCGTCCTCTGTACTGTCAAGACCACAACCGGCGAACCTGTGCCAGACGTCAAGGTAGATGTGTGGGAGACAGACTCCCATGGCAAATACGACGTGCAGTATGAGAATAGAGGCGATAAAGCAGACGGCCGTGCGGTCATAAGGAGTGACAAAGATGGTGTGTTTTGGTTCAAGGGTATTGTGCCCGTGCCATACCCAATTCCTAATGACGGACCTGTCGGCAAATTGCTTGAGAAACTGGGAAGGCATTGCTGGAGACCGAGTCATATGCACTTCATGTTCGAGAAGGAGGGCTTCGATAATCTGGTTACGTGAGTTTTCTTGCTACCCTTTTTTATTATATCCGTGCTGATCGTTGTGCAGGGCATTATATGTCCGTGGTTCTGACTATGAGACATCTGATGCCGTCTTTGGCGTCAAGGAGTCTCTCATCGTCAGCTTGGGTACTGTGACAGCCGAGCAGGCCAAGAAATATGATGCCAAAGAGGGGTCAAAACTTCTCAAGTACGACTTCGTACTCGTCACAGACGAGGAGACGAAGCAGTTGCGACACGACGAAGCGGCCAAGGCGATGAAGATGTTAGGAAGAGAGGGCATGATGATAATCAACGGACTACCTGTTCCAGAGGTCGACTAGTCTGTGAATCGATATTGCATATTTAATATATACTACGATATATCACCATTTAAATCGGTCTGTGAAAGTGTTGAGTATCATAATCAAGGGGGAGTTGATTCAAGAACAAATAAGAACAGACTTGGACAAGCCCTGATGATTTGAGCCAGAGAAAATGTAGCCAGAAATAGTGGCACCAGCCACCTTATGCAAATGCCTTGAAAGGAAAAGAAGAGAAAAGATTCATATCATACACCAACACGCATCCTCCTTTTAGCTGGTAACTCTCCTCACCCACAACGCACTCCCATTGGAGTTTGGATCATCCCTCTCCCTCTTCTTCCACGCGCGATGAAGTTTAAGCCCAATGTCATGCTCCTCGGCGCGAATCTCATCCAACTCTTCTTGAAACGCCTTCTTCCTCTCTTCCGCCACCCTGGCCTTTTTGAAGTCAGTGACTAGCGGGTTAGTCGGCGCAGCGTTGTTCAAGTCCTTTAGTAGGCGGTACACATTGTTACGACGGATACGCAGGTCTTCTTGTTGCGATTCCAGGTAGGCA
>Ga0268250_10001069_pt1 | contig 12165 bp, 7 predicted proteins | sample AgamicAsSfe_FD_200448 | JGI IMG/M metagenome (GOLD analysis project Ga0268250, IMG submission 200448) | Agave microbial communities from Guanajuato, Mexico - As.Sf.e (v2) (version 2) | ecosystem: Host-associated > Plants > Phyllosphere > Phylloplane/Leaf | place: Guanajuato, Mexico | collected... | reverse complement strand
ACCCCATACTGTTCGTGAAACCGGAGCACAAATTCACTGAATTGCTCCCAGTTTCCAGAGAAAGCATTAGTGCCCATGAAGATCAACAATGGCCTGCGGCCATGCATCTTGCTGTATAACAGCTGATCCGTTATGTTGTAGGTCGCTCTGGCCGCGTTGTGACACATGTTCCTTAGCTTCTTGTTGCTGCTCTTCGTTGACGGCCCTTCGAAATGCTTTTCCATTACCACCTCCATCTCGGTTGATGGGTCAGAAGCGAATGGCGGCATCATACGGGACTTTGTTGCGAAAGACGAGACCACGGCTACGGACGCGATATCAGCCCTGCCGCCGTGCAGGGCGATGGCTGCTCTGGCCGAAAGCTTCACAATATTTTGGAGATGACAGCCATGAAAGTCTGCCTGCACAGTCGATTGCCTGAACACGAATATTGCGTGATCTTTCGGCTCCGCGACAGACGACATGGGTCTGGAGTACAGTTCAGAGTAGACAGGCCTTACGTCGGCGCTGATGTCGATGTGCGATGCACTCGGATTCCATAGCTGGCCTGCATTCCTGAGTGCCTTTGCGTGTGGGTTCACGCCATCAGTTCGCCAACCGTACCGCTTTCGGAGGTGAGCAACATAATGTGCCATATTGAGAAGCACCATCTTGCAGGTCGTGCAGTTGACATAACCAGAGAGCCCGTAAGTAGCTTCCACATGGGGTTTGATTCAATGTGCAATCATCCTGTCGACTTGCTTGAACTTCTTCTCTTTCGTGAAGCTACAGGTCTATTTTGGGTTGACGCCAGCATTGATGTGTCGAGGACATACGAAAGAGTGCGAAGTCGAAGGAATTGGGTGCGTGCTGGCCTCCTCGCACAAGCCTGCCTGCACATGAATGAACTGATGTGTCTCGTCCATGAAACCACGCCCACAGCCCAGGAGACACGGTATACCACTGAGTCTGAAGCACTCCCAGTGGCTAGGATGCTCGATGTGCTGGTAGAACTTGGAAACTGGCATGGCGGCATCAAAACTGTCCCGGCACACGGGACATCTGAATGTCGCGTGGGTTTTGCCGTCACCAGCAACTTGTGCGGCAGTGACGTACTGAAGGTTGTGATCGGTTGGGTGTTGGTTGTTGATGGAGCATTTCAAGAAAGAGTTGTAGAGTGCCGAGTCCTCGGTAGAGGGCTCAGCGCAGAGGGTGGCATGTGGGTCGTTGTTGGTATCGGCCGTGTCGGCGGAGTCGGCGGTATCGACGTTGTCAGCGGTGTCATCGCTCTCATCCTCTTCCGCATTATCTTCAACATCGCTGCGGTCATCTTCGACATCGCTGCTGTCCTCATCCAGCTCAGGGTCGCTTGGTTTAGACGATCGAATGAAAGATACGAGCTCGTCACAAGAAAAGAGCCGGTGCAGTATGTTCGCAGTGACGTCTACTACCGCACTCTTTGTTGATCGTCTGATCGTCGACGATTCGCGCGGGTCGTAGCATGTGGGCAGAGCGAGGGTCTTGATTCAATTCTCCCACAGTTGCATCTGCTGATACACATTGAGTGTCTTCTTAGCTGGCCGCCGGTCGTGCATTACGCGGACACCTTGAGCACCAGCGAACGAATAGCGGAGGATGTCAGCGTATGAGTTGTCCGGCGGGGCTTTGAATGGTTCGATGAATTCACCGTGTGAGGCGCCCGTCCAGTTTTCGGTGGCTTGGAGCAGGCTGAAGCAGGCCTCAGCGTGACAAACGTTCCAATGCTTAGAGCGACATGTCTCTGTCGGCAGCGCGAGATGGTGAGTACAGCCCTGGAAACCACATATATGAAGACATGAGGAGCCGTGGGCACAGTCGCCGACAAGGCACGATGCTGGAAAGACTTAGTTTGCACTGGGCTTGACTTGCTTAAGTTTGCTGCCTGTCTCAGGCAGTGAGCGACGGGGTCTCTGGGTTCGCCGAGAAGAAGACTCTTCGTTGTTGACATCATCCTGGTGGACGTCAACACTGGGTGAGGGCTGCTTCTTCGAATGCTTTGTTTGTTCCAGAGGGGGAGGGGCGTCATCACTGTCTGTAGAGTTTGCCACGGGGTTGCGACGGCGCTGTTTATCAGACTGTCCACTCTTCGAGAGATGCTTTTTGCTTTGGAGAGGGACATCGCTGTCACTGCCCGGGTGTTGTCATACCTACAAATTATAATCTCACTCCCACCATCTCTCATCCAACTCCTCCAAAAAGTCCAACTTGACACCAAAGAAACTCTTCCACACATCAACTTCCAACCTCCACGGCCTCGTCGTGAGCGCAAAATACGCAATCGTCGAATAGTTCCTACACATTTCTCTATTCTTGCCCACCACCAACACTTTGTCTCCTTTGAGGAAAACCTTGCCTTGGATTTTGTCTTCGTACTCGTTGAGACGAAGACGCAACGCATGATGGATGCTCCATTCACTGAATGGCATATCTTTGGGAACGAACTTCCATTCCCAGGTGCGGCCGATGTCGTCGGCAAAGGATGTGCCATCGCGGTTGTCGTAGCCGAGCATCAGGGGCCAGAAGTGTGGGGCTGACCAGATGCGCATGAAGGAGAAATAGGCGTCTGGATTGTTGGCTGCGTACTCGCGTGCAGAGTACAGCAGAGGTTTGACTTTCAGTGGGTCTTGCATTGGTTGACGGGGCTTCATGTCTTGGGCGTCCTCGCGAAAGTCAAAGTAGAGTTCTGGTTTGCCTGGTCGAGCGGGCTCAGAGAGCACGACGGCGCAGCCTGAGTAGGCGGGTTGGTAGCGAGGTGCTAGGAGACCGTGGCGGTAGAGATGGGCTATAGTGGGTCTGGTGATGTATTTCCAGTCTTGGGGGTATTTTTCGGACGCCCAGAGGAATGCCCCTTGGCCCGATTTCATCACCTCGTGGCGGACATTGTCCCAGTCCTTCCATTGATCAGCTGGTCGAGTGCGGTTCGAGTGCGAGGAGCGAACATCAGGGACCATCTTTGCACGAGCCTCTTGGTCAAAGAGCTTGGAGCCGTTCCATGGCTTTCCTTCCGCAGAGGCAAAGAAGGGGTTGTTTCCCTGAAAGAAGCAAGTCATCATGGCATTGGCGTAAGTCATGTCGCGCTTGATCCTGCGATGCACTCCGGGGTCAACTCCGAGCATCAGCATCAGCATGAACTGTCGCTCGAGCATGTTCGGTGCCCAAGGACCTTTGACGCCCTTGGCGAAGAAGTCGACATAGGCTTTTATGATCTTCTGCGTCTCTGCATACTTCTCTTGAGCTCCAGGCTCCAGATCAGCTTTGTGCCAGGCCTCCTTGAAACTGCTTGCTCTAGTCCTGTCGATGAAGAGCTCCCATTGTTCCTTCATGTCCTCAATCTCCTCTGCTGAGCTCATGTCATTAGGAGGCATTCTGGGTCCATGGAGGGCAGCAGCAGCGGCTTTGTTCTGCCGGATAGTGCTTAAGGACGGGTCTTCCCACAACTCGAGGGCCATAACCATATCGCGCCAACGAGGCTCCTTTTCGTTGTGATCATCGACCCAGCGGCCGCGGATAGTGACACCGGCTGCTTCGGAGAGTTCTTCAATGACACCTTCAGCATACTCCTCGTCAGATTCCCAATCGCTACCATCGTCCTCACCTTCATCGACCTCTTGATACTCGGTATCGCTGAGCTCTTCATCGGTATCGAGATCGTTGATCCAGCGATTGAGATCTAGACCGTGGTGCTCAAAGTTGTGCATTTTGCCGGTTTGACTCGCAAGCACACCTTCCTCGCCGCCGTTATCGTCGGCATCGGCATCTGCCAACATTAGCTCGTGACCCGAGTTTGCTGGTGTTATATCGGCAGCCTTCTTTGCCACTACGATGATTTTGCTAGCCGCTTCAGGTATCTCTTCGTCAGTCCACAGACTGCGGTCCCAGGGGAAGAGGACTTGATCTTCCAACATGTCTTCTTGCTTGTAAAGAAGTTGAGGTGGTGCCTCTTCTCTGTGGCTGCCATCGGAATCTCTCGAGAAGTACCTCATCCTTGTACTGTCGCTGTGAATCCAGTCCCAGATGCTCTTGCCTTTACCGACTTCATCTGGACGAAGATCTCTTGCACGAGAGAGGTGCTCATCACGAGTGAGTGTGCGCAAGACATGCTCGGCGGGCTTGTAGAAGTCTTTGGGATCTGTTGTAGTGATTAGCATGGAAGTTCGTATAAGAAGTTGATAAGCCATACCTCTGAAGCGTAGGGCTCTGATCAAAAGCTCTTGGATCGAGTTGTACAGGGATGTGTAATGTTCACCACTCTCAATATCCCAGACTACGATATCGTAGTAGTCCTTGAAGCCAAGGTGCCATTGACGGGAGCGATCGACCGTGTCCCAGAACTCTTCATCAATCTCCTTGACAATTTGCCATTCGGAGCGACTTGCTCGTCCAACACCAGACTTGGTTCTGATGAGCCACTTGTGTTCATCAGGTGGCTCGACAATGACATTACCGGTTCGCCCATCACGAACCATGATCGCCATCTTGTACGATTCCATGACAGCGTATTGAATCCAGCGTCTGGTGACGGGGTCATTGCGCTTCATGTGCGCACACACAAAGTTTCGGGTCTCGATAGCATGATGAGTACGACGCTGCCCATGAGCCCTGGATCCCGTCTGATGGTGTTGTGTCATATGATGCGCTTTGTCCATCTGATAGTAAGGGATGAAGCCGACTTGGAGTAATTGCTCATGCGTCATGCTTCTGATCCAGGATGACCACTGCGCAGCGGGGAAATAGTGGTTACAGGTGAGGATATTAAGCTCGAAGAACTCATCCCAACTTCGAGCTAGGCTTACTGCTTGGAACAGGGAACAGTCTTTGGCGATGATCGAAAACTGTAGCCATCCACCTCTGGACATGGCTTTTTCGCTAGCTGTGAAAAATCAGAATTGCTCCATGAATACAGTTTGTCAGACACTCACGATAGTTATAGATGAATCTACCACAGACTTTGACACGAATCTTCTTGATACGATACTGTTGCTGATCATCAACATCACCAAAGTCAACGAAGGTTGTAGAATCCATGTTGTCCTGCATAGTTTGTTCTCGCTTTTCCTTGAGCTCCTTCTCACGCTTAGTCTTCACGTTCTTGACAGGATACATAGGTCTTGATGTGAACTTTGTACGTCCAGCAGGCACTTCAGTACTTGCAGCAGGGGTGGAGTCGTCGTCTTCGGGCTCATCGTCTTCACGACCGAGATCGGCACACGCGTCACGAAGTTGCTGCAGTCCCGGCTGCTCCATCTTCAAGCACAAGTCTCTCAATTCTGCGTTAGTCACGGAAGAGTCGGTAAGGAACTCTTCAACATTCTCAGCTCGCAAGGCCGCCGGCAGCAGACTGGCGTAACCAAGCAACAGTCGACAAAACAGCAATTGCTTGATGTCCGGGATTTGTTGCATGAGGGTGTTGATCTCGTCGTCAGCAAGAGGAAATGTCTTGTCTGTGAGAAATTGCGTTTTGGTAGGATCCTCAGGATCAAACGTTTGCAGTACACCATTCATCGTTTGACCTTCGCGCAAGCGGGTACGAACTTCTTCTGATGTTTCGATGTGAACTTCGCCAGGCTTCACCATGGCGGTTTCCGATGTCCTGATGGCCAAGGTCAAGGCCGAGGCTGATTTGTCTTCCAAGGCCTTTGCCTTCTGGCGTGCTTTCTTCCTGGCATTCTTTGACTTGTTCGGATCCACGAGTGCTTGCGACGTCTTGGGTTCCTCGACGGGAGACTGCTCGACAGCAGCTCCAGGGGTCTCATTCTCCTTATTGGAGCGCGAGGCACCTGCGGTGGCAGCCTTGGGAGATGATGGTTCATCCGATGACACGGTGACGGGCTCAGCAAGCCACAAGAAGCGTCGAATGAGGTCGATATAACTTCCGCGTTCGTCCTCGACAACATCCTCGATTGGATCCCATTCTTCACCGCCTTCTCCTTCGGCTGTGAGGTCGGCTTCGAATTTGTTTCGTTCTTCCCAGACCTTGTCGAGGTACTCTGCTTGTCTCTTGTTGTTCTCTTTCTGTCTCAGCTTTTCCAAACGAGCAGATACATCTTTCCAGTGACGCCTGAACAAGGCAGCCTCTTGCTTGATCTTCTTCTTTTCAGCGTCGCGTTCCTTCTCCTCATCATCTTCGAGGTTACGGACCCAGCCGAACCACTGTTGCTGCTTGTACAGAACCTCGGCGGTTCTTCTTTCGAGTCGTTCGAGGGCGCGACCAGTATTGTGCTTTTCACTGATGAGATGGTCCAGGTAGTGTTGGTGGCCATAGTCGAGCTCGAGAGCGTAGAATCGTGAGTGATGGAGTTTGCGGGCACGGATACAACGATCGAGCAAGCCGTTCTGCTTGAAGAGGAAGGCATGTAGAATCTTGAGTGTTTCCTCATCATCTATATCGTCAAAGGTGACCTTGTGAAGTTGACGGTCGGAAAGGTAGGAAGGGAGATCGTTCTGCAAAGCATCTAATTGGGCACCTCTGCGCTTGTAACCCTTGTACAAACCTACACGTGTCAACCCGTGCGTTGAACCCTACAAAACTCGACTGGTGCTTACTGTAGACCTGTCTTGCGTGGAAGGAGCAGAACAGGCCATTAACATTGGTAGCTTCCTCACTGCATCGACGTTCGTCCGACACGTACAAAGCCTGGCACTGAGGCGCCATGAGGACAAACACTTCTCCTTATCACGATTAGGTAATCGGACTTGCGCATATGCGCGACACTTTGCGATTCCACTGTTGAAGACGAGATGCGTTGGAGATGAAGCTACCTACCTATGGTACGTCGCTGGTCTACACGAGAGTCGCGCGCCTCCGCTTTTCACATGAAGGCCGGCCCACCTGTCCGAAGTGCTTGGTCTTGCTGACATCCAAGATCGTCTTGATCCTTGTCGACAAAACTTACAGTATCTTCAATCGAACCACCTAATGATCTGTTCTCGAGCGCAGTCACCAGGTTCCTGGTATCCGCTCGTCTTAGCAGACATCCACAATCACATTGTTAAAACAATGCATAGTTACCGATTCAAGCCGCCGAAAGCCACTCTCCGGAGTTAAGGTTTGTACTTTTCTTTGGGCCGGAGCTGGCGGATCACATTCCTACATTGCAGCCTTGCTGTATATTATATATCGAGGCAGGTGGCCTGCTGCTTGGTGTGATGCTTTCCACTCAGCGACTGTGCAATCTTTCAATTGCTCCCAAGATTGTCCAACACCAACAAAGATTGCTCCACAGCAGCGCCAGAATGTCGTCGTCAACAACTTCGTCAGCGTTGTACGCGACTGTCTCATCGTCTTCACGAGCCACTGGTGCTGTGCCCAAGGATACTGACAAACTGAGCCATCACAACAAGAACGGCAAGGGCTTCATCAATCCATGGGACTCCTACGTCGATAGAACAGCCCCTCAGATTATATCGGCTCTAATCTGGTAGACACGCCCACCTCATCATCGCATCATACATTGCTGACCACCATCGTCCAGGCGGAAATTCTCAGGCAAATCAAAAACGCCCGACACGACCCCTCCTACCGTCAATGTGCAAAAACCAGAGTTCCTGCCCACACGCGAGACCAAGACTTTACGAGCAACATGGCTGGGACATGCCTGTTATTACGTCGAGTTTCCTAGCGGCCTGAGAGTTCTGTTCGATCCCGTCTTCGAGCCGAGATGCAGTCCTTTTAGCTTCATGGGTCCAAAGCGATACACGCCATGCCCCGTCGACGTTGCCGATATTCCTATCATTGATGCTGTCGTCATCTCTCACAGTCACTACGACCATTTATCATATCCTACCATCCTCAAGATTAAAGAGAAGCACCCCAACGTTCATTTCTGGGCTCCATTGGGTAACAAGAAATGGTTCACAAAGTGCGGTATCGACAACATGACCGAGCTGGATTGGTGGGAGTCGAGAGACTTTACTCTTTCGGCGAACAAAAAAGATGCGGAAGGTTCACATACCGAGACCAGCTCTACTGTAAATGCAGGAGGGGCCGAAGATATCAAGGCTGTTATTGGCTGCTTGCCTTGTCAACACACCAGTGCTCGTACTCCATTCGACAAATCGCATACTCTCTGGGGATCTTGGAGCGTAGAATCCGGTGGCAAGAAGATCTGGTTCGGAGGAGACACAGGCTATCGCTCTGTACCTGACCTTCCCGAAGAAGAGAACGACTACGATGAGAAGTACACTTATCCGACATGCCCAGCCTTCAAGGAGATTGGCGAACTCAGAGGACCTTTTGATTTGGGGTTGATTCCAATCGGAGCATACGACCCTCGCTTTATCATGTCTCCCATGCATGCCAATCCTTTTGACAGTGTCAACATCTTCATCGATACGCAATGCAAGAAAGCGCTCGGTATCCACTGGGGTAAGTATTGTGGACAATTATTCAGAAACCTGCTTGCTGATAATCACAGGTACGTGGGTGCTCACAGAAGAGGATGTTCTCGAGCCTCCGAGAGTACTTAAAGAAGCCATGGCATGGAAAGACCTACCGGAAACAGGTGTCTTTGACACTTGCGACATTGGCGAGAGCCGTGAATACTGATTGGACGCACTTCTTCGCAGACATACACCATGCTCATCCTCGTTCTCGTTCGTTGTAAGAATACATATTGGATTATAGACTGACCGATTGGGGCTCACTAGACCTTATCACAATTCTGACCCAAACGCCAGTGATATAGTCCAGCATTTGCTTGCGCCATTTGTACAAACTCCCGAAGACTTTGATCGCGGATTTACTGTTGGGCGTTCCGCTATGTCGTGGCTGATAGAAGCCTCTGATCATTCAAACTCCCTCATGCGATTTAGCTTCCCACAACGACCCACCATCCATACCAACCATTATATACGACTTCCCTTCCATCTCCCCCAAGCAAAAAAAAAAGCCGTGGTGGTGCAGTGGTCAGCACACCCGACCTGGTAACCTAAGTTCCTACGCTCGCTTACCTAAGATCCTAAGTCTCTCTCTCGAGGGTCGGGAGGTCGCAAGTTCGAATCTTGCTCACGGTGCTTGCTGATCTTTTTTATCTTTTTTGCTGTTTGTGGTCGTGTGCTGTTTTGTGTCGTATTCTCTTGGATTTGCAGGTAGGTTTGCAACCACATTCTCCCATCCAAAACTCCCTCACGCGATCTCTTACTTCCCGCACCGACAAACTCTTCACACAAACCTTTATATACGATTTCTTTTCTGTCCCTTCAACAAGCAAAAAAGCTGTGGTGGTGCAGTGGTCAGCACACCCGATCCTGGTATCCTACGTTCTCTAATGTCGCTCGTTTACCTAAAGTCCCTAATACACTCTCTCATGGATCGGGAGGTCGTAGGTTCGAATCCTACTCATGGTGCTTGATTTTCTTTTTTTGGTCTGCATTTATGCATACTGTCTTCATTCTTTTGCTCATTTCTCTTTGCGTCTATGTTCGGCGACTTTTTCTTCTTTCTCCTTTTCCGGCATCAAAAAATCCTTTTGATTCCTTCGCGCCATCATTGCTGCCCATCTATATCACTATACCATAAATCAGATCGAATCTTTGTGGACGGCAAGCATTGAGTTTGGAATGTTATATTGTGAATTTCTCCTATATTCTTCTTGTTTCCACCAAAACGAACTACAAAAGAAAATATCTGAATGAGAGACTAAACATCAAGGCAATACAACCTCGAATTACACATTACAATGCCATACCCCTCGCTCCTCACTCCAAACCATCTAAAAACTCTCAAAGGCCAGCGAACGCCATACCCAAAACACCCATCCCCATGACCACTGAGCCCAGCGCAAAGCTCTTTGCACCAGCACCAGTACTGGGTGTCACAGTAGGTGTGGCAGGAGGAGTGTAATCTCCAGTCGTAGCAGTGTAGTTGATCATTGCACTGCCGGTACCCATGGAAGGCGCAGTAGTCACAGGCGAAGCATCAGTAGTGATGGCAGCGGTAGCAGCAACGGAAGAAACAGAAGATGCGGCAGCGGCAGCAGAGGTAGCTGCTTCAGAGGCTGAGGATGCGGCAGCGGCTGCTGGTGCGGCGGCGGCTTGAGGACAGATCTGAGAGGTGACTGCGAGAGCCTCTGTTGGCATTGTGTCAGTGGGGTGTGCCTTTTTTGATGATGTGCAAGTGAGAACTTACTGGCTAGATCGGCCTCACTGCATTGAGCCTTGACAGCGGTTTGGAGGTCAGAGATGAGCTTCTGGTTTCCGCAGATACAGGCCGAGTCTGTGATTTGGCAGCCGGAACTCGAGATACCAGAGACCAAGGGGCCAGTTGCGCAAGAAGGAATCTCGGCGATGATACTGGCGTCGATCTGGGCGTAGGCTACTGCGACGAGGCCGGCGAAAAGGAAGTTTGATGAACGCATGGCTGTGGTTCTATGTTTTGCTCTGGTCTTACAAGAAAGCAGGGTGTGTTCGAAAAGAGATTCTGTTTCGTCAAAGGACAGAGAGAAGCCTAAGGAGTGGTATGAAGGAAGCTAAGTTACGCCTTGCTCGCACCTTCCCTTTTCAACCTCTGTCGCTGTTTCTATTGTTGCCTTTTGCCTCCACCTTTTTGACCCAGGTTTTCGGTATCTTTTGCATACCTCTGTATGTTTGTTTTCGTCAACTACTAATCTAGAAGTTTTCTCTATACTACGCTGAAACCTGAGGAATGCAAACCTCCTCCCGCTCAGACCTACTTACCTACGTAACCTATTGCAAAAGTTGCTACTGCAACCGGTATGTGTAGAGCGGCAGACTCCCGAAGTCTCCAAGGACAAAGGAATGTGAAAAGCCCCGCCACCTCCACAACTCTTCTGAAGAACAACGTCAGTGGTGGTGGTCTGGGTCGAGGTGGTTTCTTTGTCTCATCATCTGCTTTCGTCAAAGACACGGCATAACACGGCTGGTAGATTGTGTCGATACCGTCTACTCGGCCCGTATGATAGCATTGATAGCGGGATGAGCAAAGAGAAGACGAGCCGCAGGTTGGTTTCGGTCAAGTCTACTAGCTCATGATGACATAGGAAGGACATGCTGTCGAAGGTAGAAAAGTGGTGAGAGAGGAGAGCCAGTCAAGAGTCTTCAAGTTCTGCTTCACTGCTCCTTCTTTCGCGCCTTCTATCTCTTCCTTTAGATCCTCTGCAGCCAAGCAAGAAACCCAAGAATCATGGTTCCCTTCCTGTACCCACGCAAAGGAAAACCTCACCCTCAACATCATCTCCCACACTCCCACACCTTCGAACACTCGAAGAAACACAAACGTCATTCTCGCTCTCAAGATTCAGACACAGAAACCTCTGAGACATACCCAGGTACCGCAGACTTAGATGCCTACACAGCAAACCTACACCGCTAGACCCTCTGCCAACTGCACACCTCCTTCCCTGCAGTCCCTCACACCCTTTCTCGCCACAGCTCTCTACACACCACATTCATCTCCACACCAACAATCGTCTCTCCCCTCTATCCCAAAAACTCTTCATTGTACAACTGCAGTATCAGAACACCAAAGTCAACGCCAAGATTGGCAGATGCAGAAGATGAAGAAGAGATACTGGGTGATATAGGAACCACACCTTGTAACACGCCTATGAACAGAGGGTTGAGGAGAAGAAGTACAGTTGTTGCGGCAAAGGGAGGGAAGGTCAAAGAGGAAGTTGCTGATGAGGGGGAGGGGCAGGCGAGATTGAGGCCTGTGGAGTTGAGGAGGAGTTTGAGTTGTGCTGGATGATGTGTCTTGAGTCTATATCGATGACCACGAGTTGCAGTTGAGGTGTCATGTTCATCTTTCTGAGCAGTATTGACGATCTGAATGTTGTACAACTTCCAAACATACCTTTGATGTTATCACGTCTACATAATACCACGCTGCAATGTCTGAGACACAACTACTTCATGAAGAGCTCTAGTCCACCCTACATTCACTCATCACAATGACTTCACTTTCATCCCCCTTATATGCCAACGAAACTCGGCTCATGACAGAGAAATCGGTGCTGTGGCTCACACGTCGCGCACTGCTCGATGGAAAAATTACAGCGTAAATAGAATCCAGGGGTCGTGAGTTCAACTCTCGGCCTTGGTTGGTCGAGTTTTCCCCCAAAGCTAATCTAGCTTTGGTTCTTTTTGCCTGGGTAGTGTTCAGTTGTAGTCGCATCTATTTTGCATCTGTTT
>Ga0268250_10001067_pt1 | contig 12166 bp, 12 predicted proteins | sample AgamicAsSfe_FD_200448 | JGI IMG/M metagenome (GOLD analysis project Ga0268250, IMG submission 200448) | Agave microbial communities from Guanajuato, Mexico - As.Sf.e (v2) (version 2) | ecosystem: Host-associated > Plants > Phyllosphere > Phylloplane/Leaf | place: Guanajuato, Mexico | collected... | reverse complement strand
ATGGGATGTTAGTCTATATTCACAGCCAGGAAGAGCAAGCATGAGGATGAAGTGAGTGCGAGACTTACATATGGACTACGACTCTCCGCTAGCCTGTTCGTGAGCTCGAGCTTCTTCCCAAGGATGTCGAGACCTTTACTGCCATTCTCAGCACCACCCTTGGCCGCGGACGCCATGACTGATGCAGTTGAGCAAGGCCGTTGTGATATTTGTAATAGGCGGGGTGGTAGTGCGGGGTGTATTGATGGCTGATGGGGTGTGTCTCCGACTTTCTTCTCGCGTCCAGCAACGGTGATTCTAGTGGTGCGGAAGGCTCCAGCAAGTCGCGTTGGAGCTGAGGCAGCAAAATGAGGGAAGAAGGACGAGGTTTGCGATACTGCAACTGTAAGGCGCAGCTTTGGGGGGAGAATGATGACGAGTATGGAGTCCTGACGTAGCTGTGGTGGTGATGCTGCTGGTCGAAGGTGCTCGACACCAACGATGAGAAGAGATTGTCAAGCAGAGAGCAACAGCAAACCCACACAACAAGACGGGATGAAATTTTCACGAGAGATTGACGCACAACATCAGATGGTCCAATGTCCAAATGCTTGGTTCCTGTGCCGCATGGCCATACCCAATGTATCCATGCAGGGACTTCTGGCATGCGATAGCGGGGGAGCTTATCAGCCAGTCAATTCTGCACCTCCGCCGGCAAAGGAGCAACGCCATCTTGGTGCCTTATAGCCAGGGTTTGTGCTGCCGAAGCCGCACCTCTTTTTTGTCCCTGCAACAGTCGGGAGCCAACGTTCACGTGAGTGTTTCGTGATAGAAGAGAGTGAAGGGAGATAAATATCAAGTGCACGGTGAGGTGAATGCGCTCAGCGCTTAGCAAATTGCCGCGTGCTTCAAACGTTCGGTGTTCATCATCCATCTGCGCGTCTGATACAGTGTATCGTGGCAAGATCGTCGCAACTGGTCCTTGACTCATGTTCGAAGACGTAATGTTGGATGAATATTGCGACGACAGCAGGATTTGGAAAGATGAACAGTTTAGCAGGAGCGCCATCACGGCACTCTCCTCGGAACACTTTCCAAAATCTTCACATCGAAAGTCACCCAGAGGCAGGTGGAAGAATAGCGCAACAGATTGTATTGGTGAGCTATGTGTAGGCTGCCCTTGCTGCTTCAATGCCATCTCGCACCACATCCTTCGACAAATCAATCAAACCACCACTACTCTCCATAATGCTTGTAAGTGCCAGAAATGAAGAAAACACCGTGATCAGATCCAAGCCTCTCCTCGACTGATGCCATCATCTCATGCAATAAAAGAGAATCAAGATGATATCGTAACCCATACCAGATCACAAGCGAGACAGCCAGCCGACCAGCGACTTGGCCCTTCTGCTCATGATGATCATTCGTGCACATCTTGACTTTTCTTTGTCCTCATTCGTGACTATCTACAACCCAGTGTTCCAGTCCGCAGAGACGTCCGATGTGCCTGGCTTGATGTTGTCGCCGTACTCGCCACCCATGTTGCCGGGCGGGTAGTAGTTGCAAACAGTGAAGTATGGCGCGACGTCGCTTCCAACACCAATCAGACCGGCACCAGTACAGTCTTGGGTGTAGCAACCGACAGTCGTCGAATCAGCCCAGACGATCTGAGAGAAGTGTCTACAACACCGTTAGCATGTTACTCAAGACGCAAGGAAGGAAAGACTCACCCCCAGTGTTCAAAGTTGGTGAAGCTAGGGTTCGCAAGACCGTACTGGCCAGCATACCAGTTGACCTCGCCGTTGTAGAAGAGATCAGTGATGATGGCAGAGACATTGTCAGCCTGGACACCAGCAGCAATGTTCTGACCATAGCCACCACCACCGACTTGGGTGTTGTGGCTGTAGTTGCAGGCCTGGGCCCAGTCTTGCGCAGCTTGGACGAGAGTCAGATTCCAGGTAGCGGCAGGGGCGGAGTGGTTGCTGCGGTGGATATTGTGGTGGTAGAGGGCAATGTCGGAGTAGCTGGTCAGGCCGCCAGTGGCAGTGGTGGAGGCAACGGTTGAGGAGATTGGGGTGCTGGCGGCAGTGGTTGGAGCCGCGGAGGTGACAGGAGCATCAGTGGTGGTTGGCGCGACGTAAGTTGAGGTAGGGCTGGACACCACGACGGTCGATGTAGCGATTGGTGTGCTGCTCACAGCGACGGGGGTGGTCGAGCTCGAGGCGGGAGCCGGAGCGTCAGAGGTGCTAGTCGACGCGGCAGATGACGGGCGAGGGTACCAGGTCAATGAGCGCCAGTTGTTCGAGTAGACCTTGACTGAAGCAACAGAAGCAGCGGAAGACGCGGCGTCAACAACATCCTCAGATCCAGCAGTGGCAGTAACAACGGCAGTGACGACGGCAGTCGCGTAGACCACGTCAGTGACAACGACGTCGACGACATCTTGACGCTTCTCGTGGAATTGTGCGTGGTTGAGAGGGTTCGCGATGGCGGCGGATGCCATCAAGGCGGTGAGAGCGAGGACGGAGTGCATGTTGAGGTGTGAGGTCTTGGACGGTGGACGGATGTTGAGGTGAGGTATCGACGTGGGATCACAGATCTCCTAGTAAATGACTGCAGGTTTCTTGTCAGTCGAGTTCTCTCATCGTGTTGTTGGGTTTGCAACGCGAAGATCGCGTCATTTGGGAAAAGCCGAGAGAGGATGAGAAGGGCAGAGGCTATAGGAAGGACGTACGTGTAAAGGGTTGCGAGAGAGTGGCAGCGACCTAAGCGCGCGTATGGAAGAGAGTGAAGTTGGTGGGAAGAGAGTGTGTGTAAGTGAGTGTTTGTGGATGAGAGAGGAGAGGAGGAAGGTGTTTGAGGTGGCGGGACGCAGTCGATATAGTCTTCTTTCGCTTAGCGTGGTGGAAGAGAGGGGAAAGGCAGAGAGGCATGCAGGGGGGCAGTAGTAGTAGTAGTAATAACAAGGCCGGATCCTGGATCCTGGATCCTGGATCCTTTGATTGTTTCAGCATGCCACGAATGCTCGTCCGGAGACAGGGAAGATTGCCGAGGGGACATATCCTCCACATCAACAAAGTGATCAAAACGTGTCGAACGTTGCACGTCTAGAAGGTTGTGGTTGGTTGGTTGGTTGGTAGGAATGCTGGTCGGCTATGCATGACAGAGTGCCGGACCTTGTCTCAGAGCTAGCTGCCCGAACCGAAACGCCGTGTCACCGCGATATAATTTGCCATAATCCAACACTTGGTTGGCTGTATACAGAAGAGAGTGCAGAGTAGGCATCACGATGATACTTTGCTTCTGGAACTTGAAAGCAAAGCACGCGCTGCTGTTAAGAAACCAAGAGACCGTGCCCCTGTATCCCTAGCTGTTCCTGCGTCAACACGAGCTCAGGCACACCTATCCCTTGACAGCCGCGTGCTGAAACACTCCGAAGCACAAACCCTTCCTGATCGCTTCGATCGCTTCTTCCCTGAAACATGTCAGCAAGCAGCTGTACGTAAAAACTGAATCCCTCAGGCGGCGCATGGTCCACAGCCAAGGTCAACAACAGAGTCAGCAGGCAAAACAAAGAAATGAACGCGGGGACCGTTTTCGTCTTAGCGCCGGTCGCGTTTCAGCACCTCATCTTCCTCATCTTCCTCATCTTGTTGCCACAACGTGTACGTCATGTCTTGGTCGCGGAAATGATCTTTGTCCTGAACACATTCCGACCATTATCATTGCACAGCACAGCAACGTGGCACTCACGCAAGGAAGGACTGCAAACGCTATAATTCAGCTCTGGTCTAGACTTATCCTGCACGACGATTCAACAGGTCGTGGAGAGTGCCTTGGATTATCTGTTCAGATTTATCCAAAGTGCCGCGTGTTCTCGACTGACATAGCTTCGTGGACCAAAAGGTAATCGGGCAACACAGGTCAAGAGGAAAACTTCATGGAGAGTGCCGTAGATGTGTTGTGAGTGTATATCCAACATGAATAACCAAAGTCGAGATTGCCCAATATCCAACATCCAATATTAATATACTACCAGCCTGGACTGAAATGTCATAATATCCAACGAACACCATCTCTTTCCCATACCAACTTCCAAACCACCCCACTCAAAAGTCCGTCTGCAAAATCCTCTTCAGCTCCGCCACATCCCTCTCCCATCCCTCAATCTTCATCTGACTCGTCTGCACCTTCGCCAGCAGCCACTGCACTCTCGCCCCCAGCTCCGGCGGCTGCTTCGGCAGCTTGCCCAGCAGCCGCAGCTCATCCTCATTCTTCGCTATGCTCTGATTCTCGCCCTTGATCTGCTCATTCAAGATCGCCAGGTTCAACGCCGAGCTGAGGACTTTGTCCTCGGTCAATTGTCGGAAGGCAGCTTGGTAGACGGGCTTCCCAGGCTTGATGCTGTAGGGTCGACCATTGGAGGATACGATTGTGATTAGCTCGGCTTGCTCGAGCGCTTGGAGCGTGGTGTCTGCGTGATCGGTCTTGTATTGGTCGGAGAGGAGGACTTCGTTGTATCGTAGGCTCTCGGATTTTGCCAGCCTCTTAATCAGGACCCATGCTTGTTCTGGCGTCCATGATCGTTTCGTGCCATCGGTGTTAGCTAGGACATACATCTTCAGAATCTCTGAAGCGCTTTGTTCGATGATCTCGTGTACAGCTTGTCTGGGTGCTTCGCCAGCTTTGATGCGTCGGGCGAGAAATTCGAGATCCGTAAGACGACCGCCGAGGTATGCTATACTCTCGTCGAGTTCGCCGAGGTCGTTTTGCATGTCAGACTTTGTCAAAGGCTTTTCATTGTCGCGCTTCTCTTCTGAGGGAGTCTCGTCCAAGTGTGAGATTACGAAGCGCTTCGCAACATCTGGAGCACAGTCGCCCAATGAGATCTGACGGAAGACTCGATCTGGCAATGCCTTGCTCAAGGACTTCGAGAAGGAGACGTCTGTTGTAAGGAAGATGACTACACACGTATCAGCAATATGATCTTCAACTTCTATCTGCACCACTTGCCATGGGCGATATTGTTCAGTGTGAGGTTCGCCGCCCTGAAGTCCTATCAGCATTGAAGTAGTCTTGACCTTGAGAAAGGACTCACCACTCAGAAATCTTATCGTATATCATCACACTACCTTGATCGAGACCTTTGTGTAGGAAATTGTCGACCACAACCACAGGAAGACGTTCAGGATGTGCTTCGAGGAAAGTGTCGTCATTCAACTCCTTCTCCTCTTTGCTACGATTCGACAGTGCTACCTCTTTCAATGCGCTCGTTGTGTTGGCAAGAATCTTAGCCAACTGAGCATCAAGTGTTTCCGAAAATCCAGTCTTCATGCCAGTGGCGCCTTGTGCCGCAAGATCGATCAAGCCGCTGATATTATTCATCCATGAGAACACCGGTCGATATCCAACTTGATCAGCTGCTGCAGAAATTGTCGCACTATCTCCTCGTGCATCAATAATCGGTCTGCAATCGACAATAAGCTTGTTTGGGGCATCCTTCAAGGCTTGATCAATGACGAGCTCTCGCTTGCCACTCCCTCGTGGACCTTGTATGACAATGAAAGTGTCTGAAGTCTCCATCAACCACTTTTGCACTTGGTCGATGTTATCCTTACGGCTAGCCCAAATGGTGCTGAGGCTCACATCTTCGCGCTTTTTGCCGCGCGTAGCAATCAAAGCATTCGCCCGTGTCACGAACCATTGGTAGACTTTGTTATCCGAAAAGTGGAATGCCCGAGTGATGTGTGTCTTGATGAAGAATGTCCGTATTGGATCGAAGACGACAATTGAGAATCCGGCTGCCAGTGCGAACAGTATGGGTAGTGCAATGCGTGGGTGGTTTGTGATCCAGTCTGCCACCCTGTTTGTACGCTTCCTCTCCTCATAGGAGATCTTAAGCCTAGCAAGAGGTGCACCAGCAGCCTCACCAGGAACTTCTAGGCCATGCAAACAGTTCTTCGCCATGATGGCGAGCTTGACTTGAGCAAAGTCGAGATAAGCATATCGAGGTAGTATCTTTGAGTCTGATGGTTGTGATTCGATGTCTTGTAGCTTGCCGTAGGGTCTGAATAGTTCATACAATTCTGCCAAACATATTACATTAGCTAAGTGCGGTAATATGGACGGAGAATGCACCTGATATGACATTTAATGAGCAAACCTCGGGACGGACCTACCTTCTTGGGACAAATCAACGCTCTCACCTGCAGTAGCAGGGACGAATTCAACTTTTAGGCGCAAGCTGGGAGGTCTGCGTAGCAGATCCTCCACAAAAGGCCGTCCAAGCACAAGCCGAGTCTGTATCTGAGCAAATGGCTGCCACCAAGGTCTGTGTGGATACTGTTCAAGATATGTCTTGACTGCCTTTTCAATGTCCTTTCTACTGAGAGAATCGCCGTGGAGAAACCGGACGAATGCAGACCCCTCTCTCCATCTAGGCGTCAGGCCTGTCACCTTGATCGAGGAATCTCCTGGTAAAGCTTTACTTAGTATGTCGGCAGGATCCAATCCTGACATTTTGGGGCTGCTCATTTTCTCCAGATACCGGTCGCTTTGCAGGGGTAACCACAGCAGCCATTGCAAACGCAACGGTAAAACGTTGTTGAAGAGCAAGATAGACTCATTAGATTTTGCCTCGATGTGACCAGAGTCACCATCACCAATTTCCGTTGTAACAAGTCTGCGTTGTGTTTGATCATATCTGCGGGAGATTACCTGTCCCCGGGGACGGAGCCCTTGCCAGAGGGCCCCTCTTCGTGGCATAAGTCGCGACATGTTGTATGTAATATTGCTTGGTATATCGTGGGGTATATAAGATGATATGAACGAGATAATAATAAAAATGAGATAGGAAATTTCAGTTCATTAGGAAGACGAGCTCATAGCAGCAACAGAGCGCCAGCCACATTTATCACACAGCAACACAAGCGAGATCTCAGAACTGAGCAGAATGAAGCTGGGAAGTGAACAGGTGATGACCGTTACAGGAAGCTCGGAAACCTGGAATTGCTTTGGACCCTGTGTTTCGCCTTTCTGCAAAAGACGATCAATTTGTAACTGAAATGCCAAAGGTGAGGCAATATCCTTCGTGAGTTCAATCGTCTCTACAAGCCATTGTCGTCTCCCATCAAAACCAGAAAGCCTTCACGATGCCTTGGTGGTCTTCCTCCAATGCGCCTGATGACGTAAAGGCACCCTTGCCAGATCCTGACCTTCCAGAGACATCCGCTACCTCTACCGCAGATGCGGTCATACCAACCTCACGCGACGAGCAAGCTTATCAAGAACTGAAAGATCTCTTCTCCAGCATTAACCCTGAACGTGCCGCGGCAGCAGCAGCACGCGCAAAGGAGATTTCGAACGAGGTCAAAGACGATCATTATGATTCCATCTATGCGTCCACGATGTCATGCAGTCAATGCTTCGATCAGGCTTTCTACTGTTCCTCGATTGGTGGACAGCTCAATAATGTCTACCGCTATGGTGCTCTACGAAGTTGCTCCGACTTATGGCAGCAATGGCGATTCTGTATGAGGACTAAGGTCATGTCCGAGGACACGAAGAAAGACAAGATCAGGGAGTACAATATGCAGAAGGCTCTCAAGTTCAAGATCGGAAGGAGCAGTGAAGATGTATGGGAGACAAGAACAGAAGCAGTTCCACATCCGTTCTCGCCAGGACCGTGATCGTGATGAAATGCCGTAGACTCGGACGCACAATGTCTCTGAGTCTGGCAACGCCACAAGACTATACATGGTTTCAGAGTTAGTGCAGCGGTTGAGTCGAGACAAGCTGGAAGGCTGATTTTGCGACAGCAGTCGTAGTCAGTTGCGCGAGCATGGGCATGGAGGCAACTGCAGTATATATGACATATCCGGGGAAAGTCAGAGGATGAGGTGGACATGGAAGAAAGGACATCCCGAGAAATCACGATACTACTGGTTGAATGAATATTGCAATACGCGGGAACAACTGGACGATCTGGACGAATTAACGACAGCGGGGCACGGCTAGACGGGAGAGAAGATATGAGAGGCCTGAGAGGTTGTCCAAACTGTCTTCGACAAAGCGTCTTCGACAGTATGTCAAGCTTGTGCGGCGAGTATAATGCGCAATCTCAGAAAGACGCTCGCATCACGTATCAAACTTCTGCAGCTGAGTCGCCGATACGGCGCAGTTGCTTTGATGTACTTCACGACTGCCCTTCATCAACATACTCTCGCCGCGCGAGCCATGTCATGCTCTGACACCCAGACGAAGAATCTGGCCAATAGAAGATGTGTATAGTGCTGGGGAGGGGCCGTGGGAAGAGAAAAAGTTCCCGGAGACATGCCGAGGTCGAGACTTCTCGACATGATCTGGCGATTTTTGCATGATTTTCCGAGGCTTGGCAGAGATTTCATGGCTTGGGCACTCCCCTTCCGCCGGAACGGTCAAACGTCACATCTGTCCCACCCAAAGCGCTATCGTTGGCTGATTAGAGCTTGCCATACAAGAAAGAGATTTCAGTGGTCATCTCATCCTAGCGACACTACTTACGTACAGCTTCTAGCACCATAAACCATTACTATACAAGTGCGACACGAAACCCCATTTATTTCTTGGGCCTTTTGCAAAACCTCTGCTCAAGTCGATTTTGACACCCTCGCACTTCCTCAAGGCGGCACATGCAGCAGTCTACCTCTTCATTCTCCGATATCTGCTATACCGCTCCTCTCGAGAAGAGGATCGTTCGATACCGCAAGTATGTGAATATATACGGCCACCATCGACGACGTCAATCTAATCATCTTGCAGGTGGCGCTGAATCATACGCTTACGCATAAGCAATCTGATCTCCCCGTCTCTATACGACATAAAATATACTGCCAAGATGTCTTCCCAACCAATCCGCAACCTCCAGCAGTCTACCAACCTCCATGTTGAGACCCCTAAAGAATCTCAAATGCGAAAGCGGTCTCAGGGTGTTGTCGAGCTTCAAGATGATAACGGTCGTCGCAAGACTGTACAGCTGGACGAGCTGAACGATGCTGATCGGGCACTTGCTGAGCAATTCGGATACAAGCCGGTATGGGAACACTTTTTTGTCTGAAAGAGATCCGAAGAGACACTAACCTTGCCTGCTTCGAAAATTAGGTTTTCAAGCGCGAATTTGGCTACCTCTCCACCTTCTCCTTCGCTGTCAGTATCAGTGGTCTCTTCGCTACAGTCGCTACGACTTTTGTCTATCCTCTTGATGCAGGTGGATCAGCGTCGGCTGTCTGGTGTTGGCTGATCTCTGGTGCTGGCTGCATGTGTATTGCATGCTCTGTAGCTGAGCTTGTTTCCGCCTACCCGACTTGTGGAGGGCTATACTACACTGTATCTCGTCTTGCTCCGGAGGACTGGGTGCCCTCTATCAGTTGGCTCGTTGGCTGGATCAATCTGCTGGGACAGGTAGCTGGTGTCGCCTCCTCCGAGTATGGCTCAGCTCAGATGCTGCTCGCTGCGGTCTCGATGAGCCGTGACTTCAACTACACTCCCACCACTGGCACAACCATTGGAGTCATGGCAGCCTTGACTGTACTCTGCGGACTCGTCAACTCCCTGCCTACATCATGGATGGAGAAGATGACCAAGAGCTATGTTATCTTCCATGTTCTGGTTCTGGTCACTTGTAGCATTGCCTTGCTTGCCAAGACAGAGAACAAGCATAACGCGAGCTATGTCTTCACACATGTCGAGGCTGACTCGGGCTGGAATCCTGTCGGATTCTCCTTCCTTTTTGGGTTCCTGTCTGTCTCCTGGACAATGACCGATTACGATGCGACTGCCCACATTACAGAGGAGATCTCGGAGCCTGAGATCAAGGCGCCGTGGGCTATCTCCATGGCCATGGCATTCACCTACATTGCAGGTTGGCTATTCACCATCGTTCTCTGCTTCTGCATGGGTAATCCCACAGACCCGGTCAATGGTATTCTCGTCTCTCCGATGGCTCAGCCAGTTGCCCAGATCTTCTACAACTCACTCGGCAAGACTGGTGGAATGGTATACACAGTTTGTGCATTCATCATCATCCAGTTCGTTTGCTTTACAGCCACTCAAGCTCTTGGCAGGACTGTCTTCGCCTTCTCCCGCGACAACCTGATTCCATTCAGCAAGGTTTGGACTAAGGTCAACCGCTTCACTGGTACGCCAATCTACGCTGTCTGGATCTCCATCGTTTGCTGCATTGCTATCAACCTCGTCGGTCTAGCCGAGTACAATGCCATTCTTGGAGTATTCAATATCTGCGCTATCGCCCTGGACTGGTCTTACTGCATTCCAATCTTCTGCAAGATTGTCTTTGGCCGCTTCAAGCCTGGACCATGGCACATGGGTAAGATTGGCTACTTTGTCAATGCCTACGCTTGTCTTTGGACCTTGTTCGTCTCGATTATCTTCCTCTTGCCTGCCTACAGACCAGTGACTGCTCTCAACATGAATTGGGCTATAGCCTTCTTGGCACTTATCCTCTTGGTATCTACAGCCTGGTGGTTCATCTCTGGTCGTAATTACTACACTGGACCTCTCATCGAGGCCGAGCTACAAAGCTTGGGATCTGACAGCAGCGACGAGAAGTTTATCAGGGGCGAGAAGATTGTCGATGACGAGCTAGATCGTCAGCGTGCAATCTAGATCTGTTATGGTGGTTCTTCTTTAACAGGATCAGCTCAGGTGCACCGGAGCAGGAGATGAGGTGTGGAGAGGGAGAAGCAAGATTGGCAAACGTCAGGGTTAGGAGATGTGGAGCAAAGGGGAACGCATCTGAGGGACCGAAGTGTGATCTGAGCAGCAATGTAATACTTCTTCATTCCGTGTACATTTGTCCAATAGATTGATTGATTTTCGCGCTGGGTAGGGCTCAGTCGCGTGCAACTTTGAGTTGTCCAGGGGCTCGCGTCCCTTTCAAATGTATTGTCATCAAACTGCACGAACATAACAACAACAGATCAGAACTCTTTTCACACAGTCAATACTCCGCCATCGTATCAATATACCAGTCCAATCGCAACCATGCCTGAAGAGAACGGTACCAAAGTCCCTCTCGTAGCTGACGAGAATAATGCGCCCGCAGCAGCGGAGGACAAGGGCAAGGGCAAGGCCGTAGCTGCTGAGCCTGTGCCTGTCGCAGACGACGACGAGATGGAGGATGAGGACGATGATGAAGAGAGTGGTATTGAGGAAGAACACGTATGACTTCTCTTCCATCTTGACTACTGCCCAGATCAAGCAACTACTAACACATCTGTCTCTAGCCTGCTGATGGTATGTAAATACTCTATCGCCTGCACGCGCAACACCATATAAGCACGACATGGCTTAGCAAGAGATCTAACGCATACCGCATGACAGAAGAAGAGGCAGAGGAGGACGGCATGGAGGAGATTGACACCGAGAACATCATCTCCGGCGGCAGGCGCACACGCGGCAAGAACATTGACTTCGCAAAGGCTGCACAGGAGGCTGGTGACGACGAGGAGGACGAAGAGGACGATGGCGACTTTGAGGACCCCGAGGTCATGCAGGAGTAGAGAGATGGGTGAGTTCATGGGTGAGGTTGTGAGGTCAAGGAGCTGGAACTGACTAGCCAGATGGTAGAGCATACACAACGCTTGACTTGGAGACGACGCTCGAAGCTGATACACGAAGATATATCTTCATATGAGAGCATTATAGGGCGATAGGGGCGGGCGGATTGACTTTGCATACAAAATTGAGACCATGCGCGATCAGGAGGGCTGTGTGAGGGCTCTAGATGAGAAGAAGCTGTCTGCAGCTCCGAGACTGTATTCGCAGGACTTGTTGAGCGAAAAGAATCTGACTATCCATCCAGCTTGTTGCACAACGAATGCTCGTAATCCTGTGTGCCAAAAGTGGTGATAGCTCCTGCGCAAGCTGTTCGAGCGATCTACCAAAGGCTCTGCGTGATCCCAGGACTTCGCACTTCGAGTCGTTCCATAACACACATCACCTACAACATCAACGCTGCTTTTCGTGTGCAGTGACGAAGAACCCTCAGCGCACATTCTTCCACAGTCATTCCCACGAAATTCTCCATGTCCAGTTTCCTTGAAGTCCATAGACGTGCAATTGACAGAGTGCACTTGGAGCAAGGCCTGATGAAACTTGAGCGAGGTCTTTCAGACAAACAACAAGATCT
>Ga0268250_10001066_pt1 | contig 12171 bp, 5 predicted proteins | sample AgamicAsSfe_FD_200448 | JGI IMG/M metagenome (GOLD analysis project Ga0268250, IMG submission 200448) | Agave microbial communities from Guanajuato, Mexico - As.Sf.e (v2) (version 2) | ecosystem: Host-associated > Plants > Phyllosphere > Phylloplane/Leaf | place: Guanajuato, Mexico | collected... | reverse complement strand
TTATAAAAGCTTTCAAACTCTAGCGGACTGAACTCTAAGGCTCGAAATTCCCTATAGAAATCCTTATAGACTATAAAAACCTAGAGTACTTTATAATAACTAAGAACCTCTTACGACGGTAGACTTACTAGTCGGAATATCTTTCACGATTCGACTTCTTAATTAAGTATCGCCCTAGAAAGTAAGGCTAAAAACTAGATTCGTTAACTCGTCGATTAGGAGATCTCTCTAAAAAGAGGGATAAAAGAATATAATATTAATTCTAAACCGTACTAAAACAAAGAAACCTTACTCTAGAACTCTAAAGAAACCTTATTCCAGAAAACTATAAACCCTTAAGCCCTGAAATTATCGACCTTTGCCCTATACACGATAATAACAACGAAGACGATAGGACTACCTCATAGTTATAGGAAGAACCCTATAACTATAATACCCTCGAAAAAGGAACCCTTGTACTTCTCTAAGAGCTAGGTACTTAAAGGTCGAAGAAAACATCCCTTACGGAATACTAGGAAATTTAAGGATACCTCTATTACTAAGATCGCCGTTACGTCCCTAAATATTCGTCTTCTCGTAGACGACTCCTCTCTCTTTATTACGATATCTTATCCTCGGGTTATCGCGGCCGCGAGAGAACCTATAAAGATATCTCCCGTTCCTACTAGTAGCTAGATATGGTAGCTAACGTCGCCCGTTACGTCCGAAATTATTACCTTTATTCTATAATCAAATCAAGCCGGGAAAAGTATTAGGGAGTACTAAAACCCCTTCCTATCTCCGAGTACCGTGGAAAACACCTTTCGATAGACTTTATTATTAGCCTCCCTACCAGCCGCTATCGTAGAGAATTAGTTACGAATATCCTTATTATTATAGACCGTCTTACTAAAAAGAAGCGCTTTCTACCGTACGTAAATATATCTACCGAATCCGTCGCGGACCTTTTCTATAATAATATTAAAACAGTAATTAGGTTTGACCTCTCCTTTCTAAAGGGAGAAGGTGTGCCTAACCGCTACGCTATAAAGGCAAAAGAGGCATCCCCGGAGATACTTTCTACCTCTACTAAGCCTTACTATATACCCTTCTACTACAATATCTAGAGATATAACGGTACTCCTCTTTCAATTACCTCTAATCGGGGTACTAACTTTGTTAGTAGTTTCTTCTAACATCTATATAAACGTTTAGGCACCGAACCACGGCCTTCTATAGTATTCCACCCCGAAACCGACGGCTATATAGAGATAGCAAACTAATAGTTAGAATAGTACCTCTACGCCTACGTTAATTATCTTTAGGAAGATTAGGCCCGGTATATTATAAGTACTAAATTCTACGCTAATAATACTAAATTCGCTACTACTAGGATTTCACCCTTCTTTACTAACAAAGGCTACCACCCTTTAGTTAGAATCTAAGACGATGTTCCTATTCCTAATAATATTATGGTATATTAGCTTACCGAAATTAAGAAAGCAAATACCTACGTAGAGAAGCTTAAACTTCTTAGAGCATCCGAGGGATGAAGTAAGATTAAAGAAATAATAGTAGTCTTTATCGAGGCGTAGATCGGAGAAACTTGTCTCCAAAATATTATCGTTAACAGTGGAGCTATTGTAGAGTTAATCCCTAAGAGAGTAGTACTAATAGCTAATATCTAGATCTACCGTTGCCCACCTATTGGTCTAAGACTTGCTAATAATCCTCTATAGTATAGTAGTACTAATGAGTTTAAGGTCCTCGATAGTAGAGGACTAAAGATCCTATAGGATCTAGGAGAATATCAGATCAAGGGAGATCTAAATATAGAGGTGCTTTCTACTATATCGGCAACGCTGGAATTTAGTTAAGCACAACATTCTAATCTAATAGCGAAGGAGGAGAGAGTGATTATAAATAATCGTAATTAGATAAGAAGGCAAGCCGAGTATAGAAACGAGCGGTATCTCTTAATAGAGTCTATTCTAGCTATAGTAGTAATAACTTAGAGGATAGCGGGCGACTTCCTAACTATATATAGGCCAATGAAGAGACAGCTAACAAAGGCGCCTATCTAAGAGGTTAATATATAGGTAGAGTCTTCTAAGATTACTATTAGGAGTATTACCGATACGCTAGAGAAGAGGGAATATACTAAACGGATCCTTTGTACCTAGAAGGATGGATTACTTCATTATAAAGCTTAGTAATGAAAAGATAAGTAGACAGTGTGCTGGAGCCAGGCACAAATGTGAACTCGAGACAATAAATCAAAAGGTCCGTCTCAAGAAGCACCAGAACGCTCAATTTACTATAGAAGGGGACTAGCTAGGCTATATAGAAAGGGCTTACTTAGTACTATACATCTGATGGACTCATGCATGGGACTTTTACCCGGATAGCCTTATGTACTCGTATACTGCTAGTCAATGATCTTAGGTTGTTTTAGCGTCTATCGGATGCTATACCAGTTTCCTACTCTATATGCCCGGGGAAAAAGGAAGTTTTGTCTCCCGATAAAACCACTACTGATTATAATGACTGTGATGACTGTAATGACTGTATATTATGGCCGACTAAGTATACGCAAACCTAACTCTAAAGAAAATTCAAATCTATATTTCTGCCTATTATCCTTCAGGACTATAGTCTTTAAAGACGATCTTACTTATAACTTATTATCTATTAGCATATCTATCTCCTTATTCTATACCTCCTAGCCTTCCTCCTCTAGTAACGCTCCCTGGTCTTCTATAGGTCCTGCTCTATCCTTATCTAGTAACGGTTGACTACTATTCTCTCTTATTATAAAGTATAATGCTCCCCTATAGAACTCTTTCTCTGCGCGAACAAGCTGATCGAAAGTAATATATACGGAGTGGATGATGCTTGCGTAGCGTTATTAAATGTTATGACGCAAGTCCGTCGTAGTAGCTAGAAGAGCCAGTCTTAGCTTATAGATAAAGGCCGGGTTACTATATCGTATACGACCAACCAGAGCTGCTGAAATAGCACTATCGGTAAGCAATTAAGGTCTAGCTAGAAATGTGAAGAGAATTTTGCCATACATATTCGCATAGCCTAAGGGTGTTGCTAGTGGGGCTATCTAATCGCGGTAGGACTCCGAAAGTATTAACTAAGTACCTGTATTTAGGATCTCTAAGCTGTTACTATCTTTCTACACTGTAATGAACTATAGTAATATAGTAAAACGATCTAGATCTCCTACGTTGGTACTCTACGCTCTATAAGGTAGATAAGGTATTATTACTCTAACTTCTCCTCTCTTGTAAGGAATAGGAGTCTAATTGGTAGCGAAATGCGTCTTATCGCTATTGGAACCAACCGTAGTGAAGTGAACTTCCTTAATTACTTAAATAAGGCCTTTCACTAGAGCACCTCTGGCCTATATACGTTGAACCTATTCGTCGATATGGTGGTGCATCTTTGGCAGAATAATAGTAGCGACATTAGCCGTCTCGTTTGTCAGCAATAAGGACCCTTAAATCATGTTTCTACCTCTGTTATCGTCCGCCAGGCGATTAATGTCAATATCGATATAACGGAAAGCGGTCTTCGAATATATAGAAAACCTAGCCAGCTTCTCGTAGTATGGATACGAGATCAGTCGGTAATAATAGTTAGGTCTTAATACCATATATACTAGGAAGTACTCCACGGAAGTACGTATAATCTATTAGCCGATGGTATACACCGCTCCGCGAAGCCAGCTAAGATAATCCGTCCGGCATATCTTTCTTATATAATACTTATAGCACTCGGCTTCCTCGTATAGCAACTCACTAATAGTCTTAGTTTAACCTATAGGTAGTTCGTGATCCCAGAGCTAGGAGAACAAGTCTAGATTAATAGTACCATTTGTCTAGAAGTCCTGAAAAGTGGTTAGTAGAAGTCCAATCCTCTCCAAAAGTGCAGACTAATCGTAATCGCTAGTATCATCCAAGACTGCTAGTATTGCTTATAGATCTTACCTATCGAGGATCTCCTCTACTGTGGACCTAAGTGGTATAGGTTGGTACGCCATTACTCCGAGATTGTCGACTGACGGAATAGGTGCTCGACCCTTCTACTTGAACCAGAGGTAGTTTAGGGTGTCTTTAGTAGTTTCTAGTAGGACTAGTATATGGATACTGATGTCTCCGATTCGATCCCAGTTTTGTGCAATCAAGAATAGTCGATGTAATACTATTTCCGAAGTGATGGGGCCCCCTCCCTACTAGAGACTAGTATAGCTAGCTAGAAGTCTAGTATGCTTAAAATAGACTATATCCTTATACTCTACCCTCGATGCGTACTGCTCTAGCATCCTGGTCAGTCGTCCAATATCGGTTTTCCGCAGGTTGAATAGTCTTCTAGAGGCTGTTCTAGGTATATTATTTAGGTAACCCTTTCCTAAACCATAGGTGCATATATAGGACTAAGTCTTTCAGATAGTCGTCGTCGTCTCTTCTTGTATGTCATTGTTAATTGAGACATAGGTTTCCATAGATAGTTGTCTCCGACTCGTTGTAAGGGTTTGTGAACGTGTTTAGCGTAGTTCTATCTAAGGCAGCTGTTGCCTAGTAGTAGAAGATTGTCTTTATTGAGATCCTACTGAGCAGCTAACTAACGATAGTTATGTAGATCCTTGGGCCCCTGCCTATATCGGAGATGATTGAACCTCTGCTACTAGTGCAATTGCTAGGGGTATAGGAGGTAGAACCGCTAAAATATTATTAATAATCCTCTAAGTCTTGAGTAGATCCTTTACGTTAGTTAAGATATCTAAATTTCCTATCCTTAATCTAACATCATCCAGGATCTTGGGATCAAATTATAGAAGTAGACGACTAGGATCGGTAAGTCTTATATCGCACTTAGTAATTGCACGATTAATGTCTGTTTAGGTCTAGTCCTTCTAGTGACGGATACCTTACTTCTTGGACCTCACTATCTTAAACCTCTTATACAGACTGAAGTTTAAGCAAATAACTATCTTACGAACAATCTCTGACTCTCTTTCCTAAGGGCGTGCTATTACTATCTTGTTTATCAACCTGCGGAGACCTTTGGCTATATTTATAGCTGTTGCTTACGTGGCTACTCATCGTCCATAACGCGGTAAGGTAGTATATACTATATCGATAGCCGCAGCTAATTCATTGTCGATAGTAGCGACATTAATAACGGTGTTGTACACTTCTATATAGTCTATGTCGAAAGGATCTGAAATGATGTTCTTATCTATACGCAAAGTCTTGTCTCTCCGGATCTTCAGGATATATAGTCCGAACTAGAAAATAGTCTTCTTAAGGACCTCTATTAAGTGCTCTAATATTATTTAGTCGAATGCCTAGAGGTTAGTCTCGTCAGTTAGGGTGTCGCGGTATATAAAGATTTCTTCTAATGAACTAAAACCATGTAATTCATTCTGATAGTCCAAGAAGGCTACGTTTGGAGTAGCCCTATTAATAAGTATGTCTTCCCTATTAACTATATTAAAACGGTTCCAAGTCTCTGCTCCTAGGACAGTGGATACTACCGAGATAGGCACTACTCTCTACTAGCCCCCATATAAGATAATCTAGAGGTACTACCCCTGCTAGGTACCAGTACTCTAGTAAGATAGTGTGTATATATCCTAACCGGCTGTTACTGATTCGATAGATATTACTAACGCCTGCTACATCTCTTCGTATAACTGAAAGTCGGCCTTATCTTCAAACTCTACCCTTCTCTCCTCTCGACTTCTCTTAGAGACTCTAACTTTCGAAAGGCGATCATCTTCTAGAGGAGTATTACGATGAACATTCTTAGCTATAACTAGAATCTTAGAAGGAGGGGTTTTTAGAGGGGATTAAGAGGGTGGTCTAGCCATTCTTAATAATAGGGAGGGGTTATATTGTAGCGAGTAGGTGGAATATATATAAATATATAACGAGTGATGGTTGAAATCGACTAGGGAGTATATAGTTGTGAAGAGTAGGAGGTTTGTAGTATATATTAAAAGGTAGACGTCGAGATGCTGAATCTATAATAAGGATAAGTCTTCTTTTATACTATAGTCCTTCTGACATTGTGCACTATGAAGATGAATCTGAATAGTGAATCACCGCTTATCGAATAACTACCTAACTTCCTATTGTTTGTGAATGGACCCAAACAAAGAAGTAAGATAAAGGTGAAACTGAGACTAAACCTATTTCATGTTTGCATAATGTGTGTCTCTTTTATATAGACAAAGGATTCTTAGTTTAGCGCTTAGCTCTTATCTGAAACGAATAAAGAAAAGCACCAATAGCCGATATAGTATAATAGAAAACATGTTGCCGTAAACCTCATGTTAAATGCAGGTCTGATACCAGGAATATTAAATGCCTACGTGGTTAGTCTTATAGACTAACGCATTATATCCCTTGTTGGATGTCTCTTAATATCCAGAAAGATGCATCTTATTCTAGATATCCAATTCTAGTACTCTGTTGTAGCCGCCTAAGAGATGTACTCCGGTGGAACTATTATAAATACCAATAGGTTTTAAGAATCAACCCTGTTAGTAGTGAATGCTGCAAGTGGCCGTCGCCTATAGTATACTTTCAATGTATTAAGGTGTACTAATCTTACTATGATCGATGGATTATAGCGGACTTTCTCTTCTTCTCCCTCTAGGTCCTCTCCGATGTCCCTATAGATACGCTGAATATAGCCTATGACTCCATTTCTTGCAACTCTGACTAGTAATTGCGGCTTTATATACCTCGAGTTTAACTTCTCATTCTTAGACGTGTTATATTTCCCTATTTTCTTAAGAACCAGGTCTCCTGCCTTCGGGGGTATCTACGGAGTATTAGTATACTTCCGCTCTTTTACATCGTTGCTATTAGCGATCGCTATTACTACTTCCTCCCTTCTCTACTCTCGTAGCTTAATTACTTTCGATATCGTTTCTAGACTGACTGGGGATCCATCGAAGTTAATTACGTCTTGTGCCCACTCGGTGCTTAGTTCCAGATTTGTAGCTACCGGGAGAAAACCTAGCATGATCTCTATAGGTACAAAGCCGTATAATTTAATAAACCTTATGTTGAGGGAGAGCATAATATTCGGTAGTAAAGGTCCCTACCTGTTAAGTATACCTCTATAATCAACGTACATCTTCCTCAGGATGCTAACTACCATTTATACTATTCTCTCAGGAAGTCCATTTGATTGTACGTAATAGATAGGAGTCTATATCATCCGGATCTTCTCCGTTTTGCAATAATTATAGTACTCATAAGACATGAATAAGGTAGCCTAGTCTAAATATATTGCCTCTAGTAGCCTAAATACTAGTATAATCACGTCCCTTAGCATCCAAACCGCTACCTCTAAAGACGGTGATATACACCCTAGTAACTAGTAGAACCTCGAGAAGTAGTCTACTGCAACCAGGATATAGTAGAACCTAGTAACCTTGTATCTCGGCGTAATCGGTCTAATAAAGTCTATCGCGATCACTGATATCGGCCTAAATTCCTACCTTAACCTTAGGTTTATACTCGTTCTCTTATAACTATTCCTCTGACAACTCTTATAGCTAGTATACTAATTCTGTACATCTTCCGCTCTTATAGGCTACCACTATTGTCCCTTCAACCGTTACATCGTGATTGCATCCGCAAAGTGTCCAAGATACTTATAGTAGTACTTCAACCTTGTTACTATATCCTGCTTTAGTATATATCTTGCCTACTATCCATCGTACTCCTTCTTAACTAATGCGAAACTCCGTAGTTGAAACTTCTTTGCCTAATTTCGAACTGCACGACTCCTATTCCTGTCTAGATTATCCAATCCAGCTTCACCTTTCAGTAAATAGCGAGTAATATCACTATACTCCTTTAAAGAAGTCCATTTTTCGAATTAGCCCTTATATTCAGTAGTACTTCTCCCTAATTTATCCTCCTCTATTATTTCTTCCTAAATCCGTCGAGTCTCTGTATCGACCTCGGCCGAAATATCTAGAAAACCCTCCTCTCCTTCTTCCTCGATAGTACTGTCCTCCTCCATTCCTGTATATACGTCTATATATACCTCTACCCCGGTCTCCGAGCGTTCTGTCGTGGTATTTAGCGCGACTAGACGCTGAAATGCTTGCTCTAATAATACGCCGATCCTTCCTAAATTAGTTTGGGGACTACAGTCCTTAAAGATCGAGTCTATCGGCAAAATCTTCCGCCTCGACGGGGAAACTTCGGCACTGGATTAAGCAGCTTCAAAGTTATTCTAGCCGCCTATTATAACGTTTGCCTATAATCCATGCGCTCGCTCTCCTAGTTTAGCGTAGCATGATTAACGATATCTTGACGGCATGCGTGATAGACTATTAGTAATACCTATAATAGTGCTCTTACCGGCTCGATGATATGCTTAAACGTCGAATTCGTTTATTTTGTCTTACTAGCTAATAATCTATAGCGTTACTTTCGTCTCTGACATGTTAAGGATGCTTACTAATGCTTTATAGTTAGTATATAGATGAGTTTAGTACTTACTTCTACTAATAATCCACTTGACCTCCTCGACGTACTTTAGTATAGCAAGGAACTCCCGTTCTATAATAGGGTACCTTTGTTCCCTCTCCTAGAATCCGAATGACATGAAACAGATAATTATAATATCATCTATATCCTTGTCTGCGGCAAGATGATTAGGTAAGGATCCTAGAATCTGAAAAAGGGTCCCTCCTACTACTTTAAGACTAGCATCCGTTGATAGGTAATACGCTAAGTCCGGGTCACCGCCCGAGGTTACGTTGTTATAGATATAGGTCTTAGCTAACTCGAATATAGCATCTTGGTCTTCTCCCTAAGTAAACGTATTAATATCCACCTATCTCTTCCTCTTAGAAAGGTATCTAGACTTAAGCGTAACTCTTTGCTCCTCTTAATAGGCACTTTTTATAATTAGAGTCAGCTCTGCTCTACTAGGAATATATTTCCTCAGGAATAGTAGTAAGTAGTAGAATACTTCTACGTCCTGTTAAGACTCTGGCCGAGGCTACTACAGGACCCGCTCCCTATAACGAATTAATAGTCTTAAACCTCTGACATCGCCTATAAATCCGATGAGTGAGAGGTCTGGTATAAAGAATAAAGACTTCCGTCCCGTTAGAAAAATCGGCGCCTTAGCCACCCTTAGGAAATATTGTTCGTGTAGAAGTTTAGCCATACTATTAAAGTCTACGGCGGCTCCGTTGTAGTCATTAATAAAGGGACTGAAAGCGGTTTCTCTATTATCTCTAATTATCGATAGCATTGCTGCTATACTCTACGTGGATGGTAAGAAACCAAAGGTCATGTCTATAAATACGTAATAAGTATATAGTGCTCTAGTAAGTCCTTGCGCCATCCTGTTATAAAATAACTGGCGATGATTAAATATGATCGCTAACTTGAACTTATTAGCTTCTGCTATTGGTACTGCCTAGTATCTATTTACGGCATCTGCACCAAAGAATACGCTAAACTTAGCTTTAACTACTATAGTAACCACTATATCCAGATTATATATCGGATAGGCTGGCTTGATCGTATGCTTGTTGATGCCCGGTTTAAAGTTATATACAATCCGTAAGTCCGTTGTACCAGGCTTCTTAGGAATAAACTAAGTCCTTACACCCTATTCACTAATCCCTAGTGATAGGATACCGGCCTTAATCATTGATGGAAACATCTTGTCTACGGATATAATTTCCAATGGAGTGTATTTTCCTAGCCTAGTCTTTAGCGGCGTCGGATCTCCCTAAATCACGATTATATGCTCGATGAGATCGGTGGCTCTTAGTTTACTAAGCTTTATGATAAAGCAATTCTTCTAGGTAAAAAGGATCCGCTTAGCATACTCCCTCCTCTCCGCCGTATCGGCAATGCTCCTAATAGTAATCTTAGAAGACTCTACCTATATATTAACCTCTTAAATAGGCGCCTTCGTTAGCTGTCTCTTCATCGGTCTACGTGTAGTCGGGAAGTCGCCCGCTATTCTCTAAGTCATCGCTACCATAGCTGGAATAGACTCTATTAAGAGATACCGCTCGTTTCTATACTCGGCTTATCTTCTTATCCAATTACGATTATCTATAATTACTCTCTCCTCCTTCGCTATCAGATTAAACTGTCGTCCTTAACTGAATTCTAGCGTTGCCGACATGGCAGAAAGCACCTCTGTATTTAGATCTCCCTTGATCTGATATTCTCCTGGATCCTATAGGATCTTTAGTCCTCTGCTATCAAGGACCTTAAACTCATCTATACTACTATACTACAGAGGACTATTATTCTCCCCTTTTAGTTTCTTATTCTCTAAAGTCCCCACTCCTGTCCTGTCGAATGCCTTTAAAGAGGGCTGAACCTGGCTCTTTTAGCGCAGCCCCTCTATTTTAAATTATCGAAATTATAGATATCTAGATTATACCCGGTATTCTCTTCAGTCATATACTCTAATGGATCTATATCGGACCATTCTTTAGAAGCATAGCTATCCAACTTAGCTATTAGATACGCAAGTTCCTGGTCTACCTAATATTCTATATCCTAATGTTGCTTGGTCTCTTCTAGGCTATCGGACGAGACTTCTACCAGCATCTCCCTTCTATAGATGACTTTAGGAGTCCCGTTTGCCTCATAAATGGTAATAACCCCTATCCTATAGTCTTGGACATAATCTACCTGAGACATCCACGAACAACTTAGCAGTAAATCGTACCCTGAAATTCCTTTAACAATATATGCCTTACATACTGCAACTACCCCTTAAACATTAACCCTAATCTAATAGTACTCCTTGATTATCTCTAGCTGCTGATTAGCAAGTCTTAGACCAATAGGTGGGCAACGGTAGATCTAGATATTAGCCATCAGCACTACTCTCTTAGGGATTAACTCTACAATGGCTCCACTATCTATAATTATATTTTGGAGACGAGTTTCTCCAATCTATATCTCGATGAAAACTACTATTATATTCTTTAACCTTACTTTATCCCTCGGATGCTCTGAAGTAATTCTTAGAGCTAGCGGGTATTTCTTTAGAGTTGGGGGCGCTGCTACGTAGGCCTCGAATATAACCTTCTTCGCCCTACGCCTAGTCATTAACGATTGGAGAAGTGCACCCATATCCTATCGCAAGATTAGTAAAGCATTAAAGAGTTACTCCTAGGTAATTACAGGTCCTCTATCTAGGCTTATCTTAAATCTATTATTAATAGTAAATGGCTGCTGTCTTCCTAATAACTTAATGGGTAGAGGGTGCTTCACTATCTTAGTATTCGGAACCTCAACTGTCTTCCGAGTCTGCCTAGATTTAGGAGTCGATTGTAATATACCCTCGATTATCTCCTCTGTCAAATTCTGGCTCCGTATATATATAGGCGGAATATAATTCGCCCCTCTACTAAGATCATCCTCCTTATCGGTCTCTATAGATGCTTGGCGTGCTCGCTTGTTCTAAGCGGCATATCTATCGAGGTCTAATATAGTATGAGCCGGCTACTCTTTCTTCTAAGGTTCGAGTATAGTAATAGCGGCTATCTACTTATTGCTCGGCTTCTCTTCTCTACGGAGAATCTGCATCTATTGCCTTAGGGAATCATCGTCCACCTCTCTAAGAATGCAGCCGGATGCGGCCTGAGAATAGTTAATAAAGGCTATATGTCCTAGTAATCCTAATTCCTGATTAGCTGGATTCCTTGAAGACTATAGTCTTAAAGGATAAACTAGCATGTAATTAGCTCCTATTGCCGGCGTGCTCTACGGCGGATCTACGGTAACTGCGGATGGCGTTCCGGAGGTTCCTATATACCTATTATCCCAAAGAGGAGGTCGAACTCTAGCTTGCTCCTCCCTCGATACTAGAGGATTTAAGCAATTATTAGCAGTATAACCCCGTATATAATACCTATAGTAGATCACCTGACGTCTCTGTCCTGTAATTAGGATATTACGTCGATTTCCTCCACTCGGCTCTAGTACTAACTGCTCTTCCCGTATCTGCTAATAGGATCGCTAATGTTGCTATACTGGCTGAGAGTACCCTTATATCGCCCTAGCCTCTTTTATTAGTCTATTAGCCGTATAATTGATTTCGGCTGAATGTATAGCTGAATGGGCAGCGGTAGCTATTATAATCGATACTTCCCCCTCTCCT
>Ga0268250_10001065_pt1 | contig 12174 bp, 14 predicted proteins | sample AgamicAsSfe_FD_200448 | JGI IMG/M metagenome (GOLD analysis project Ga0268250, IMG submission 200448) | Agave microbial communities from Guanajuato, Mexico - As.Sf.e (v2) (version 2) | ecosystem: Host-associated > Plants > Phyllosphere > Phylloplane/Leaf | place: Guanajuato, Mexico | collected... | reverse complement strand
AGACAGGTAGTCACCAAGGCGATTCACAACATCCTCACCAAATGGGCCGAGGCGCGTTAGTAATGCCCCTGTACGAACTGCATGAGAGACGTACTGACTTTGTACACCGGTCTTTAGATACGACACCACCTACGTCTGTAATGAAAAGGACTCGGCGGCGGCTGTAGCCATTGCAATGCACTCTGCTAAGGCGGCAGAGGCAGCCGTAAGTATTTGACTATCTCCTAGATCGACTATCATACTGACCAATCAAAGAAAGTCGCTGCCGTTAAGGCTGCTGAGGCTGCCGAAGCCAAGCTGGTTAGGAGTAAGAAATCTCGTGGCATTCTGGCCGCGCGAAAGGCCGCCAGGGAGCAAGCCGCCGCGCAGACGGATACATACGCGTCTGAGGGCGACTCTGACACTACGGAAAAGCCCTGAAAACTTCTGCTCGCCATATCAACACATGCACGTAGTCGTCCCTCGGCTCGTAGTATCCGTCTGGCGGTGCAATTATTACGGCGTCTTGCTTCGAAAAAGTACTTGAAGATACCCAGGCTCAGTTATGAAAAGAATGAAAGATCATGAATTCATTACTATGTACATCTGTCTCTGTTTACTCTGATATGTTTCAACATCTTATTACTCAGACAAGTTCAACATCCTATCAGCCCTCTTGACCCTCTTCGCCTTCAATGCAGCTGCTGCCCTTATTGCCGTCTTGGTAGGGTCAAGGAACTTGGCTGCCATCTTCTGCACGCCCGTAGTCAGGTTGGGATGCTCGCCGTCCGAATCGGCATCCTTGACTGGATCGAAGCCGCTAAAGTTGTCTACAAAGTACACCGGACTCTTCGTGGTGCTCTTCTTCGGCGCGTAGGTGGCTATGGCAGTGTTGAGGTCCTTGATTCCTTTTACGGCAGACGCAGCCCACTTCGCTGGGTCCAGAGGCAGTAGGTTAGAGAAGACGATCTGCATATTGGGGTTCTTCTTGCGCATTTGTCCGATTAAGATGTCGTACGAGGCAAGAATGTCGTCGACAGACCTCTTTCCGATGATGACGTCGTTGGTACCGAGGAGCATGATAATGACATCCGGGGGGTTTTGGTTGAGCCAGACAGTAAGGTTACCCTTTGCTACGAATTCCGCGGCCTGTTTTCCAGGGTGGCCTTCGTGGTCTTGATCGATGTCGGTACCAGCGCAACTGCTCTTCTGACTACCAACGAAGTCGAAGTTCGTAACACCACCAGCTCTAAGACTAGTCTGGAGATTGGCGCGCCAGCATCGCTTTGGTAGGGTTAGCAGGCGTAAGGGTTGAGTGAAGAAAGCGAAGGACGTACCGAAACAATGGAAGCGCCAAAGGGCATGACCTTTACTTTACTCTGTGCGCAGACTTCGCCGGCGATGGCGAGGAGCCCGAGGGCGAGAGTGGAGAACTTGACCATCTTGTATATGGGTGATGTATAGAAGTGGTGAAGTGGTGGAGTAGTTGTATCGCAGTCGTTCGGCGAGTAATCCTGTAATTAAGAAAAGGAACTCGAGAGGCCCAAGTTCGCAGTATCAGGTAATGATAGCGGCGTGCAATGAATCCTCGGTGGCGAACTCCGTGCGCGTGAGAAGTCCTCGTCCGTTTTTCCGTTTGTTATCGCGCTACCAGGTAAGGTATGAATTGGAAGGCGGCAGGAGCCTTGCGTGACACCGGAAGTAATGTAGACGTATATAACAGTCACCGAACTCGAGAGGTCCGTGTGAATATTCCCGTAAACGAGTATATAAATATACTGAAAAAGGAAGTGAGTCAGGAGACCAATCAATATAAGTTTACAAGATTCGAGGTACTAGTAGTAGCAGTAGTTGCTGTAGAACCTTGATCGATGCTTGCTTGTAATATCGAAATCCTGGGGAAATGGACCTACACCTTATATCCAATTCCCAGACGCAGTGTGGTGCACGCTAGATGTGATCAGACGACTGATGGCGGAGTAGCCAGCCGAAGACTGACCACTGTTTCTAGGCCTAAGCCCCTCACTCCACACCCGCCGTCATCCATTGTGATCGTAGACTAGAGCAGAGATACAGTGACGGTGTGCGGCGTACGATGTCTTAGTCGCCGTAGCAGGAGGAAGCGGCTGTGCCTGGCTGGAGCAGGGCTGGCTGTGTGATCCCTGTCAAGGCCCTTTTGGGAATAGAGTAGTTGAAACGCTTGCTCGAATCGGCGAGACGAGGGACTAGAATGTATGCCCAGAATACACTGAGCCGCTCGCGGGACAGTGAGTGTTGTCATCAACGCGATGAACGGTGTGCATCTCTTCATGCTATACGCTCAGTAGCAGAGGACGTGAGATTTGGCATAGACAACAACAGAGACAACACGTAGCCATCACCAATTCCACGTCCACTTACAAGCCTCAATCTTCCATAAGCTCCTCCAAATTGAGTCTGCAGGGTCTCATAAGTCTAGCCCTGCCGTCATAGATTGCCAGGAAGCACCATGCGTGCAACGCCATTCTAACCAGATGAGAAAGCTTGCGTGTCGGCAGATGAGCTTAGTATGGCTGCAGGGCGCACAAGCGTGCAAAAAGGCTGACAGCAAGCGCAAGACCAAGCAAAGATGTGCTCAAGGTTGTGGTAGGAGGAGGGCCTCCCATTGGTCTTTGCGACGTTGCGCTGCTACCACTTGGCTGAGAGCGGGAGAAGCAAGGATGAACTGGAAACACATCTGCGGTCGACAGGAAACGTGCATGACACTCTGCTTGACAGAACGGCCGCTCCGCCATGCAACAGCGGAGATGGAAACCTACAATGACATCGGACGACAGACTAGATTCCTCGAGACCACAATTTCTAGGCCAAATTATTCAAGCGCCATCGTATTCAAGCAAGCTATTCGCGCGCTCGACGTCGCGGTGCAGTACATCGTCCCACGAGACTGTCCGTACCATGGAATGAGGTTGAGACCCAAATCGCAGATAACTCCGCGCAATACGATACGATATGACGATATCCGGCCAGCTTCACCGGCGGCGTACGGCATCGTGGTGTTGATCGACCTTTGGTCAGAGACGATGGGGTGTGGGGTCGTGACGGGACAAGATCAACCTCCGTGGCTTAAGCCAGTTCGCTAAACACAGTTGCCATACATCCTCTATGCCCGAAAAGGAAGTAAAGCGTCCCCACGTGTTACAACCTGCATTTATGCGCAGAAGTGGCAAAGTTCACATAATCGGTGTTGGACAGACGATAGCACTGTTGTCTGGCGGTCCGCACGCATCATGGTGTAGTTGCGCCAGCGCTCCCGACGACGATCTTGCGAACTTGCGGCAGCCAGCCGTCTTCAAGCTATCCGTGTATCCGAGATTCGCTCTCCTCCGTCCCAAAAACACCAACACCATAACCGACACCAAGATCGTCTCCAGCCAGCCTTGCGCTTGGACCGCGGCGTAGATCGCACCCAGAACGACACTAGACGGCCGCTCCGCTGGCAATAGCGCGCCATCGCTTATTCCTGGCAACCGGGCGTCCGGGCGAGCCCGGACGGTCAAATATAGAAGACGCGTTTCGCTTTCGTATTGTAGACAGGACTTTGGTTCTGTATCGGCGTACTGCAGTTTCGAGGTCACTTATACAAGTCTCGTGGGCAGGTACACTATGCAGGGACTCTATCATGTGTCTGGAACACTGCAATGATGAATTGGTACAGAGCTCGGCTGACCTACATACGCAAGAGGTACACACTGTCGGGACACGACTGTTCAGACTAACGTATCGAATCGTGATTCAAAGCCGAAGACGATCTTCATTGTGGAAGAACGTCATGGAAAATTAGAGTTTAGGTGAGCAAAACCCATACGAGCTCGAGGATGGATGAGATCGGCCATACGAAAACCTCCGAACGAGCGGAGATAATTTGCAGCATGACATTTCTCCCACATGCGATCAGCACTGCAAGGTGACCCATGATGTAGTTCCTGAGCTTGCAACGTCGTCCTTCCATGCAGATCTTCTAATCCTTCACGGCTGCGCCGCAACAGCGCACCTGAGGCGTCCATTACAGATTATATTCCTCATAAGCACTATGCAACTGCAGAAGTAAGAGCATGCGTCCTTTTTGAGAGGATTTCATTTATATGCCAAAAGCATGTTACTAATGAGAGATCAACACAGGCTGAAACGCCTGAATTCCATCACCTCCGATCTGACATTGTAGACAGCCCACTAACACCGTCACCGGAACACGGCATATACAGAACGCTGTCAACCTTCTATGACGGTACAGGGAAATGCAGCAAGTTTGCATGTGATATCGGCGAGTAGCATCAAGCGTTCGTATCTAACGGGCGCCATAACAAACTTTGGCTTGTGCTGTACTAACATGACGTAGACGGAGACATACGTATAGTATTTCCTAGTCGGCGATCTGTTTCGCTATGCGAGACCATAGAAGGCATATGGAGAGTCTCTCTGGTCCTGCATATTGGACTGTATCGGCGATGCCATCAAGGTCGATCAACTATACTGGATATAGCATGTATTCAGATTTGACTAGAGGACGTCTTCTCTGCTCTATACGTTCTTCTTTGCCAAAGACTTAGATCGCGTTCTGGATGAACACAACTTGACTACGAAACGTTGAGAAACTGGCCGGCTTTGTGCAGTGCTCCGCTGTACGTTAAAACATAGTACTTTGTAACTGCACACTCCTCCCATGCCTGCAGAAAATGAGCAGGAAGTGAGCTAAGCTTAAGTCATACATATATGATGTGTGCCGGAAATGGCTTATGGAATGCATAGTATATATGGTGAGGACAAGAAATGGAACACAAGGCAGTTGCAAGTGTACATTTAGCTATATAGCGATACAGCTGTCAGCAAGCATGACAATGCAATTAGAGCTGATCCTTGAAGAAAGAAGTCGATACAGCTGACACAAACACTATGTGAGGCGACCGACTCGACCTCTTGGTGTGTGGCGCGCGGACAGGCCTACAACTCTGACCCTCAGATTTCGCTTACAGAGTCGGAGTCGAGTACCGAATCCTGGGTCTCCGCTTGTGCTTCAGCATGTGCAGGACCTGGGGGCAAGTGTCCACCAGACATGAGGATATCCATGTATTCTACCGGGCCATCTTTCTGTACTTCGCAGGTGCCATGACTTCCATCCAGCCCATATGACTGCGGAGCGGTGTCAGAATAAAGAGCTTCAGAGACAAGGGCACGATGATCTGCCAGCTGCTGCTCATCGCTTGACTGTAGATACTGCGCAGACGGCATGATAGACATGCCACCGTAGTCATCAGATCCCGGCTCAAGGCCTGCGTTGCTCATGTTTTCCTTGTTGTCATGTTCGTAATTGAGTGGTGATGCTTCCATAGCTTCGCGTGCTAGCTGATCTTCGAGCTTCTCGTGGAAGATCTCAAACGCCTGATCTGGAAGAGTGGGCCAATAATCCCGATCATGGTTAAGGTATCTCTTTCCGGGAGGGTAGTGCCAGACGTCCATACCTTCCCGGCGCCGAATGCAATGGTCAGGGAAACTGTTAACAAGCGAAGAATGTGAAAACGTCGTAGTATCAATGGCTGCACACGATCAGTTGAAGCTCGCATGAGGATATTGTAACTGCATATACGTACTGTGCTTGGTAGCTCCACCAGTCTCCACACTATGCATTATGGGCACACCACTGGAGTCTAGGCTATCAGAAGTACCAAGGTCTGTGCGGCGCGATCGATCCTGGTAAGAAACTCTGGGCTTCTTTGCCATTTTAATGTCGGGTACGGAACTATCGTCGGCGTTGGGACGTTTACGAGTGATCTCCCTACGCTTGTTGCTTGGAGTCTGCTTATCGTCATCATCGCTGGATATGACTAGGTACTTGTCTTGAGGGTGGATATCCATATTGTACGATGTCTTCTGATTTGAGACCTTACGTGTGGAACGTCTTGTGCCCTCAGCAGGCAACGGCCGCAACTTGGTTTGCTTGCTCTGCCTTGGCGCTTCCTCATCATCCTCGCTTCGCGTATCGCTCGACTCTCCAATGCTAGCTGCGGTATCAGTTAGGGTGAAGGCGTCGCTCGCATCATCAGAATCGAGTATTGGCACCTCTCCGTGGGCTGTACGACGTTTCGCTGCTTGAGAAGGCCGGATGGTATCGTCCATGGGGTGATACTTGACATCGTACACTAGCTTGCTCTGCGTTCTGTTGCGCAGATCGTACGAGGATACGGAGATGGTAGAGGTAGGTGGAGTCAAATCTGACCTCTTCGAATCGGCAAAGTTCTCAAGGTCGATATCAGACGGAAGATTGGCGCCGCGGTCTTTCTTGGGAACCTCAGGAAGATGCTGCGAAGCATAGTCAACCTCTACCTCGGGTCGAACGAGAATAGACTTACTGGTCTCTTGACGGGCTCTTGGAAATTTCCGCTGTTCTCGTCTGGGGTCCGAAAGACAACTTTTTCGATGTTGACTGCGCCCTTAGTATCACTAGATCCACATCGATCAACAGTCTTGTCGGGTACGACGGAGGATTCTCTGCTGTCTTCGAGATTTTCATTAGTCTGATGCGAGTCCGAAGCATATTTTTGCCCTTCATCGATGTTTGCTCTCTCTGGAGCAGTCACCTGCGTCGCATTAGTAATGAGAGTGAAGGTAGAAAACAAAGGATTCACTTACAGCGCTACTTCGCACAGCATTTCCGCCCGCCATTTGTGCCTCTTCTAAGTAGGCAGAAAATTTAAACGAAGTGATTGTATTCCCTTACGTAGAAGCCATCCAGGCCCACCGATAGTAGGGCCGTGTTAAAGAAGGTGAGTGGAGCTTATGTGAGTATAGCGGTAGAGAGCATCAGGCGCGTGCAGAAACGTTAAGCATCAGAAGGCAGTTGCATTGAGTGGAGCACCTTGCGTTTCGTTTTTGTTCCTTCCTCAAGTGCGCATTTAGCATTGGGCAGGAGCGAGGAAGTGACAACAACGGAAAGCACTGATCATGTACCACGAGGTCAAAAATATCGGCTTAATGAGAGAACAGCCCGCAGCTAAACGAATAACTATAATGCAAGCAAGATGAGAATGAAGTACGTGACTTAAGGCCTCGATCGTGTGACGACGGTGATTAATATAATGTAAACAAACCACAAAAGACATCAGCGAATACACACTGCTCTCTCAACTGTAAGCACAAAGAGCTTCAGGTCAGGTTGACTCCGCTGAACAATAGCAGCAACAATATCTCGCTATAAGACGCCGATGCACAATAATTGCTTGATGATGTATGTGGATATAATACCCTTTGCCCCTTTTTCATCCCCAGCATGACGTGAGAAACAGTGGCTCGCTTGCTCACTTAGTACCATGAGAACGCCGTACCAAAAGCAGTGACTGAGACGAGAATCGCTTGAACGCATGGAAAAGTAACGAATGAATGGGACATGAAGGTTTAGTCTCGCCGGTTGAGTCGCGATGTTAGTCGGACAGGCGGCAATACGAAATCGTCATCGTCATCCTCTTCATCAACCTCGATATCGACGATTTTGAGGGGCTGAGGCGCACTGGAGGATTCTTGTGGTAGCGTCGTCTTCGGTTGGACACCTAACTCAGGTAACGGCAGTGCGGCTTGTGGTGTGTCTTTTCGATGTAGTGTTTCGGGTTCCAGGGATGACATGGATGTGTCGGAGGTCTCGTGTGCCTGCAGCTCAGGTGGATGTTGTGACTTGCGTGCGTTACACTTCTCAACCTCGGCCCTTGCGATCTCTAGCATAGCCTCGAAGTTCTTCCGTACTCCTTCCAACTCTTTCCTGCAGTCGCCGTCGCGTAGTGTAAGATGCGCTGCCCTTTCACACGACTCTTGGGCTTGTTCCAGTGTCTTATCAGAGGTGTCGAATAGCGCCGCAGGTGTCTTTACTCCGCTGCTCACACCGAGCCGCCCGCTTCTCCTAGCTGCTGACCTCGCGCGTAGTGATGACATACGTGCTCGGTAATTGATCTTGGATAGATCGACCTCTTCATCATCATCATCGTCGTCGACATCGTCGTCCTCTTCACTCGACTCTGCCTGAGTAGCCATCTCGTTCATCCGAGCCTCCATCTTGGCCTTCCTCAGCAAATTGCGCCCTGTTCCTATTGCGCGCACCAGCAGCTCGAAAGACTTCTGCATATCTCCATCGTAGCTCACAACGACCATTGTGCGAGGGCGATGGCGCGAGGGGCCTGACACGCGACCGGATGAGACGGAGAGGGACTTGCGCTTGCGGCTGCCCACAGGGTCTGTCGGGGTTGCATTCGAAGGCGCTGCGTCCTCGGCGATGGCATCTAGTGCTGGTCGTATGGACGCGGTCGAGTCTGTCCTCCGCTTTCCGAATGGCGACTGTGACATGGGCACTTTTGTGTTGTCATTCTGCATGGCCGTGACCTTCTCTTCAACGCTGGCGATATCCTGAAGCCATTGCGGTATGCTGTCCTGGAGGTACGTGAACGACTTCTCGATGTCGGACATGGCGGGCGTCTTGGTTGGCGAGGATCCGAGTTCCGGCGTAGGGCGGCAGGGGTGATGGTGGCAGGGAATGGTGCAGACGGACGATTGCATGCAACTGCTACGATATCGATGTGAGCGTCGACCAGCGAGCAACGAGGCAGGTGTGCAGAGTGGCAGTGGAAAGAGGATATGGTCGGGGTAATTGCGCGTCCAGCGGTCGGCGGAGAAATAGTGGCAGACGATCAGCGATTACTTATGGAGAGGGACGGGCTGGCGAGCAGGGGAATGCGCCTGATATGAGATGCGATCAGCGGGGCCAGACTGAACTTTGTCCTGTCTACCGACATGCAGCGTGGGACGACGGAGGTACAAATCCACGGCAGTGCATTGCATCAAGAAGAAAGAGGGGGCAGCCAGAAAGCAAAGACACGGACTTGCATCGGTGCGGGTGCAAGGTGCAAGGAAGATACTCCGCTCTGAACAGGTATGGGGTACCGCAGCAACGGTTCCGTACCCTTGGCGGTGATCGAACAGGGCGCTCGGCCTTATTAGGGACGAGTCGCAAGATTACAAGATTCAATTGCCTCACTCCTGAGCATTGCACGGTGGAGTTTGTCGTTGCGCTGCCACATGGCCGACCGAGTACAAGATCGATGCCATTGTCATGGTGTTCCGCATGGCTCCACGATAACGCATCTACATACCGAACTTGTCGTGACCCGCTAGACGCGCATGGGGATCGCTTCTTAGTCCTTTGCGCTTTGCACATGATCTCCCTCCATGTCGCGGCTCGCTCCACTCCTCCAGTTGCGATGACAGCTCGAATCACCGCCTACACCCGCCGCCGGCCTAACGGTTGCCAGCTCACCCCCCATTCATCGATTTGGCGATGGCGCGCATGGAACTTCCGCCCGGCGGCTATTACTCCCAATAAGCACCAGTGCGGCGTAGCTACACCCGTGCCGCAGCGCCTCAGCCGGATCGAAACCGTGGCGCCCTTTGTGTTCTTTTCAACCTGCGAATAACATACCAAAAGTGGTAGTTCAAACGACCAAGGAGTGAATGCAGACGTCCATGCCGTCCGTATCCAATCGTCCGCACAGTACACGTACGTGACGGAGACTTTTTCCATAATCTTGTTTCTGTGTAAGATGATGATTTGCTGTGCACAGTCCAGTGACCGACCTGCTGTGCTCGCGAACGATGCCAGCCTAGGAAGGCGGGTGCGCGCACCTGACCTGTTGATATGCACCAATGCCAGTGGATCTCCAACTGTCGAAGTTTACCACACAAACAGCTGTAGCGTGAACGTTAACACACGTAGCATTATTTAGATTAGCGTTCCGGGATCATCCTAGGCTGCCGACGATTCTTTACGCATCGATTTCCCGTTGGGGTAACCACGCGACAGAAATAGTATGCGGATAAGGGGCCTGCTCAACACACGTTTCGTTTCGCACCTCTGCTTTTCTGATGTCGTCAGACCAGAACGCTGTGACTCACGAAACTCGCGTCCAAGTCTGATCCAACGTACTTGAACACGAAGAAATGTGCAGCGAGCAGCTTGTTCGATGGAACTAATGTTGAGCCAGAAAATCCCACGTTCCGATTTGAAGCACGCTCAACAAATTTGCAACCTTTAGGCGACTGTTCAAACCAACAAGGGCCACGGTCGTGGTCGCCGACCTGAGCCACGTTGTGGGGAAGACTGCATCGAAACCATGCATGTGCAGCGAGCAAGGGTCGCTGCGACAAACGAGTTACACAACAACAATGCATACACTCGGCCCTACGAAGGAATCGAATAACATCAGGGAACTCTGTGGTATTGTTTCGAACATTCGGTTGCCAATTTGTTTTCGATTGTCCGTTCATGCGTACTCATAAACACCTATTCGCAGCGCTTCTAAGGCCATAGCTCCTCAGTCCTCCATCCGGCGTTGGCCTTTGCGCTCTCGTCAAATGTATATCTAAATCTCCGTGCCTTTTCAGGGTTGCTGAGATCGGTCTGCTCCACCGAGTCTGGTACGATGACCACAAGGCGGAAATTCTTGCGTGCAACGGGGTCCTTCAAGTCATCTACCTTGGAACCAAGTGCGAGGTTCTTGTCGTCGAAAGGTTTGGATGTAGGCTGACCAGGCGGGGGGTTCTTGAACGAGCCTGTGAATTCGCGTTAGAGTCTTCCAGAGCTTCAAACACAGCAATATTTCCTACCTTTGATGCCGGGACTTTGGTTGCCAAAGAATCCTGTCAGCTCCCTCTGCCAACTGAACTGGTCTTCCTTGCCCTCATCAACAATTCTCATCCTCTTTCCCACCTCGCTCTTGACAGTCCTCACACCACTGCTCTCCTCATCACCCTCGATATCGTCGGCGATGACGAATGCCCTTCCCTTGATTCTCCATTGTGTGCCAGTATCAGCGTTCCAGTAAACAGCCTCCACAGGGCCTCCACCACCACTACCCTGTATTTGAGCATTGCTCTCTGCGTGTCCGGCACTCGTTGCGAATATCTGTCCCACCTTCTCCATTCGAACATCTGTTGTGAATGTAGGACAATCGCTCTGGTAGACTTGAGGGTTGCGCTCCGCATCGTTGTGCTTGTTCTCTGGTAGCTCAGCCCAGAAGCCGCGGTGGATGCAGTATCGCACGCGTGGCACGAAAGGGGTGGGTGAGCCCTTGGGTGCTGAATCGAGTGTTCCGAGAACAAACTCGGGCGACTTCATCTTGGAGATATGCTCGCTGAACAGCGACTTCCATGGCGCGGGCGGGAGGGCCGATGCGGAGGGTGCTGTAGTAGACATGGTGCGTAGGAATCGCGAAAGGCGACGGGATGCTGTGCGTGAAGCTATGGTTGCTATTGTGAGAGAACAATTGATTGATTGCGATGCGCTTGAAGCAGTTAAGAGTTGCGAAGCATCAGACTATTTGATGTTGTCTAAGAATGATGTCGTCATCAACCAGATCTGTACCTGCCAAATCGTGCAGATTCAATGAGGTCAGTAGCCTCTGTATGGCTTAGTGCAAGTGCCAGTGCAGCTCTTAACCCGCCTTTCGTAGAGAAGCTTAGAATGTTGACACGGTTTTATGGTTGTACAAATTACGAAGAAGTAGATGTTGGCGAAGCACATACTTCCCCGGTTCTGCGGGGCATCCGAGGAGGGACCGAATCTGTCATCACCAACAGTGCGATTCCAGAACACAGACAATCTCATGCAGGGGACCAGCAAGCTGGATGATACACGAAGACAACACTAGGTGGATCCGAATCGGATATAGCACGCACGTCAATGAGGAGGATTTCCCTTTGAACTAAGCCAACCGTGTCGTATAACATCACAGCGCCACGGAGCCGTTCAACAAGTCAAGATCTGTGTACAACATTACATCCGGTACGGTGGGCGTATGAAGTCGTCCAAGTCGGCGACCTGAGCAACGTCGCTTCGCGAGATTTGCAGGAGTTTGCTGCATCAATTACAGGGCATTTACCGTTGCAAAACGGCCGAATCATTCGGCCGGTATGAATGGAATATCTGTCATTGGAAATGCCTGGGGACAGCTTGAATGATTGTACACTACACTATGCTCGACTTTCGCACTGTCCAGACGAAACTTCAGGAACATTCCCGTCTTCATCGTGACATACATGGAAATATCTTAGCAAGCGTATCTGTCTATGGACATCTCAAGCTTTCTTGAAAAAACTGGCAATGCTCCCCTGTCCTTTCTTGCC
>Ga0268250_10001063_pt1 | contig 12183 bp, 14 predicted proteins | sample AgamicAsSfe_FD_200448 | JGI IMG/M metagenome (GOLD analysis project Ga0268250, IMG submission 200448) | Agave microbial communities from Guanajuato, Mexico - As.Sf.e (v2) (version 2) | ecosystem: Host-associated > Plants > Phyllosphere > Phylloplane/Leaf | place: Guanajuato, Mexico | collected... | reverse complement strand
GCAAGTTAGACTGCACGATGAGCGGCCTGAAAATCGAAACAAACTTCATTCCCGAGACTATAGAGCCATACACAAAAGCTGCTATCGCTGAGTTTCCTGGAGTGAGATGCATGGTGATTGATGTGAAGTTAATCATGAAAATGGTTTTTGGGAGTCAACTATGTGCCCTCTACGAGGAATTTAGTGATGTATATCGTGTTTGAAATGGCTTAACATCTGAGGCTGTAGTTGTGGCGGCGGAAAAGTAGTAGGTAGCTAAGTAGGGAAAGTCGACGACGCGTTTGAATGTAGTGCATTCTGGGTTCAGAAGTGGTTACTCCGCCTCTATGCGAAGAAATGAATCACAAACTTACACGATCCGATAATCGTTCAGCTGTTGGTAGTATATATTTTTTCACAAAGCGTTAAGTCCTTATTGTCCACGTCGTGCAGCGATCATCCTGCACAATGTCTGCACACTTAGTACTTGTTAGTCTAATAGGCTTGACGTTACAGCTTCCGCGTGTATCCTTAAAGTTGTTCGACTACACTTAGTGTCACGACAGTCAATCCTACCTGAAGCTAGCATAGTGCGATAGAGAACTCGTGGGATATTCTCTGCTATTAATCCTCTACGGAACTAGCAGAAGCTTGCGAAAGGGGTCTATTCGTCTTTGTGCAGCATTATGGGTATCGTCCAATTACCTTTCTTAAGCGTCCTAGCCTGTAATACGCTGCCGAACTTCTTTTCTTTGATTAGGATTAGTGTGCTGTCTTTAATTAACTACATTGTTTACGACAGAGTTGGCGCTGAGTACTATAGATATATCGTTATCGCGTTCCTCTTAGCATCTGCCGACAAGTTCAATGCAGAAGCCGATTGATGCTAGGAAGGCTATGTAATCTTTGTGCATCGCTCGTCTGCGCTTACTCCTCTAGTAGCAACTAATAGCATGACCGCAGTTAGTGCGCCCAAGACCTACATAGACTGTTTCTTTTCACAATATAGAGCGAGGTTGCGCAAGACTTAAAAAGGCTTTAACAGAGTACAGAGCGCTTGTGCTAATGTTTTTCTCTTTCTTTAAGACCTCTAGATCGAGCTCTATTAGCGGCATCCGCGAAAGCGCTCTATATTGCATGGACCTGGAACACATCGGTCTTATCCCGTGACCGTAGTGTGCTGTTCATACGACATGGATGCAACGATTGACACATATGACAATTATGCTATTTGTTGACTTGTTGAGAGAGGATGCCTTGAATACGAAACCCGTCACAAATTTATCGGATGTTGCCGGTCTTGTGTATCGGTAGCGTAAAGGACGGCGGCTTTTAGCGCGATGCGGTGGTACTTCGGAGCAACTACAGATATATAACCCGCGGTCAAAGACGAGCATCATTTGGTTCTCGTCAAACGTCAACATTGGATTCTCGACATGGACTTCGAACGAGAATCTCAGCGCAGCGCCAGCTGCTGCTCCATCCAGGACTTGTCGAGCGAGCTCATCTTGATGATTATGGATCACCTACCGTATGCAACGCAGTTCGACCTGGCTCGCACTTGCAAACGACTCGCTATCGCATCCAGAGGTGTACTGGAGCTTCACCAAGATTCCTATGCGAAGTATCGAGTCGCTTCGGATCTGGATCCATCTACCGTTCCTCTCTTGCTGCGCAGTGCTTTTGGGAAGGGATCTCCCATACCGGCTTGGCACGTGCGATCATTCGAAATCTGGAAGGACCGAACAGCATGGTCTGAATGGCAAAAATTTGATCTTTATACGCCGCTGGTCAGTGAAGAAGATGCTACGCCATCACAGCATCGAGTGTCAAAGGAAGATGCTAGACGATACCTGGATTGGTTGGAGGAACAGTCAGCTGAAGATCTCGAGTATGAATTGATCGAAGAGCTTCTTGCTCAGGTTGACAGCGGTCATGACGGTCTTTTGAAGGCCATGCTCTTTGCAAAACTTGAGCGTCTTCAGGATCTGAAGTTCGTAACGCGCTCACAAGATCAAGGATCTTGCCTTCCTTCTCTGAGACTGCTCATAGGAAAATGTATCAAGAAGAGGAAGAAGATCTCATGGCCAGTAGGTTTCCGTGCAATCCAGAAGGTGGCGGTCGGTGTGGCGTCTGGTACCTGGATGGACGACAACCGCGACAAACAACCTTGCACGCTGCTGTTCTCCTACCTCCTTCGACTGCCCTCGCTCGACAGCATATATTTTGACAAACTCTATGCATTTGAAGAAGGCACAGAAAATGAAGAGAACCCAGAAGAGGACGAATGGTACTACCAAGAACTCTTACCAGAAGGCAAATCCTCCGTCAAACACATCTTCCTGAATGGTTGCAGCGGACAACTTGGCGAGGAGGAGGAATATCTCTGGGCTGCGCCACGACAACTCCTGACCATATCTATTCGATTCGACGGTTCCGATGACTTTGATGGCTCCACTGGAACAGCCAATAGGGTGACGCGTGATCAGAAGAACTCACTACAGAGCCTGATGTGGTACGGCTATATAACTGCCGGAGAGTACCCCCGCAACATAGTTGGCGATCATTGCGCCATATACGACAATGAGGAATTTGACCATCTCAAAACCCTGCAAGACATAAGACATATAACGGTCTGCGCGGACGACATAGACCTCTGCGTGGAGCATGGGAGAATGTACGATCATATGGAAGATCTTACTAGAAAACATCGAGACGACGAGGATGACGAAGGCAACATCTACGACGAAGAAGACGACGAAATGTTCGCTATTCAACGAATAGCTACAATGTTCCCGCGAACTATAGAGACATTGGTATTGTGGGCGCACGCGGATGAATCCATGACCAGCCTGATTGAGCGCGGTCTCATCAGGATGGTCCAAAGCGGGCGATACAAGAACCTCAAAGCGATCTTCTCAGAACCCATGGAAAGGGCAAGTAGACACTCAGGGCAGAAAAAGGCGTGGTTCCAGGACCTGATCGCGGCAGGCAAAGAGGCCGGTGTGGATGTCTATACGCTTTCGAATCAAGACGGCATGCAGCACTCGATCGAGTTTACGGAGGCGCCGGATGAGTATGATCTTCACTCTGGGATACATGGTGGTGTTCGACCTAGCGGCTGGGTCTTCGATCCCTATCTGGGTCGCAGGATATCTCCAGAGTGTAAGGCTGAGGGGTATGACACGTTGTGGGCAGATTTCAAGGTTGTACGCGAAGCATATTGGAGAAACGAAGAATGATGCGCTGTGTTGAAACCGTACTGTATTCAGGCACGTCCCAGGCGCCAGTGGTGATTCTGTAGGGTTTAATCTCAAGACCACAAGCTGTATCGTACTGCGGTGTTATTTTCAGTGTCGCTATTGATTGTTAGGTTTAGTGCCTGTAAGTCTGTGTCGAGAGTTGCAGGAGCTGTCCGCTACGCCTAAATAGGAATAAGGAGGTAATGCCACGATCAGACCAGGGTAACATCCTGTTCTACGATGTTTAGCTTTGCAACTCCTCCATGCATCATGTCATGCACGTAGACTGGGTTGACAAGGTCGTATGTCTGTTCAGCCCTTCTCGGACGAACGATATGCACGACCTGAGCATCACTGAAAATGCAGATTTAGTCGCCCAGGCTAACGTTCGTCAAAGCATGCCCAAGCCTACCAGATGTAGTTATGAACAAGCGCTCGTCGTCCATCAAAGCGCTGTTTCTGGCTGCGCCAGCCATCTGCTTCATGACGTTATACATGTCCTCTGAGTCTGGAGTTGCTGCAAATGGGCTTTCGCCAAGAAGGCTGCATCGAGTTAGAACAAGCAGTCTAACTTTGTGAATGTATGGTTGACCTACGCCAGCGTTTCAATCTGGAGCAAAACCTTTTCCCAACTGTTCTTGAGATCATTCAGGGTCTGGAACAGGACCGGTGGAACGTTGACATTTGTAAAGGACATGTTGAGAGTGTCCCAGTACGCCGCTTTCATGGAATCGTTGTCGCTGTAATTACGCGCCTCTGTTCCTTTCGTGAGCAGATGTGAGCAAAGTTGGACTTCGGTATCCTCTATCCAGCGGTGCACGAGTTTCATCTCTTCGAAATCATTCGAAGAGCCAGCGCACCAATCAAACACTCGCTTGACTTCGTCAAACAACTGACCTCGTAGAACCAGCTCTCCTGGTCGAAGGTCTGGAACCTTGTCTGTTTTCCCTCGTAATAGGCTAGCAGAAACGCTTGTTCGTCTGCCATAATCGATGCGGCGCCCTTGCGCGTCTTGGAAGTCCGGACACCAAGAGGGAAGCCCAGTAAGCTTAGGTAACACAAAGGTGACACCACACTACGAGCAGGATAGCTGGTTGAGCTTCAACTAATCCACCACAGCTTCTACTGGCCATATCTAGACTAATTCTACCTCCTCATGGCCCCTCCATTTCGATCCGAAGAGATAGAATGGAATGCACAACAGCATACCCATCGAGACAAGCATGAACATGATCATATACACCTGGATCCATCCGCTCGATGCAATCCAATCTACAGCAGTATAAAGAAATAAAAACGCAACCAGATTTTTGAAGACATTGATTGCGACCAGAGCCTCGGAGGCGTTCCTAGTGAAGCACTCCACGACGTAGGTGATCGCAATGTTGGGCGCGAAGATCGTTCCGAAGGACACTGCAAGGGTCAGCGAAATCAAAAAGATGCTAGAGAGACTCACCCATGCCGAAACCGAATGCGATTGCAACCCAGTGCAGCTTGTGAGCGCACGAGAATGCAATCACGATGCACCCTATCGGAGCTATAAGACACCCGGGAAGCATAGCAACCAGTCGCTGCTCTGGATACACGACACCTTTCTGCTTTTGAACCACCACCGCGGTGATGACATCCGCTATGTAGCCACCAGCGAAGCAGCCGATCAAAAAACCAATTATGGCTGCCACTTGCATTAGTCCAACCCCAATCCCAGTGAAGAGATATGGAGGTGCCATCAGCAAATTTGGAAAGGCGAATCTAATGAGTCATTACGTTTCCATATTTCGATATTGAACAAGAGGCTACGTACATGAGAATGACCTGACACGCAAGGCTCGTGCCATATATGAAGACTGCCAGCATCACAGCTGGCTTAAACAACATTGCCAGCGGTCTGAGCAACAGCTCTGTGACCCTGACTTCATGATTAACGCTGAACAAGGTTATCCATATCGATCGCCATGACTTCGGTACCACACTGACGCGGTGCCAGGATGTTGTCTCTACTCTCGGTATTGCCAGCTTTTCGGAATCACTTGCCGCTGAACTCGCAGGAGGGAGATGATGTTCTGGCCTTTCGAACGTTGACTCTGGATATAAGAGATAGATCGCCAGGGTATTAGCTCCGGCGAGAGCTGCACAAACCCACATGTAATCGACCCAGCCGTCACGACTGTACTGTATGATGAATGAAGCCAGCAGTGGGCCAATTGCTGTGGCGCTGGAAACGAGTATGGTATATCTATTGGTCTTTTAGCAACAGTTGTGAGCCTGAGAGGGTCTCTAAACTTACGCTGACATCATGGATGCTCGTTCGTGGAGAAAGAAAATATCTGACACGATATTAGGAACGATACTCTGCCACACAGTCAATTCCACACAATTCAAGAAAACGGAACCCTTACTTCTCCAGCTGCTGAAGCAAAACCGGACAAGCATCTTGCAGCGAACAGGCTGTTAAAAGTTGTGCTCTTGGCTGTCCAGACGAGGATCGCGAATAGCATCAACGTTGAAACGATGAGTGATGCCCGTTTGCCGAACTTGACTCCAAATGGGACCCAGAAGTAATTACCAACTCCAAGGAACAAGAAGTTGAACTAGGTGAAGAGTCAAATCTGGGCGTAAGTTTCTCATATGATCAATGACTCACTGTCATCAGAGCGTTGACTTGGTTTGCGGGCTTGTGGAACTGTACCTCAAGCACTGGAGCGGCTACAGAAAGTCCAGAGCCAGCGAAATTGGCTGTGAAGTTAACAAAGGCGGTTGCTCCAAGCGCGATAAGCTTCAGACGTTGCGACCATCGCAAAGGATCTCGTTCGTCGTCGATTAGGCGTGGCAGCAAAGGCAGACCATGATGTCTGGCAGCAGCCTGTTGAATATTTTCGGGTGAAGTCATATTAACGGATATGATTCTAAGTGTAAAGTGGTTGAAATACGATGTAAATCTGAGGTATTTCTGCAATGGGAACCTCGGCGAGGTAACTGGAGGTCGAGGACTGCCGAAACTCTCAACCAAGCGAATAGACCCTGAATTGGACACGAGCGTCAGCTCGCTTTGCTCACTCATTCGGACCAAAAAGCGCCTGAATGGATAGTAAAAGCAAGATCGGTAACGTTTCAGCTCGGAACGCTTCCTAGCGAAGAGATGCGTCCTCGGGAGGGTTGGCGGGTTCTGACTCGGGGAGTTAAGGCCGTCGACGGCTTCGGCCGATCTCATGCCCAAAGAGGCCGAAGCTGCCTACAACACTGCTTGGGCACCCGAGGTCCGAGGTTGGCTATCTGTAGTGCCCAATGGGAACAGCAAGTATCTACTGCATACAATGGGTGCGTACGTACGTAGGGGTATGAATCGAGTAAGAGAGCGATCGACGGCTCTCACTTCATCACTCCTACCACAACCTCCTCGCATCATATGCTCAGAAAAGCTCGGCACAATCATCAAGGATCAAGACCCGTCTTCGGACTCTCTCTATTGTCTTTTAACTCGGTGCACATACGATCTGCGCCAAACATGGCTCCGAGCCTCGTCTACGCGTTCACACTTCATGTCGACCTCGCTCCGCCACAATGCTTCGGCAAAACCGCGTCCGGCGAAAGAAGATTTATTCCTATCACCGGCGGACGCTTTGAAGGACCTAAGATAAAAGGAACAATTCTTCCCGGTGGTGGCGATTGGAACGCAGCAAGGCCCGACGGCGTGGTTCATGTTCTGGCCAAATACACCATTCAAGCAGAAGACGGAACTCTGATAAACATCACCAACGAAGGGTACGGCCGAGCAAGTCAGGAAATGATGGAGGGTGTCTTTGGAGAAGATCCCTCCAAGGTTTCGATGAAGGAAGGAGGCGCAGATTGGTACACGAAAACGTTTCCTAGGTTCGAGGTTGCCGATGGACCGCACGCGTGGTTGAACAGCACTTGCTTTGTTGGCGATCTACTTCCGCCGCAGGTGCAAAATCATGTTAAAATCGACGTGTACGAAATTATGTAGTATAAGATATAAGAATTGTGCATTTGCGATAGCGACGTCAGAATGCGTCACGTTCAAACTCCGTGAATACATAACCAAGGCATTGTCACCACAGATATTCAACATTCGTGACAGTTGCAAGTCTTTGGATACGGCTAATCTGAGCATTCGCCTGGATTCATGCCCGCAAAAGCGGCGGTTTCACATCCGGTTGCGCCGCATCGGCTAGCACATTGGCTACGGCCGTTACGCCTTCCTCCCCGCCATCTTTTGCGAAGTCGGACGATCTTAGCCCGCGCTCTTTCGACTTGCGAATCCAAAATCTTCTGTCATTTCTGATCTTAAAAGATCCTTATCAAAGTGTGAAACAACTCAACTCTTTGCATCAGAATTCACATCTAAGACCAAACAATTTTGCTCCTATGAAAATGCGCGCAACTATCGAAGACATCAAGGACAGTCCTAAGTCGGGTGCAGATCCATCTGAACCATTGAAACAAAGAAAGGTTGGGAATATTACTACACCACATCATCCGAGGAGCCTGAGAACTTCATATCCCTCCCAGGCATTGCGCTTCCTCGAAAAGGTGAATGGACTCAACGGAACATTCAATCCTTCTCCTTCTTTACCAGAGCAAGCCCGCACCAAAATGAGCATCATTGTCGTCGGAGCAGGACTAGGTGGACTCGCCCTCGCCATTGCACTGGCCCGACGAGGTCATTCAGTGCGGGTGCTGGAACAGGCATCGAAGCTCGGAGAGGTACGATCAGTGATCCTCTTAACAATATGTATGCTGACTCAATCTTTAGGTCGGCGCCGGAATTCAAATTCCACCAAACTCCGGGCGCCTACTACACGACTGGGGTGTTTTTGAGCATTTGGAACAGTGGGTCGTGAAACCCGACGCCATTCATTTCAGACGCTGGAAGGATGGTCGAGAAATCGGGCGCACGGCGCTTGGCAAAGATTTTCAGGAGAACTTCAAGGTTCCGTATTATGTTGTTCATCGTGCGCATTTTCATAATGCCTTGCATCAACGAGCGCTGCAGTTGGGCGTCATGGTCGAACTGAATGCTAGGGTTGTGAAGTACTGTGAGAAGAGTGCTTCAGTTGAGCTGGCGAATGACAGCATTATCATGGCAGATCTGGTGATTGCCGCGGACGGTAAGCTTGGAGATCCTGTTTACGGATAATGCTGATCTGAATATGTAGGTATCAAGTCAAAAGCAAGGGCAGCTCTCTACAAGGACACAATCCATGAACCTTCTTTTAGTGGCTTCGCTGCGTATCGAGCGACCGTCGATGTTCAAAAGATCAAAGCGGATCCAGAAATTGCCTGGATTGTCGAGAAGCCATCGCTGAATATCTGGTACGTTTAGGCACGCTCAAATGTAGTGGTGTCTGTGACACTTAGAACTGCCCTTCTGACAATGCACTTGCGCAGGATTGGCGAAAATAGACATGTCATGACGTACACAATCGCTGCCGGCGAGGCATTCAACATGGTTCTGTCTCATATCGATCGCTCCGACCCAGCAACATGGACAGGAAAATTCACCAAGGAAGATATACAGCATGAATTCGGTGGATGGGACTCTCAGTACGTTGTATCTCTACGCCAAAGAGTACGTATCTTAACAAAACGTTTCCAGGTTGACCAAAATCATCTCACTCATCGACAATTGCTTGAAGTGGCCCTTGAAAGTTGGTCAGCAGCTCCGATCCTGGACCGCACCATCCAACAAACTAGTAATTATGGGCGATGCCGCCCACGCCATGCTGCCATACATGTCGCAGGGTGCCGCCATGGCTGTCGAAGATGGCGCCGCCCTCGCTGTGGCTCTCAATCATGTATCTTCTTTAGATGACGTCCCATTTGCGCTGCGCGTGTTCGAGCAAGAACGTATCAAAAGAAGCGGAGATATGCAGAACGCTAGTACCGTGAACGGAACGATATGGCACTTTGCGGATGGGCCGGAACAGAGGGCTAGAGATGAATCGATGGCCGCGGAGGTTGCTGGGTTGCCTATGCTCAGCAGCGCGAATCAGTGGAGTGATCCGGTCACGCAATGGTGGGCCTATGGTTATAATGCGGAACAGGCGATGATAGATGCTTGGACGAAATCCGTGAGCGAGCTGATCAGGCAGAATAATTCGTGCTCAGCACACGGGGCATAAATGCAAGATATCATCTCGCCATCAACAATTTGGAACAAGTTCATCATCGAGCCTGTAAGCGATGTGGTTTTGATCGCACAGAGCATGCTTGGCCCCAAGCTAATTTGTAGGCATCAAGTTGAACTCTGAAGTGTAAATTAAGTCGTCTAGGGTCATACCTATGTGCAAGTCGGTCGAATCATAGAAATCGGATATCTCGTGCGGACCGAAATTGATTGGTGCTTGGCGCGTCGAGAATGCCGTAGACGGGTTAGTTGCGAGGTCATCGGAGTCTACCTCCAATGGTCTATCCGGCATGTCTAAGGTATCGGTCAGCCATCAAAATGTCTCAATGAAGATGGGCAAAGGGTTGACCTACAGATTGTAGAAAGCGTGTTCGCAAGCGCAGTGATGTATCGGACGCATTTCTCAGTCATTCTGCTTCCTTTGTCCACTAGAGACAAGCATTCAATCGCCTTGTTGAGGGAGTCCATCGATATGCCGGTGTCAACAAGGTCGAGCGGAAGCTGGCGAGCCTGCATCTGGTGTATTATAAGAAGGGCGGAATAAATGACAAGAGAAGCATTGAACGCTAGCCAAGTAATTAACAGGAAGCAAATGTCAATAGAGCTGTTTACATACTGTAGTACAGCGAGAACCACCAGGCGCCAAGTAGGTGGGAACGGGGCTCTTGGGGAGCTAGGACCTCTCGCACGAGTTTGATCACACCGACTGCTGAATTTATACAGATGCGCATGCTGTTTGCCCCGATCTGTTTCAGGATGGCCATTTGCTGCATATCTGAATGTGGATTGGCAATAAGTTCAAGATACTTCGAGAGCATCGGTCGGTGCGTCAAGATGCGGACGTTCAAGAAGCGTAGCGTAAGAATTAGTCGGAATCTTAGGTTGAGCTCGCCTCTCCCATCGAACAGTTGGGCTCCCGGTACGATCAGTGAGAAACTGGCAGGCAAAGAATGCTGCCAGCCTATGTACTTTTGCTCAAATTGCAGCAGTGACGAAGCAATATCGAACAGATTCTCGGAAGCGTCACAGCCCAGGTTGTTCCCATACAAGACCTCAATGATCTCTCCTAATATCTTGTATAGAGTTCTGCGTTCTTGTAAGCAAAGGATAGCGCGCCTAGTCACAGACTCACATTGTCGCAGTGTAGAACACGGTACTATCATCGTCGTTCTCATTTTGGCCAAGGTTAGTGGAGCTGGGACAAATGCTCCTTAACGAACACGGGAGGCTCAACTTTACAAAGCTATCGGGAATGGATGTTGGACGACCCATGGTCATACTCAAGGTGCTGCGTCTGTCAGGTGTTGTAGAATGTGTGACGATAACAAGCTTACCGATCCAATACTACGCATCCGAACCATGTTCTCTTGCGGATTTCTGCTTCAACGGCTGGATGCTTCTGCATCGCATCTGAAGAGTGCAGGCCTAGCTGATATGCAGCCTTGACGGCAAGCCCGTGTATGTTCCAGGTTTCGATAGATCGTTCAGAACCCTGTAGATACTGGCTCATCAGGAGCAGCAGTTGGACTTATCAATAGTCAGTAGAGTGTTTTCGCTGACATCAGGGACTGTGACTTGCCGACTTCCAAGTTCGTCCCATGGCGAATCTGCTTCTCGCAGAGAGTCATGGTTCGCCGAAAGAAAATATCCGAGATAGCTGTTCGTTCGGTTGCCGAAGAGACGCCATGACTAGCACTGGTAGACATTGCTAGTATCATGTTTAACAAACCCAACCAAGATCTGCGCACCGTACGAATGTTAGATGAAGCGAGCTGGTGATATTGCTGCAGAAAGGCCTCCTTGTCGATGTACGGAAACAGTTCACCGGTCGTGCTAAAATAGGTTTCTATCATTTGCATCGTCTCATTCTCCGGCGGAAGTACGAAGGGTTCAGTGCCAGCAGGACCTAAATTCGAGTCCGTGCCAACGTTCCTGGAACGGGGGGATGGTGGTCGGGAAACATGAAGCACATGACTTTGAAGCGCTGCCGCGCTGGGAGAATTCGGACTTGCGGTGGAGGAAATAGACTTCAGAACTTCCGTTGTGGACCGCACAATCTGACGCGTGAAAGCTATGTTAGACGAGGGCCCTAAAGTATGTCAGTCACGGTTTTTTGAGCACCAAAGGAGTATCAACGCACCAAAGTAACCTGATTCCTCTTCTCTCGTGAAAGAAACTGATCCTATTCCATCGGTAGGATCGTGTGTTTCGGCTGTTGTACCATTCTCATCTTGAAGATCGATGATATGTATAGTTTCTGGTGACTGCTGTTGGGGCAGGCTATCATCTGCACTCAGAGACTCGATACGAGAAACTTTACCTGAGACTTCCGCAAGAGATCGTTCTAGCACTGTCAAACGTGACTCAAGCCCTTCGAAATATCTGAACTGGGTAAGCTCATATCTGTGAATCTTACTTTAGGCGATGTCAGACTTTGTAGATGCAGAGTTCTTCGTCAGAGTTGTTGTGTTTGCATATGTACATTCATAATTATGACTCGCACATGCTGAGCATTTCGGTCTTGCACCATCGCACTTTCAGATAACAACACATTAGCTTGCATGGCCACAATACAAACTCCACAGAGCAATCACTTACTCGGGACTTGCGCTGTCTGCAACACGTGCATGCTATCATGATTCTATGCCGCTTTGCTGCCCTCCGATTTGTGCCGGGGTCGTCCGACCCACCAGCCTGCATGTTTTCGGATGCATCCATCGATGACTGATCCAAGTCAGCAAATGGCTGATTCACAGCGGTTCGGAGTGTTGTTCCGGATGTTGCGATGGCGGGCGAGTTGAGGGAATAATAGAC
>Ga0268250_10001062_pt1 | contig 12185 bp, 3 predicted proteins | sample AgamicAsSfe_FD_200448 | JGI IMG/M metagenome (GOLD analysis project Ga0268250, IMG submission 200448) | Agave microbial communities from Guanajuato, Mexico - As.Sf.e (v2) (version 2) | ecosystem: Host-associated > Plants > Phyllosphere > Phylloplane/Leaf | place: Guanajuato, Mexico | collected... | reverse complement strand
AAGGCGCCTATTTAAGAGGTTAATATATAGGTAGAGTCTTCCAAGATTACTGTTAGGAGTATTACCAATACGGCGGAGAGGAGGGAGTATGCTAAGCGGATCCTTTTTACCTAGAAGGATTGCTTTATTATAAAGCTTAGTAAACTAAGAGCTACCGATCTCATCGAGTATATAATCGTGATTTAGGGAGATCCGACGCCGCTAAAGACTAGGCTAGGAAAATACACTCTATTGGAAATTGCATTCGTAGACAAGATGTTTCTATTAATGATTAAGGCCGGTATCCTATTACTAGGGATTAGTAAATAGGGTATAAGGACTTAGTTTATTCCTAAGAAGCCTAGTACAACGGACTTACGGATTATATATAACTTTAAACCGGGCATTAATAAGTATACGATTAAGCCAGCCTATCCGATATATAATCTAGATATGGTGGTTACTATAGTAGTTAAAGCCAAGTTTAGCGCATTCTTTGGTACAGATGCCGCAAATAGATACTAGGTAGTACTAATAGCAGAAGCTGATAAGTTCAAGTTAGCGATCATATTTAATTATCGCCAGTTGTTTTATAACAGGATGGCGCAAGGACTTACTAGAGCACTATATACTTATTACGTATTTATAGACATGACCTTTAGTTTCTTACCATCCACGCAGAGTATAGCAGCAATACTATCGATAATTAGAGATAATAGGGAAACCGCTTTCAGTCCCTTTATTAATGACTACAACGGAGCCGCCGTAGACTTTAATAGTATGGCTAAACTTCTGCACGAACAATATTTCCCAAGGGTAGTATAGGCGCCGATTTTTCTAACGGGACGGAAGTCTTCGTTCTTTATGCTAGACCTCTTATTCATCGGATTTACAGGCGATGTTAGAGGTTTAAGATTATTAATTCGTTATAGGGAGCGGGTCCTATAGTAGCCTTGGCTAGAGTCTTAACAGGACGTAGAAGCATTCTACTACTTACTACCATTCCTGAGGAAATATATTCCTAGTAGAGCAGAGCTACCTCTAATTATAAAAAGTACCTATCGAGAGGAGTAAAGAGTTACGCTTAAGTCTAGATACCTTTCTAAGAGGAAGAGATGAGTGGATATTAATACGTTCACTTAGGGAGAAGACTATGATACTATATTCGAGTTAGCTAAGACCTATATCTATAACAACGTGACCTCGGGCGGTGACCCGGACTTGGCGTATTACCTATTAACGGATGCCAGTCTTAAAGTAGCAGGAGGGACCCTTTTTTAGATTCTAGGATCCTTACCTGATTATCTTACTATAGATAAGGATATAGATGATATTATAATTATCTGTTTTATGTCATTCGGATTCCAGGAGAGGGAATAAAGATACCCTATTATAGAACGGGAGTTCCTTGCTATACTAAAGTACGTCGAGGAGGTCAAGTGGATCATTAGTGGAAGTAAGTACTAAACTTATCTATATACTAACTATAAAGCATTAGTGAGCATCCTTAATATATTAGAGACAAAAGTAACGCTACGGATTATTAGCTAGTAAGATAAAATAAACGAATTTAATATTTAAGCATATTATCGAGCCGGTAAGAGTACCATTATAGGTATTGCTGATAGTCTATTGTGTATGCCGTTAAGATATCGTTAATCATGCTATACTAAACTGGGAGAGCGAGCGTATGGATTATAGGCAAACGTTATAATAGGCGGTTAGAATGACTTTAAAGCTGCTTAATCTAGTGCCGAAGTTTCCCCGTCAAGGCGGAAGATTTTGCCGATAGACTTAATCTTTAAGGACTACAGTCCCTAAACTAATTTAGGAAGGATCGGCGTATTATTAGAGTAAGTATTTCAGCGTCTAGTCGCGCTAAATACTACGGCAGAACGCTCGGAGACCGGGGTAGGGGTATATATAGACGTATATGTAGGAATGGAGGAGGACAGTACTATCGAGGAAGAAGGAGAGGAGGGTTTTCTAGATATTTCGGCCGAGGTCGATATAGAGACTCGACGGATTCGGGAAGAAATAATAGAGGAGGATAAATTAGGAAGAAGTACTACTAAATATAAGGGCTAATTCGAAAAATAGACTTCTTTAAAGGAGTATGGTAATATTACTCGCTATTTACTGAAAGGTGAAGCTGGATTGAATAATCTAGATAGGAATAGGAGTCGTATAGTTCGAAATTAGGCAAAGAAGTTTCAATTACGGAGTTTCGTATTAGTTAGGAAGGAGTACGATAGATAATAGGCAAGATATATACTAAAGCAGGATATGGTAGTAAGGTTAAAGTACTACTATAAGTAGCTTAGACACTTTGCGGATGTAATCACGATGTAACGGTTAAAGGGACAATAGTAGTAGCCTATAAGAGCGGAAGATATATAGAATTGGTATACTAGCTGCAAGAGTTGTTAGAGGAATAGTTATAAGAGAACGAGTGTGAACCTAAGGTTAAGGTAGGAATTTAGGCCGATATTAGTAATCGCGATAGACTTTATTAGACCGATTACGCCGAGATATAAGGTTACTAGGTTCTACTATATCCTAGTTATAGTAGACTACTTCTCGAGGTTCTGCTGGTTACTAGGGTATATATTACCGTCTTTAGAGGTAGCGGTTCGGATGCTAAGAGACGTGATTATACTAGTATTTAGGCTACTAGAGGTAATATATTTAGACTAGGCTACCTTATTCATGTCTTATGAGTACCATAATTATTGCAAAACGGAGAAGATCCGGATAATATAGACTCCTATCTATTACGTATAATCAAATGGACTTCCTAAGAGAATGGTACAAATGGTGGTCAGTATCCTAAGGAAGATGTACGTTGATTATAGAGGTATACTCGACAGGTAGGGACCTTTACTGCCGAAAATCATGCTCTCCCTTAACATAAGGTTTATTAAATTGTACGGCTTTGTACCTATAGAGATCATGCTAGGTTTTCTCCCGGTAGCTATAAATCTAGAACTAAGCACCGAGTGGGCATAAGACGTAATTAACTTCGATAGATCCCTAGTTAGTCTAGAAACGATGTCGAAAGTAATTAAGCTACGAGAGTAGAGAAGGGAGGAAGTAGTAATAGCGATCGCTAATAGCAACGATATAAAAGAGCGGAAGTATACTAATACTCCGTAGACACCCCCGAAGGCAGGAGACCTGGTTCTTAAGAAAATAGGGAAATTTAATACGTCTAAGAATAAGAAGTTGAACTCGAGGTATATAGAGCCGCAATTACTAGTCAGAGTTGTAAGAAATGGAGTTATAGGCTATATTTAGCGTATCCATAGGGACATCGGAGAGGACCTAGAGGGAGAAGAAGAGAATGTCCGCTATAATCTATCGATTATGGTGAGATTAGTACACCTTAATATATTGAAAGTATACTGTAGGCGACGGCTACTTATAGTATTTACTGCTAATAGGGTTAATTCTTAAAACCTATTGGTATTTATAATAGTTCCACCGGAGTACATCTCTCAGGCGGCTATAACAGAGTACTAGAATTGGATATATAGAATAAGATATATCTTTCTAGATATTAAGAGACATCCAACAAGGGATGTAATACGTTAGTCTATGAGACTAACCACGTAGGTATTTAATATTCCTGGTATCAGACCTGCATTCAACATGAGGTTCACGGCAATATGTTTTCTATTGTTTTATATCGGCTATTGGTACTTTTCTTTATTCGTTTCAGATGAGAGCTAAGCGCTAGACTAAGAATCCTTTGTCTGTATAAAAGAGACATATATTATGCAAATATAAAATAGGTTTAGTCTTAGTTTCACCTTTATCTCACTTCTCTGTTTAGGTTCATTCATAACCAATAGGAAGTTAGGTAGTTATTCGACAAGCGGTGATTTACTACTTAGATTCACCTTTACAGTGCACAATGTTAGAAGGACTGTAGTATAAAAGAAGACTTATCCTTATTATAGATTTAGCATCTCGACGTCCACCTTTTAATATATACTATAAACCTCTTACTCTTTACAACTACATACTCCCTAGTCGATTTCAACCATCACTCGTTATATATTTATATACATTCTACCTACTCGCTATAATACAACCCTTCCCTATTATTAAGAATGGCTAGACTACCCTCTTAATCCCCTCCAAAAACCCCTCCTTCTAAGATTCTAGTTATAGCTAAAAATATTCATCGTAATACTCCTCTAGAAGATGATTGCCTTTCGAAAGTTAGAGTCTCTAAGAGAAGTCGAGAGGAGAGAAGAGTAGAGTTCGAAGATAAGGCCGACTTTTAGTTATACGAAGAGATGTAGTAGGTATTAGTAATATCTACCGAATTAGTAATAGCCGGTTAGGATATATATATACCATCTTACTAGAATACTGGTACCTAGTAGGGGCAGTACCTCTAGATTACCTTATATAGGGATTTATAGAGAGTGGTGCCTGTCTCGGTAGTATCTACTATCCTAGGAGCAGAGACTTAGAACCGTTTCAATATGGTTAATGGGGAAGACATACTTATTGATAGGGCTACTCTAAACGTGGCCTTCTTGGACTATTAGAATGAATTATATGGTTTTAGTTTATTAGAAGAAATCTTTATATACCGCGACACCCTAACTAACGAGACTAACCTCTAGGCATTCGACTAAATGATATTAGAGCACTTAATAGAGGTCCTTAAGAAGACTGTTTCCTAGTTCGGACTATATATCTTAAAGATTCGGAGAGACAAGACTTGGCGTATAGATAAGAATATCATTTCAGATCCTTTCGACACAGACTATATAGAAGTGTATAATACCGTTATTAATATCGCTACTATTAACAATGAATTAGCTGCGGCTATCGATATAGTATATACCACCTTACCGCGTTACGGACGATGGGTAGCCACGTAAGCAACAGCTATAAATGTAGCTAAAGGTCTCCGTAAGTTAATAAACAAGATCGTGACGGCACGCCCTTAGGAAAGAGAGTCAGAGATTGTTCGTAAGATAGTTATTTGCTTAAACTTTAGTCTATATAAGAGGTTCAAGATGGTGAGGTCTAAAAAGTAGGGTATCCGTTACTAGAAGGACTAGACCTAAATAGATATTAATTATGCAATTGCTGAGTGCGATATAAGACTTGCCGATCCTAGTCGTCTACTTCTATAGTTTGATCCCAAGATCCTGGATAATATTAGATTAAGGATAGGAAATCTAGATATCTTAACCGACGTAAAGGATCTACTCAAGACTTAGAGGATTATTAATAATATTTTAGCGGTTCTGCCTCCTACACCCCTAGTAATTATACTAGTAGTAGAGGTTTAATCATCTCCGACACAGGCAGGGGCCTAAGGATCTATATAACTATCGTTAGTCAGCCGCTCAGTAGGATCTTAATAAAGATAATCTTCTACTACTAGGTAACAGCTACCTTAGATAGAACTACGCTAAATACGTTTACAAACCCTTGCAACGAGTCGGAGACAACCATCTATGGAAACCTATGTCTTAATCAACAATGACACACAAGAAGAGACGACGACGACTATCCGAAAGACTTAGTCCTATATATACACCTATGGTTTAGGAAAGGGTTACCTGAATAATATACCTAGAATAGCCTCTAGAAGACTATTCAACCTGCGGAAAACCGATATTAGACGACTGACTAGGATGCTAGAGCAGTACGTATCGAGGGCGGAGTATAAGGATATAGTCTATTTCAAGCATACTAGACTTCTAGCTAGCTATACTGGTCTCTAGTAGGGAGGGGGTCCTATTACTTCGGAAATAGTGTTATATCGACTATTCTTGATTGCACAAAACTGGGATCGAATCGGAGATATTAGTGTCTATATACTAGTCCTACTAGAGACTACTAAAGACACCCTAAACTACCTCTAGTTTAAGTAGAAGGGTCGAGCACCTATTCCGTTAGTCGATAATCTCGGAGTAATAGCATACTAACCTGCACTACTTAGGTCCATAGTGGAGGAGATCCTCGATGGGTAAGATCTATAAGTAATACTAGTAGTCTTGGATAATACTGGCGATTACGATTGGTCTATACTTTTAGAGAGGATTGGACTTCCACTAACTACTTTTCAGGACTTCTAGACAAATAGTACTATTAATCTAGACCTGTTCTCCTAGCTCTGGGATCACGAACTACCTATAGGTCAAACTAAGACCATTGGTAAGTTGCTATACGAGGAAGCCGAGTGCTATAAGTATTATATAAGAAAGATATACCGGACGGATTATCTTAGCTAGCTTCGCGGAGCGGTGTATACTATCGGCTAATAGATTATACGTACTTCCGTGGAGTACTTCCTGGTATATATAGCATTAAGACCTGACTATTGCTACCGACTAATCTTGTATCTATACTACGAGAAGCTGGCTAGGTTTTCTATATATTCGAAGACCGCTTTCCGTTATATCGATATTGACATCAATCGCCTAGCGGACGACAATAGAGGTGGAAATATAATTCAAGGGTCCTTGTCGCTGATAAACGAGACGGCTAATATCGCTACTATTATTCTGCTAAAGATGTACCACTATATCGACGAATAGGTTCAACGTATGTAGGCTAGAGGTGCTCTAGTGAAAGGCCTTATTTAAGTAATTAAGGAAGTTCACTTCACTACGGTTAGTTCCGATAGCGATAAGACGCATTTCGCTACCGATTAGACTCCTGTTCCTTGCAAGAGAGGAGAAGTTAGAGTAATAATGCCTTATCTACCTTATAGAGCGTAGAGTACTAACGTAGGAGATCTAGATCGTTTCACTATATTGCTATAGTTTATTGCAGTGCAGAAAGATAGTGATAGCTTAGAGATCCTAAATATAGGTACTTAGTTAATGCTTTCGGAGTCCTACCGCGATTAGATAGCCCTACTAGCAACACCCTCAGGCTATGCGAATATATATAGTAAAATTCCCTTCGTATTTCTAGCTAGACCTTAATTGCTTACCGATAGTGCTATTTCAGCAGCTCTGGTTGGCCGTATACGATATAGTAACCCGGCCTTTATCTATAAGCTAAGACTGGTTCTTCTAGCTACTACGACGGACTTGCGTTATAATATTTAATAACGCTACGCAAGCATCATCCACTCCGTATATATTACTTTCGATCAGCTTGTTCGCGTAGAGAAAGAGTTCTATAGGGGAGTATTATACTTTATAATAAGAGAGAATAGTGGTCAACCGTTACTAGATAAGGATAGAGTAGGACCTATAGAAGACTAGGGAGCATTACTAGAGGAGGAAGGCCAGGAGGTATAGAATAAGGAGATGGATATACTAATAGATAATAAGTTATAAGTAAGATCGTCTTTAAAGACTATAGTCCTAAAGGATGATGGGTAGAAATATAGATTTGAATTTTCTTTAGAGTTGGGTTTGCGCATGCTTAGTCGGCTACAATATATAGTTATTTTAGTTATTATAGTCATTACAATCAGCAGTAGTTTTATCGGGAGATAAAACTTCCTTTTTCCCCGGGCATATAGAGTAGGAAACTGGTATAGTATCCGATAGACGCTAAAACAACCTAAGATCACTGACTAGCAGTATACGAGTACATAAGGCTATCCGGGTAAAAGTCCCACGCATAGGTCTATTAGATGTATGGTACCAAGTGAGCCCTTTCTATATAGCCTAGCTAGTCCCCTTCTATAGTAAATTGAGCGTTCTAGTGATTCTTGAGACGGACCTTTTGATTTGTTGTCTCGAGTTTACATTTGTGCCTGGCTCTAGTATACTGTCTACTTATCTTTTCAATAGATATGCCGCTTAAAATAAGCGAGCACGCTAAGTATCTATAAGGACCGACGAGGAGGATAATCTTAGTAGAGGGGCGAATTATATTCCGCCTATACGTATACGGAGCCAGAATTTAATAGAGGAGATAATCGAGGGTATATTATAACCGACTCCTAAATCTAGGTAGACTCGGAAGATAGTTAAGGTCATAAATACTAAGATAGTAAAGCACCCTCTACCTATTAAGTTATTAGGAAGACAGTAGCTATTTACTATTAATAATAGATTTAAGATAAGCCTAGATAGAGGACCTATAATTACCTCGGAGTAACTCTTTAATACTTTACTAATCTTACGATAGGATATAGGTGCACTTCTCTAGTCGTTAATGACTAGACGTAGGCCGAAGAAGGTTATATTTAATACCTACGTAGCAGCGCCCCTAATCCTAAAAGAATACCCGCTAGCTCTAAGAATTACTTTAGAGCATCCGAGAGATAAAGTAAGGTTAAAGAATATAATAGTAGTTTTTATCGAGGTATAGATTAGAGAAACTTGTCTCTAAAATATAATTATAGATAGTAGAGCTATTATAGAGTTGATTCCTAAGAGAGTAGTGCTAATAGCTAATATCTAGATCTACCGTTACCTACTAATTAGTCTTAAGACTTGCTAATTAGTAGCTAGAGATAATTAAGGGGTACTATCAGATTAGGGTTAATATTTAAGGGGTAGTTGCTGTATATAAGGCATATGTTATTGAAGGAATTTCAGGGTACAATTTACTACTAAGTTATTCGTAGATGTCTTAGGTGGATTATATCCAAGACTATAGGATAGGGGTTATTACTATTTATAAGGTAAATGGGACTCCTAAAGTTATCTATAGAAGGGAGATGCTGGTAGAAGTCTCGTCTAATAGCCTAGAAGAGACTAAGCAATATTAGGATATAGAATATTAGGTAGACTAGGAACTTACGTATCTAATAGCTAAGTCAGATAGCTATACTTCTAAAGAATAGTCCGATATAGATCTATTAGAGTATATAACTAACGAGGATACCGGGTATTGAAATAGAGATTAGGTTTTCCCTCTCCTTTCTAAAGGGAGAAGGCGTGCCTAACCGCTACGCTATAAAGGCAAAAGAGGTATCCCCGGAGATACTTTCTACCTCTACTAAGCCTTACTATATACCCTTCCACAACAGTATAATCTAGATACCTATAATTTCGATAATTTAAAATAGAGGGGCTACGCTAAAAGAGCTAGGTTTAGCCCTCTTTAAAGGTATTCGATAGGATAGGAGTAGGGACTTTAGATAATAAGAAACTAAAAGAGGAGAATAATAGTCCTCTATAGTATAGTAGTATAGATAAGTTTGAGGTCCTCGATAGTAGAGGACTAAAGATCCTATAGGATCTAGGAGAATATTAGATTAAGGGAGATCTAAATATAGAGGTACTTTCTACCATATTAGTAACGCTAGACTTTAGTTAAGGACGATAGTTTAATCTAATAGCGAAGGAGGAGAGAGTGATTATAAATAATTAAAATTAGATAAGAAGGTAAGCCGAGTATAGAAACGAGCGGTATCTCTTAATAGAGTCTATTCTAGCTATAGTAGCGATAACTTAGAGGATAGCGGGCGACTTCCTAACTATATATAGGCCGAGAAAGAGACAGCTAACAAAGGCGCCTATTTAAGAGGTTAATATATAGGTAGAGTCTTCTAAGATTACTATTAGGAGCATTACCGATACGGCGGAGAGGAGGGAGTATACTAAGCGGATCCTTTTTACTTTAGAAGGATTGCTTTATTATAAAGCTTAGTAAACTAAGAGCTACCAATCTTCTCGAGTATATAATCGTGATTTAGGGAGATCCGACGCCGCTTAAGACTTGGCTAGGAAAATATACTCTACTAGAAATTACATTCGTAGACAAGATGTTTCCATCAATGATTGAGGCCGGTATCCTATCACTAGGGATTAGTAAATAGGGTATAAGGACTTAGTTTATTCCTAAGAAGCCTAGTATAACGGACTTACGGATTATATATAACTTTAAACCGGGTATTAATAAGTATACGATCAAGCTAGCCTATCCGATATATAATCTAGATATAGTAGTTACTATAGTAGTTAAAGCCAAGTTTAGCGTATTCTTTAGTGCAGATGCCGTAAATAGATACTAGGTGTCACGGTCGGTCTCGCAGCGGTAGGTGGTTGGCGTGAATACGGGGAAACGGTTTAGATTCAGTCAGCTACGAAGGTCTTGTCTATCGGTACAGGTTAGGCTATATGACGAGGACGTAGCTTGAAGAGCTACGTTACTGGTAGCGGCGGTAACAGATAAGGTTGAACCCGCGGTTCAACCTTCCTTTCCTAGTCTATCATGTGCTTCCTGATACGGGAGGCGCGTATTATAATTAGACCATGTTGTCCTGTGACACTAGGTAGTACTAATAGCAGAAGCTAATAAGTTCAAGTTAGCAATCATATTTAATTATCGCCAGTTATTCTATAACAGGATAGCGTAAGGACTTACTAGAGCACTATATACTTATTACGTATTTATAGACATGACCTTTAGTTTCTTACTATCCACGTAGAGTATGGCAGTAATACTATCAATGATTAGAGATAATAGGAAAACCGCTCTTAGTCCCTTTATTAATAACTATAACGGAGCCGCTATAGACTTTAATAGTATAGCTAAACTTCTAGACGAACAATATTTCCTAAGGGTAGTATAGGCGCTAATCTTTCTAACGGGACGGAAGTCTTTGTTCTTTATACTAGACCTCTTATTCATCGGATTCATAGGCGATGTTAGAGGTTTAAGATTATTAATTCGTTATAGGGAGCGTGTCCTATAGTAGCCTCGGCTAAAGTCTTAATAGGACGTAGAAGTATTCTACTACTTACTACCGTTCCTGAGGAAATATATTCCTGGTAGAGTAGAGCTAACTCTAATTATAAAAAGTGCCTATCGAGAGGAGTAGAGAGTTACGCTTAAGTCTAGATACCTTTCTAAGAGGAAGAGATAGATAGATATTAATATATTTACTTAGGGAGAAGACTAAGATACTATATTCGAGTTAGCTAAGACCTATATCTATAATAGCGTAACCTCGGGCGGTGACCCGGACTTAGCGTATTACCTATTAACGGATACTAGTCTCGAAGTAGTAGGAGGGACCCTTTTTTAGATTCTAGGATCATTACCTAATTACGTTACTACAGACAAGGATATAGATAATATTATAATTATCTATTTCATGTTATTCAGAGTCTAAGAGAGAGAATAAAGGTACCCTATTATAGAACGGGAGTTCCTTACTATACTAAAGTATATTAAGGAGGTTAAGTGGATTATTAGTAGAAGTAAGTACTAAACTTATCTATATACTAACTATAAAGTATTAGTGAGCATCCTTAATATATTAGAGACGAAAGTAACGCTACGGATTATTAGCTAGTAAGATAAAATAAACGAATTCGACATTTAAGTATATTATCGAGCCGGTAAGAGCACTATTATAGGTATTACTAATAGTCTATCACGTATGCCGTTAAGGTATCGCTAATTATACTACGCTAAACTAGGAGAGCGAGCGTATAGATTATAGGTAAACGTTATAATAGGCGGTTAGAATAACTTTAAAGCTACTTAATCTAGTGCCGAAGTTTCCCCGTTAGGGCGGAAGGTTCTACCGATAGACTTAATCTTTAAGGACTATAGTCCCTAAACTAATTTAGGAAGGATCTACGTATTATTAGAGCGAGTATTTTAGCGTCTAGTCGCGCTAAATACTACGACAGAACGCTCGGAGACCGGGGTAGGGGTATATATAGACGTATATATAGAAATAGAGACGGACAGTACTATCGAGGAAGAAGGAGAGGAGAGTTTTCTAGATATTTCGGCCGAGGTCGATATAGAGACTCGACGGATTTAAGAAGAAATAATAGAGGAGAATAAATTAGGGAGAAGTACTACTAAATATAAGGGCTAATTCGAAACATAGACTTCTTTAAAGGAGTATAGCAATATTGCTTGCTATTTACTAAAAGGTAAAGCTAGATTAGATAATCTAGATAGGAATAGGAGTCGTATAGTTCGAAATTAGGCAAAGAAGTTTTAACTACAGAGTTTCGTATTAGTTAGGAAGGAGTACAATAGATAGTAGGTAAGATATATACTAAAGTAGGATATAGTAGTAAGGTTAAAGAACTACTATAAGTATCTTAGTATCACGGTCGGTCTCGCGGCGGCAGGTCGTTAGCGTAAATACGGGGAAACGGTTTAGATTCAGTCAGCTATAGAGGTCTTATCTATTAGTATAGGTTAGGCTATATGACGAGGACGTAGCTTGAAGAGCTACGTTACTGATAGCGGCGGTAGTAGATAAGGTTAAACCCGCGGTTTAACCTTCC